>Ga0307510_10000759_pt1 | contig 33316 bp, 20 predicted proteins | sample 12_EM_MG_FD_207224 | JGI IMG/M metagenome (GOLD analysis project Ga0307510, IMG submission 207224) | Populus trichocarpa ectomycorrhiza microbial communities from riparian zone in the Pacific Northwest, United States - 12_EM | ecosystem: Host-associated > Plants > Roots > Unclassified | place... | reverse complement strand
AGCGCGCCGCCACCCCTCTCCCAGCTCCGCCTAGGTCCGCGTGAAGAACGCGGACCAAGTCTGCGCAACCCTCTCCCCTCTGCGAGGGGCGAGGGAGAAATACCTTACCGCGAACCTTCCCCCTGAAACGCCACCGCCAAGGCATCGAACACCGCGCGGCACCGCGCGCTGCTGCGCAAATCCTCGTGCATCGTGATCCACAGATCGAGACGAACCTCAAACGCATCCGCCAGCACCCGCACGATTTGCGGATCGCGCGCCGCAAGCGAGGTCTGGCAGATGCCGATGCCGAACCCCGCACGGATCGCCGCCAGCTGTGCCACGTCGCTATCGGTGCGTAGCGCGAAACTCGCCCGATCCAGCGCCGGAAAAAGCCGCGCGATGGCGCGGATCGCCGGCGTCTCGACGTCAAAGCCGATCACATCGTGATCGCGAAGATCCGCCACGCCGTGCGGCACGCCGCGACGATCGAGATAATCGCTATGGGCATGCAGCCCGACCGCGAGATACCCCGCCTTGCGCGTGACCAGCGCCTGCTGCGTCGGCTGCACCATGCGGATCGCGATATCCGCCTCGCGCTGCAAAAGGTCGTCGAGCGCGTTCGACAGCACCAGCTCGATCGCCAGCCGGGGATGCGTGCGCCGCAACGCCGCAAGGATCGGCGGCAGATGCTCGACCCCGACCACCTCGCTCGCGCTGATCCGTACCGTACCGGCAACTTCGCCCGCCGGCCCGCTCGCCGTGCGCAGGAACGCCGCCGACTGCGACGCCAACGCATCGGCATAAGGCCTGAGCTCGAGTGCCGTATCGGTCGGCGACAGGCCACGTTGCGAACGCACGAACAGATCGACACCGATCGCCGCCTCCAGCGTGTCGATGTGCCGCGCGACACTCGGCTGCGTCAGCCCCAATGCCCGCGCCGCGCCCGACAGCGACCCCTCGCGCAGCACCGCGCCGAAGGTGCGATAGAGATCCCAGCTAGGTTCATTCATCTATTTTCGTATATCAGGTGCACGATTTATCGCAATTTCGTATAATCAGGAAACAGCCCATCTCGCCGCCATCGACAATGGAGGCTGACATGGAAAACAGAACGGCACTGATACTGGGCGCAACCGGCGGCATCGGCCGCGAAGTGGCGCGGCGACTGGCGGCGCAGGGATGGCACATCCGCGCCCTCAACCGCCGCGCGCGCGCCGGCGAACCGAATGACCCGTTCGAATGGATCACCGGCGATGCGATGGTGGCCGGCGATGTGGCACGCGGCGCGGCTGGCACGTCGCTGATCGTCCACGCGGTCAATCCGCCGGGCTATCGCGACTGGGGCAAGCTCGTCCTGCCGATGCTCGACAACAGCATCGCCGCCGCGCGCGCCACCGGCGCCCGCATCCTGCTGCCGGGCACGGTCTATAATTACGGCCCCGACGCCTTCCCTGACCTCACCGAGGACAAGCCGCAACATGCCGTCACCATCAAGGGCCGTATCCGGGTCGAGATGGAACGCCGTCTCGCCGCGCTCGCCGCCAGCGGCGACGCGAAAGTGCTGATCGTCCGCGCCGGCGATTTTTTCGGGCCCCACGCCGCCAACAACTGGTTCAGCCAGGGGCTGGTCAAGCCGGGCAAGCGGCCGCGTAGCATCACCGCGCCCGGCAAGCCCGGCATCGGCCACCAATGGGCCTATCTGCCCGACGTCGCCGAGACGATGGTGCGCCTGATCGAACAGGACGGCCTCGCCGATTTCGCCACCTTCCACATGGCGGGCCATTGGGATGCCGACGGCATGGCGATGGTCGACGCGATCCGCCGCGTGCTCGGCGATCCCGCGATCCGCACCGCGCGCCTGCCATGGCTGGCGATGCGTCTCGCCTCACCTTTCGTGCCGATATTCCGCGAATTGCTGGAGATGAAATATCTCTGGGACCGGCCGGTCAGGCTGCGCAACGACCGCCTCGTCGCCAAGCTCGGCAGCGAACCACGCACGCCGCTCGACGACGCGGTGCGGGCAACGCTGGTGGGGTTGGGGTGCGTGTGATGGCGATGCCGTACTCTCCCTCGCCCCTCGCAGAGGGGAGAGGGATACCGCAGCTTGGCAGCTTGCTGCCTAGCGCAGGTTGGGAGAGGGGTGAGCGGTCCGCAGGACCGCGCGGCGCATGAGCGCCGCTCACCCCTCTCCCAGCTCCGACCAGGTCCGCGTGAAGAACGCGGACCAAGTCTGCGCAACCCTCTCCCCTCAAAGAGGGGCGAGGGAAAAAAGACGCTCTCACAATCAGCCTGATTCAAACCTGTCGCCAATTGGCGCTTACGTGGCGCCATGTTCGCAACTGCCTTACCGCCCCAACAGCACCCGCGCCTGACCCGCGATCTGTGCCAGCATCGCGGCATTGGGCGCCGGTGCGTTGCGGGCGCGGTCGACCACCGACTTGAACTGCGCGACGCGGCCGGCATTCTCCGCCAGCCAGGCATCGACCTGCGCCTGCGGATCACCCTCGCCACGGCCGAGGAATTCGAGCCGCAGCTGCTGGAAATCACGCGCCAGGCCCGCGATCAGCAGCCGCTCCCACGGGTCGCTGGAATCGATCCGCGCCGCATTGGCCTGCGCCCAGTCGAGGCCGAGTGCCTGGCCAAGCCGGGTAAACGCCCGCGTCAGCACGATCTCGTCGAGCCCGCGGCGCGCGCCGAGATCGGCAAGGCCGACCGCCCCATCGAGCTCGAACAGCCGCACCACGCGCTGCACCAGCTTGCGCGGCGCGCCGGCAGTCTCCAGCGTCGCGGCGATACGCGCCGACTGGCTGCTCGCCTCTTCGAGCAGCAGCGCCTTGGTTTGCTTGTCGAGCTGGCTCACACCCTTGGCGAGCCGGGCATAGGTCGCCCCCGGGCTGGTCCCGGCGCGCGTCACGCGCAGCAGGTCGGCGATCTGCGAGCGCGTCGCGACGGCGACCTCGTCGAACAGCGCGAGCCGCGCGGCCTCGGGCATCGCCGCGCTCTCGATCTCGGCCCACAGGCTGGGCAGGTCGAACAGCCGTTCGACCACGACGAACATCGCCGCGATGTCGGTCATCGCAGCGCCTTCCTCCTCGGCCAGTTCGAACGGGTGCAGCACGCCCATGCGGTTGATCACGCGATTGGCGAGCTTGGTCGCGACGATCTCGCCGCGCAGCCGATGCTCGTCGATCGCCTGCCCGAACTTCTTGCGCATCGCCTTGGGGAAGGCGGCGTGGAGATCGGGCCTGAGATCGGGGTCGAGACCCAGTTCACCCTTCTCGATCGCGTCCTGCAAGGCGAGCTTGGCGGTCGCCAGCAACACGGCGAGTTCGGGCCGGGTCAGCCCCCTGCCCTCCTGTGCGCGGCGCAGCAGGTCGTCATTGCCCGCCAGCCCCTCGACCGCGCGGTCGAGCCGGCCGCCGGCCTCGAAGATCTCGATCGCGCGGACATAGCTCGGCACGGCGCGGGCGCCGTCCTTTTCCATCGTCGACAGCGCCAGCGTCTGGAGGCGGTTGTCCTCCAGCACGAGGTGCGCGACATCGTCGGTCATCGACGCGAGCAGCGTGTTGCGCTTGTCATAGGCCAGGCGGCCCTCGATCATCTCGCGGTTGAGCGCGATCTTGATGTTGACCTCGTTATCCGAGCAATCGACGCCGGCCGAATTGTCGATGAAGTCGGTGTTGATCCGCCCACCATGCGTCGCAAAGGCGATGCGCCCGGCCTGGGTCACGCCGAGATTGGCACCCTCGCCGATCGCCACCGCGCGGATGTCCTCGGCATCGATGCGCAGCCGGTCGTTGGCCGGATCGCCGACCGCGATGTTGTTCTCGGCGCGCGCCTTCACATAGGTGCCGATGCCACCAAACCAGATCAGGTCGACGGGCGCCTTGAGGATCGACGAGATGAGGCTGATCGGATCGATCTCCGCCACGTCGAGACCGAGCGCCTCGCGCACCTGTTTGGTCAGCTTGATGACCTTGTCGGTGCGCGGGAACACCCCGCCGCCCTTGGAGATCAGCGCCGGATTGTAATCCGCCCAGGACGAGCGCGGCAGCGCGAACATCCGCGCGCGCTCTTCCCAGCTCGCCGCCGGATCGGGATCGGGATCGAGGAAGATGTGGCGATGGTCGAACGCCGCGACGACCTTCAGCGTCTTGGACAGCAGCATGCCGTTGCCGAACACGTCGCCCGACATGTCGCCGCAACCGACGACGCGGATCGTCTCGTTCTGCACGTCGACGCCGCGCTCGGCGAAGTGGCGCTGCACGCTGAGCCACGCGCCCTTGGCGGTGATGCCCATCGCCTTGTGGTCGTAACCGACCGAGCCGCCGCTGGCGAAGGCGTCGCCGAGCCAGTAATTGTGCTCAAGCGCGATCGCATTGGCGACGTCGGAGAAGGTCGCGGTACCCTTGTCGGCGGCGACGACGAAATAGGGATCCTCGCCGTCATGCACGATCACGCCCGCCGGGTGGACCACCTTGCCGGCGACGATGTTGTCGGTGATCGACAGCAGGGTGCGGATGAAGATGCGGTAGCTCTCGGTGCCTTCCGCCAGCCACGCATCGCGGTTCGACGGTGGCGGCAGCTGCTTGGGATAGAAGCCGCCCTTGGCGCCGGTCGGCACGATCACCGCGTTCTTGACGCGCTGCGCCTTCATCAGGCCGAGGATCTCGGTGCGGAAGTCGTCGCGTCGGTCCGACCAGCGCAGGCCGCCGCGTGCGACGGGGCCGGCGCGCAAATGGATGCCTTCGAGTCGCGGCGAATAGACCCAGATCTCGCGCCACGGCACCGGCGCGGGAAGGCCGGGGACGAGGTGCGAGTCGAGCTTGAACGCCAGTGCGACCTCGCCAGCGGGGGCGAAGGCGTTGGTGCGCAGCGTCGCGGCGATGACGCTGCGGATCGCGCGCAGGATGCGGTCGTCGTCGATCGCCGAGACGTCGTCGAGCCCCGCCTCGATCGCTGCGTCGGCGGCGGTGATGCCGACGCTCGCCTTGCCCTTCTTGGCCGGATCATGCGCCGCGCCGAACCGTGCGATCAGCGCGGCGGCGACCTTGGGCGCGCGGCGCAGCGCATCGACCACGGTGACCAGGCCATAGGTCATGCCCGCCTGACGCAGGTAACGGAACCAGGCCCTGAACAGCACCACCGATGCCGGCGCCATGTTCACGTCGAGGATCAGCCGGTTGAACGCATCATTCTCGGCCGAACCCTCGAGCACCGCGGCGATCGCGCCTTCGAGCACATGGGTGTCGCCGTCGAAGATGTTGGCGACGCCGCCGGTGGCCTCGATCAGGAACTCATGGACGAAGCCCTGCGCGTCATCGAGCAGCGCGGTCGGCACTTCCTCGATGACGCGAAAGCCGAAATTCTCCAGCACCGGCACCGCGTCGGACAAGGCCAGCGCGCCGCCGAAACGGTAGATCTTGAGCCGCGCCGAGCCTTGCGCGTCGCGGTACAGGCGCACGGTGCGGCTGCCGGCATTGTCGAGCCGGGCGAGGCACAGGATGTCGCGTGCCGCCTCGTCCGCGCCGTTGGCGGTGCGATAGGTCGAGGGGAAGCTCGCGGCGTGGCGCAGCGCGAGGCGCGTGGCGCGGGCGGGGTCGCCCAGTTCGCCCAGCGCCGCCTCGACCGCGGGCATCCAGCCGCGCACCATGCGCTCGATCCGCGCGTCGAGCGGGGCGGTGTCGGGGAGCACGCCAGCGCCGCGCACGTCGATCGTATAGCGGATCATCGCCACCACGCCGTCTTCCAGCGCGATCGACCAGTTGAGCACCGAGCCGTTGGCGGCCTCGGCGAGCATGTCGCCGATCGCGATGCGCCGCGCGGTCGACAGGTCGTCGCGCGGCAGCCAGACGAAGGCGAACAGATGGCGGCCGAGGATCGAGCGCACCAGCACCAGCTTGGGCCGCGGCCGATCGGCCAGCGACATGGCGGTCAGCGCGACCTCTTCGAGCGACGCGGTGTCGAACGCGGTGACGAGATCGTGCGGCAAAGCGGCCAGCGCATGGGTCAGCGCCTTGCCGGTATGGCCCTTGGGGTTGAAGCCGAACTTGGCCTCCAGCGCCGCCAACCGCGCGCGCAGCACGGGCACGTCCTGCGGCGCCGCGCTGAGCGCCGAGCTGGTCCACAGGCCGGCATGGATCGACAGGCCGACGACCTTCTTGCCGGCGCGGATCGGGACCAGTGCGAGGTCGAGCGGCACGTGGCGGTGGACGGTCGCGATCAGGTTCGATTTGAGCAGCAGCGGCGCCTCGCCGCCCTTGGCGAACCACTCGATCGCCAGCTTGCGCGAGGCCTCGGCGAGGATCGGCACGTCGTGGCGGTGGCGCGCGATGCCGAGCTTGTCGGCGCATTTGTCGCCCTGCCAGCGCTCATGGCCGAGCAGCGTCATGTTGCCGTCGAGGAACCATTGCAGCAGCGCGGCGCCTTCGCCCCCGCCGGCGGTCGCGATGTCGTCGCCCAGCACCTTTTGCAGCGTCGGCCAGTCGGCCACCGCGGCGCGGACATCGGCGAGGTTGGCCTCGAGCGCGGCGACCAGCTCGCGGCGTTCGCGGGCGTCGGCGCGGTCCATCTCGATATAGATCATCGATTCGGACGCACCGCCCTTGCCGACATGGGTCAGCACGCCGTCCGCATCGCGGGTGACGTCGAGCACGGGGTGGATGATGCGATCGATGCCGATGCCGTGCGCGCCGATCGTGCCGGCGATCGAATCGACCAGGAAGGGCATATCGTCATTGACGATGGCGAGCCGCATGCGGCGGCGCGGATCGGTGCCGGCCATCGGCTCGATCGCCTGGACGGTGGTGCCCGCCGCGCGGCGCCCGGCGGTGGCGGCCATGAAGCGCGCGGCCTCTGTCCGCTCGGCCTTGCCGAACCCCTGCAACTCGCCCGGAAGCGCACCTTTGGTCAGCCGGGCGGCGAGCGCATCCGACAGCGAAGCGATGGTGGTTTTAGCCATGGAGCCACCCTATGCGCCCGCAAAACGCACGGCTCAAGGCCTGTGGCAGGTGCGAAATAATGCTGCGCCGCAGCGTTTCCGCAGCGTCAATTACTTCGCTTCAGCGCCGCAAAGCGCGACGTAATATTATTTCGCGGCCGCCCGAATCACCTTGTCGGCCAGCGCATCGTTGCCGTCGAGCGTGGCGACCACATCGAGCGTGCCGTCAGCGGCAACGCGGGCGACGAGTACGACATAGCTGCCGGGACCAGCCGCGACGTCGAGCGCGACGCTGGCGAGGACCGGGCGGCCGTCGAACAGGCTGCGCGGATCGGGCGGGGCAAGCGCGGCGACGGCGGGCGCCCGCGCGGCGCGTTCGGCACGGACGACGCCCTTGATGCCACCCTCGGCCGCATCGAGCAGCCCGGCGAGGCTGCCGACGGGCACGTCGTGGCGGCGGGCATGGGACAGCACCGCGGCATATTCGGTGAGGCGCGTCTTGTCGTAATCGGCGCCGAAGATCAGCTTGACCACCGGGGTCATCGGCGCGCGCAGCTGAACGGCGATGCCGGCCTGATCGAGCAGCGCCTCGTAGGCGGCGGGATCGCTGTCGGCGGCGGCGGCGAAATCATGCGCGCGTTCCAGCGCGCGGTAGAGCGTGGCGCGGGTGCGGGTGTCGGCGGCGCGGGCGGCGGCGGCGGTCTGTTGCGCGAGGATCAACCGGTCGCCGAGGCTCGATACGCCGGCGGTGTGCGACAGAGCCGGCAAGGTCACGGCGGCATCGTCGGCACCCTCCGCATCGTCGGCACCGTCCGCATCGTCGGCCGGTGCGTCGAAGCCGGCGCTGGGGCCATCGGCCCAGACGGGCGCCGCGGCGGCCGACACGTGGCGCGGCGCGGTGCGCACGGCGGCGTCGAGCTCGGCGTCGAGCCTGGCCTGGGTCTCGGCGTCGACCAGTTCCTTCCAGTTGATCACGCCATAGATGAAGTCGATCGAATCGTCGTCCGACGAGAAGGGCATCAGGATGCCGCGGTACATGGTGTTGTGGCCGCGCGTGCTGACGAATTCGGCCTCGAAGCCGATCGGCGCGCGGTTGGCGATGATCTGCAGATAATGGTCGGTCAGGCGCGACAGCAGCGAGCGCGCCGGGACCTGGGCGATGTGGGTGACGTCGCTATCGAGCCCGCATTCCTCGCGCAGCGCGCGGCCGAGAAAGGCGATCGCCGGATTCTCGATGCCTTGCGAGAAATCGAGCAGCACGCTGTGCGGGCCGAAATCGGCGATATTGTCGGGATCGAGATCCTCGATCAGCGGATAGGCGCGGCCGCGCAGCAGCGAGACCCAGTGATTATAGGCGCGGACATGCATGCGGCGCTCATCGCTGCCGATGTCGATCTGCGGCTGATCGACGCTGTCCTCGACATCGTCACTATAGCCGGTCTCGATACGATTCTCGTCATCGAAGCCGCGAACATTATCCATGAGTCGGTTTGCCTCTGCTGGCCCGTGGCGCCGTGGTTACCGCCGCTTATTGCACCCCACGTGGTAAACGATGCGTAAAGGTGTGGCGCGCGGCGCGCCCGGGGGACCTCCGACCGCTTGTCAGCCCGGCGGACGTCTGATAAGCGCCCGCCCTCGCAACCGGCCCCGAGGGCCGGCGGCGCGCCGCTTTAGCTCAGTTGGTAGAGCATCGCATTCGTAATGCGGGGGTCACAGGTTCGAGTCCTGTAAGCGGCACCATTCCCTTTCCCCGAGCGAATCCCGAAGCTTGCGGCGCGATGCCCGTACGACGGCGGCGGACAGCGCCGGCGCTGTGCAGCAGGCCCGATTTGCGGTAAGCTGCACGCACATTGTCGCGGGGTTTCTGAGGGGGGACTGCATGATGAGAATGGTCAAATATGCCATTGCCGGCGCGTTGTTGCTGGCATCCACGGCTTCCGGCGCGGAATCGACCGACGGCAAGAACCGCAAGATCCTGGTGCAGAATATCGGCAGCCAGGCGATCCGCGCGCTGTTTGCCTCTCCGGTGACGGCGACGACATGGGAAGAAGACCTTCTCGGCACGCGCACGCTGGGGCCGAACCAGTCGGTCAGTGCCAATATCGATAACGGCACCAACGAATGCAATTACGACCTGAAGGCGGTGCGCACGGACGGCAGCGAGGTGACTGAGCGCGGGGTGAACGTCTGCGCCAAATCGAAATGGGCGATCGGCGACACCGGCGACTCGCTGAGCTGAGCTGAACTGAGCGGGAGCAGCGCATGAGGATCGCCCCCATTGTCGCCGCCATGCTGGCCGGGTCGCTATCGGCGGTGCCGATGCCGGCGCCCGCACGGGCCCATGAGCTGGCGTCTGCGCCCGTTCCGCGGCCCAGGCTGATCTTTGCCGGAACGGAACCTTATACGACGCCGAGCGGCGCGTGGCAGCGATACCGGCTGAGCGTGGCCAACCCAGCCGCCTTCCCGGCGGTGCTGTTCACGCCATCGCCCGACCTGCCGCCGTGCGGCACGAACACGACCAGCGCGCGCAGCTGGATCGACATTTACGACGGCGACGGCAAGCGGCTCTATGGCTTTTGCGCGCTCGGCAAACCCACCGACATGCAGAAGCTGTGGTTCGCCCTCCGCAGCGACACGGAGCCACCCGCCTTCGCCTATATCGAGCTGCTCGATCGGCTCACGGGCAAGCGATACCGTTCGAACAAGGTCGCGATCCCCCGCCCGACGCCGGTGCCGGGAGGACCGGCGGCGCAGCCGGGCAAGACGGCGCAGCATTAGCGCCGGCCCGGCCCGGCGGCCGGTCGATTGCACGGCACGGGAGCGCCATGCGGTATCGGTGTTGTTTTCCAGCAATGAGAAAGAACGGTCGCGACCCCCGAAGGCGTTGCGCGTTGGTGGGGACGTTAGCGCGATATCGCGGCGGTTGAATCACGCTGTGCGGCGGCTGTCGCCATTCGCGCCGCCCGGGGTGGCGGCGGCTCCCCTGTTTCACCTGCTCCACCTGCTTTAGCAGGTGATTGTTTTTTTCGGCGCCCCCTGTTGGACGCCGATCGGCATTTTCGCCCGAGATTTTCGCGTGTTGCCGCGGAACCTGTTGGCGTGGAATATCCAACATAACAGGTGGCGGAGCAGGTGAGATTCACCTGCTAGCAGGACCCGTTGCAGGTGGGAGCAGGTGCCGCGTGCGACACGGAAATGCCGCGGCGGTTTTCGCATGATCGACAATGAGAAAGAACGAGAGGCAGTGCGCCGAGGGCAGTGGTGACAGGATTTGGGGCGGATTGAATCAGGACACCATTTTGCAGGGGATCGAGCCGATTAAGAGCGAACTGACATGTTCACAGCTTGTCGCCGTTGATAAACCGCTGCTACCCCACCCACATGTTCGAACAAACCTTCAAAAATCTGGACGATATCCTTCGTAAGGAAGCGGGGTGTGCTTCCGAGCTTGATTACACCGAGCAGACCAGTTGGCTGCTGTTTCTAAAATATCTCGATGACCTGGAGGCTGTGCGCGCCACGCAGGCCGAGCTCCGTGGCGAGATTTACACCCCTATCATAGATACCGCGCATCGTTGGAGCCTGTGGGCAGCCCCGAAGGATACTACCGGCAGGCTCGATCACAACCGCGCGAAGACCGGGCCTGACTTGATCGCGTATGTGAACCGCGAGCTGTTCCCATATCTGGAAGGGTTCAAAGGCCGCGCCACCAGCGCCGACACGATCGAGTACAAGATAGGCGAGATTTTTGGTGAGATCCGCAACAAGTTCCAGTCCGGCTACTCGCTACGCGACGCGATCGACGCGATCGACGAATTGTCCTTCGGCAGCCAGATTCAGAAGCATGAGCTTTCTGAACTTTACGAAGCCAAGATCAAGAACATGGGCAATGCCGGGCGCAACGGTGGGGAATATTACACGCCGCGCGCGCTGATCCGCGCGATGATCAAGGTCGTGAAGCCGACGCTTAATGATACTATCTACGACGGTGCGGCCGGATCCTGCGGCTTCCTCTGCGAAGCTTATGAGTACCTACTGCCGCTGGCGAAGACGACGGCCGAGCGCGAGCGGCTTCAGAAGCACACCTTTTTCGCCAAAGAAAAGAAAAGTCTCGCCTACGTTATCGGCACGATGAACATGATCCTGCACGGGATCGAGGCGCCCAACATCGTCCACACCAACACGCTAGCGGAACAGGTGCTAGACATTCAGGAGAAGGACCGCTTCGACGTCGTCCTGGCCAACCCACCTTTCGGCGGGAAGGAGCGCCCGGAAATCCAGCAGAACTTCCCTATCAAGACCGCAGAGACCGCCTATCTGTTCCTCCAGCACTTCATCAAGTCGCTGCGGGCGGGTGGATCGGCAGCGGTAGTGATCAAAAACACCTTCCTGTCTAATACCGATAACGCCAGCGTGGCGCTGCGCCGCGAACTGCTGGAAAGCTGCAACCTGCATACCGTGCTCGACATGCCCGGTGGCACCTTTCAGGGCGCGGGCGTCAAGACCGTGGTACTGTTCTTCGACAAAGGCGAGCCGACCCGGAGCATCTGGTATTATCGACTCGATCCCGGCCGCAACATGGGCAAGACCAACCCTCTGAACGATGCCGATGTAGCGGATTTCGTCGAGAGGCAGGCGCGCTTCGCCGAAGGTCCGAATGCGTGGAGTGTGGCGGCGGATACGCTCGATCCCGCGACCTTTGATCTGACCGTACGAAACCCCAACGCGGCCGAAGCCGAAGAGCAGCGCAGCCCACAGGAAATACTCGACGAGATTGCAGCACTCGATGCCAAGAGCGCGAACATTCTGGCGCGCGTGAGGGAATTGCTGTGACGGTGAGCTGGGAAACTCAACGATTAGGCGATGTTGCTGATTTGCAGGGGCGGATCGGTTGGAAAGGGCTGACGGCCAAGGAATATACACAGAAGGGACCGTACTTTCTCTCGGTTCACTCACTTAACTATGGCGACTACGTCGATTTTCGGGATGCCTTTCACATTAGCCAACAGCGCTATGACGAAAGTCCAGAAATCATGCTTCAAGCGGATGACGTGTTGATTTGCAAAGACGGAGCAGGGATCGGGAAGGTGGGCATTGTCGGCGATCTTCCTGGTCAATCCACGATAAATTCTTCCTTGCTTTTAATCCGAGCTAAGCCGAATATTCTACCAAAGTACCTATATCACGTTCTCCAAAGTCCATATTTTCAGAGAATCGTGCAATCTCGACTCGAAGGCGCGACCACCCCGCACCTCTATCAGCGGGACATTGCCACGTTTCCTGTTCATCTCCCGCCCTTCGAAGAACAGCGGCGAATTGTGGCCGTGCTGGATGAGGCCTTCGCCGCCATAGCCGCCGCAGGCGCTAACGCCGAAAAGAACTTTTCCAATGCGCGCCGCTTTCTGGATGGTTATCTGCGCATTCTCTACTCCAGCATCGATGCAGAGACTCTGCCTCTAAGCACGATTGCTGAGTTTCGAAATGGCCTTAATTTTACGGGTGCAAGCAAGGGGGAGACGATCAAGATCGTCGGCGTCAAAGACTTTCGGGATAATCTCAACGTGCCTACCAAAGGTCTGGCAACGGTGGAGACGGATGGAACACTTGCAGACGTCGACGTCTTAAAAGAGAACGACATTCTAACTGTGCGTTCGAACGGCAACAAGGCATTGATCGGCCGTTGTATGATCGCTGGCAAGCAATCGGAGAAAATGTCTCATTCAGGTTTCACTATTCGTATCCGTCCGACTTCACAGGCCATCAATCCTCAGTTTCTATGTCGCGTCCTCAAGTCCCCAGCCATTCGCGAGCATTTGGTGTTGGGCGGTGGTGGTGCAAATATCAGCAACCTCAACCAAAAGACGCTGGCTGGACTCCAAATCCCTCTTCCGTCGTTTGCAAATCAGAGCGCCATCGTGGCGCAGCAAGACGAGATGGACGCGACGATCCTCGACTTGAGGACAAACATCGATCAAAAGCTATTAGCGCTGACGGAGCTGAAGCAATCCCTCCTGCACCTCGCCTTCACCGGTAAATTGACTGCGCAGAAGTCAAGAGTACGTATGTCGGCTAATGACGATTGGACGACGCCGGAATCTGCCGCTCAAATCCTAGCCTTCTCTCATTCGCGACATGTTGCGCTAAGACGAACAGCAAATTTCGGCCATGTGAAAGCACAGAAAATGCTTCATTCGGTCGAAGCCATTGGTGGTCTCGATCTAGGCCGCCAGCCGATCAGGGATGCGGCCGGTCCAAACGACTTTGGGCACATGCGCAGGGCCGAGGCTTGGGCGAAACAGCAGGGCTTTTTCGAGTTCATCGAGCGGGCCACGGGTGGATATGATTTTCGTCCGCTCGCAAACTATCGCCAGCTCGTGACCGAAGCCAAGCAACGGTTTGACAATGCTCCTGCAGCCGTAAAACGCGCTGTGGAGATACTGGTCGATATGGATTCCGACTGGGCCGAAATCATAGTGACAACCCACGCCGCATGGAACAATCTGATCTTGGATCAGGCGACGATCACGGACGATGTGATTGTTTACGCTGCTCGCGACGGCTGGCATCCATCCAAGCTTCGCCACGATAAGTCACGCTTCTACGACGCCCTTCGTTTTCTGCGCAACGAGAGCTTAGAGCCGAACGGATCAGCCAAGCGCGTTGGTGGGCAAGAGGCCCTGCTTCTTTGAACGAAGCCGAGACCCGGGCCGAACTGATCGACCCCGCGCTACGCGAGGCTGGTTGGGGCGTCGTCGATGGCAGTCGCACGCGGCGGGAGATGATCGCACCCGGCCGGATAATGGGCAAGGGCAAGCGCGCCCGAGCACTGTCCTGTGATTATGTGCTGGTCTATCGTAATACCAAGCTGGCCGCGCTCGAAGCCAAGGCTGCGACCAAGAGCTACACTGACGGCGTCGGCCAGGCGAAGGACTATGCGACCCGTCTGCAATGCCGCTTCGCCTATGCCAGCAACGGCAAGCAGATTTACCGCATCGACATGGAAACCGGCGCGGAAGGGCTGGTCGATACCTATCCCTCGCCGCAAGAACTTTGGGACGCCACCTTTGCGGATGCGAACCGATGGCGCGACCGCTTCGCCGCTGTTCCCTATGAAACTGGGGGCGGGCGGTTCGAACCCCGCTATTACCAGCACAATGCCGTCGAGCGCGTGCTGGAGGCGATCAGCGAGGATCGCAGCCGCATCCTGCTGACGCTCGCCACTGGCACTGGCAAGACCGCCATCGCCTTCCAGATCGCATGGAAACTGTTCCATGCTCGTTGGAATCTCTCCGACTGGCAAGCTTCAGGCGAGCCGCAACGCCACCCGCGGATTCTGTTCCTAGCCGACCGCAATATCCTTGCCGATCAGGCCTACAATAGCTTCTCCGCCTTCGATGACGGCGCGCTGGCGCGGATCACGCCGGGCGACATCAAAAAAAAGGGCGCGGTGCCGAAGAATGCCAGCATCTTCTTCACCATTTTTCAGACCTTCACCAGCGGCGCCGATGCTGATGGCGAGCCCGCGCCTTACTTCGGCGACTATCCACCCGACTTCTTCGATTGTATCGTCATCGACGAATGTCACCGCGGCGGTGCGAAGGACGAAAGCGAATGGCGGGCGATCCTCGACTATTTCTCGCCCGCTGTGCAGATCGGCCTCACCGCCACGCCCAAGCGCAGGAACAACGCTGACACCTACGCCTATTTCGGGCAGCCGGTTTACACCTACTCGCTGAAGGAGGGGATCAACGATGGCTATCTGACGCCCTTCAAGGTCCGCCAGATCGGCACCACGATCGACGAGTATGTCTATACGACTGATGACGACGTGATCGAAGGCGAGGTGGAGGAAGGGAAGCGCTACACCGAAAACGACTTCAATCGCGTGATCGAAATCCGCGAGCGCGAAGCCTATCGCGTCCGCACTTTCATGGACATGATCGACCAGCGCGAGAAGACGATCGTGTTCTGCGCCACGCAAACGCACGCTGGCATCGTGCGCGATCTGATTAATCAGGTGAAGACTAGCAAGAATCCCAACTATTGCGTCCGCGTGACCGCGCAAGATGGCGCGGTCGGCGACCAATGGCTGCGCACGTTTCAGGACAACGACAAGATAGTCCCCACGATTCTGACCACGTCGCAAAAGCTGTCGACCGGCGTCGATGCACGCAACGTGCGCAACATCGTTCTAATGCGAACAGTGAACTCCATGATCGAGTTCAAGCAGATCATCGGCCGCGGAACTCGGCTTTTCGACGGCAAAGACTATTTCACGATCCTCGATTTCGTGAAGGCATATGAGCATTTCAACGACCCCGAATGGGATGGCGAACCGATAGAGCCGGACCCGCCAAAGGAACCGCGACCGAGCGAGCCAAAAGACGGCCCCCAAGAACCTTCCGATTTCAATCCGGAGCCGGCACCACCCAAAGGTATGCTCGTCGTTCGGCTTGCAGATGGGAAGGAGCGATCCTTTAGAAATATCAGTGCGACGACGTTCTGGAGCGTCGATGGCAGGCCGGTTTCGGCGCAGCAATTCATACAAGACTTGTTCGGCCAACTGCCGGACCTATTCCGCGACGAAGACGAATTGCGCGCCCTATGGAGTCAGCCGGACACACGGCGCAAACTGGTGGAGGGTCTCGCCGAACGCGGTTTCACCGGTGAGGCGTTGGATGGCATCCGACGGGCAACCGACTCCCAAGAAAGCGATCTGTTCGATGTGCTGGCTTACATCGCCTGGGCGCGGCTGCCGATGAAACGTATCGAACGAGCCGACAATCGCCGAGAAGCAGTCCTTTCCCAGTACGACGAAAAGCAGCGAGGCTTTCTCGACTTCGTTTTGGCGCAATATGCGATCGTTGGAGAAAGCGAGTTGGACGACGGCAAACTGCCGGCGTTGCTGGAACTGAGGTACGGCAGTCCTATGGACGCCATGCGTGAGCTCGGCTCGGTGAAAGAAATCCGTTCAGCGTTTCTGGGATTTCAGCGCGGCCTTTATGAGAGCGACAGCTAGGTAAGCTACGTCGGCAACCTCGCTCGAAAAGCCAACATACTTCGCCGACATGAACGCCCATCTCCCTAGGGACGGCCATGACGGACCGGCACAAGGCGCTCTCAATTCGGCTTTGACCGCCGACATTACACCCCTCACCCCCCACACCCATGCCGCAACACCACCCCCGCGCGCACCCCGGTCATCCGCCCCTCGTCGATCGTCAGCTTGCCGTTGACGATGACATCATCGATGCCGGTCGCGACCAGCACGGGGTGCTGGTAGGTCGCATTGTCCTGCACCCTGGCGGGATCGAACACCAACACGTCGGCGCGCATGCCTTCGCGGATCAGGCCGCGATCGGTGAGGCCCATGCGCTGGGCCGGCCAGCCGGTCATCTTGCGCACCGCATCCTCCAGCGTGATCACGCCGCGCTTGCGCCAATATTCGGCGAGCACCCGGGTGAGATTGCCATAGGCGCGGGGATGGGGGAGGCCGATGCCGTCGATCTGGCCGATTTTTTGCGAGGCGCCGGCATCGCTGCCGATGCTGACCCAGGGCTGGCGCAGGGCGGTCTCGATGTCGCGCTCGTCGATCATGTAATAGAGCGCATAGGCGCGGTGGGGCAGCGCGCCGATCATGATATCCCAGGCGGCGTCGGCGGGGTCCTTGCCCAGCGCCTTGCCGATCGCGGCGAAGCTTTGCCCGGCATATTTGTCGTAGGCCGGGTTGAAGGCGTTGGCGAGCGTGACATGGTCCCAGCCGCCCGATGCCTGGACCAGGTTGGACCAGCCGGGCATCGCGCCGGCGGCGACCTCTCGTTTCAGGCGGACGCGGATGGCGGGGTCCTTGAGGCGCTCGATGCCCTTGGCCTCGCCATCGGCCCACACCCAGGTGGGCACGGTGATGTCGATGCCGGTGCCGCCGGCGGTGTAGACATACATGTCGGCGGCGACGTCCACCCCGCGGGCGCGGGCGGCGGCGATGGCCTGTACCGCCTTGGGCATCAGCGTGCCCCAGCCGGGGCGCCAGGCGGCCTTCAGGTGGAAGATCTCGACCTTGGCGCCGCTCTCCTCGCCGATGCGGACGGCCTCGGCGATGGCGGGGAGCAGGTTGGCGGATTCGTCGCGCATATGGGTGGCGTAGAAGCCGCCGCAGCGCGCCGCGACCTTGCCGAGCGCGATGAGGTCCGCGGTCGACTGGAAGGTTTGCGGGGAATAGATCAGCGCGGTGCTGATGCCGAAGGCGCCGGCCTTCATCGCGGTGTCGACCTCGGTGCCCATCGCGGCGAGCTGGGCCGGGGTGGGCGTGCCGGCGGCGTCGCCCATCACCTTCATGCGCGCCTGCATCGCGGCGTAATAGGTGCCGAAATTGACGCCGATGCCCTGTTGTTCGAGCTTGTCGAAATATGCGGGGATGTCGGCGGCGGGGACGGGCGTGCCGCCTTCGCCGGCGATGACCGAGGTGACGCCCTGACGCAGCTTGTTCTCCGCCGCGCCATTGGCGAGCAGGACGGCGCCGGACTGGTCCATCATGTCGATGAAGCCGGGGGTGACGTAGCGATCATGCGCGTCGATCTCTCGCGTGCCGTGGCCGGGGACGAGGCCGATCTTGACGATGCGGCCGTCCTTGATCGCGACATCGGCGCGGACCCAGGGATTGCCGGCACCGTCGAGCACGCGGCCGCCGCGGATGACGATGTCATATTCGGGGGGCGCGGTATTGGAGATGAGGAGGGCGGCGGCGGTGGCGAGGAGGAGGTGTTTGGGGTTCATCTTCTGTCTCCGTTTCGGGCCGATGCCCGGTCGAATTTTCTTAGCCCCTCCCCTTCAGGGGAGGGGTTGGGGTGGGGCAGTGCCGCAGATGCAGGTCTCTGCGAGACCTCCCCCACCCCCAACCCAGCGACGGGTCGGTCAGGCCCCCGGCCTGACCTGAACCGTGCGGGGCACGGTTCACCCGCCGCTCCTGAAGGGGAGGGGCTAATTGTTTTGGCCATCCCCGCGTACCGTATCCACCACCTCGCGGACGGCGGCGATCACCACGTCGGGCCGGTCGAACTGGATATAATGAGTCGCGTCGGGCACGATCTGCTGGCGGCCGCGGGTCGAGAAGCGGGTCTGTTCGGCGTGTAGTTGCTGCCACTCCGCCTTGAAACGCGCACCGGCCGCGGGCGTCATGCCGAGGCCTTTCAACTGTTCGGGCGTGAAGGGGGCCATGGCCGTCAGCACGATCAGCGGGCGGTTGCCGAAGCTGGTGACCGCGCGGGCATCGGCCATCGACTGGTCGAAACCGTCGAGTTCGGCGGTCGCGCCGGTGATCGATGAACTGGCATAGGCGGCCATGGCGGCGGCGGCCTCAGGCGGCAGGCGCTTGTTGCCGGTGCCGGCGGCCATGAAGCGTGGCACGCCAGCCCATGACAGGGCCGACAGAGCGTGGAACAGCGTCGATGCCCGGTTGGGATGCACGTCGGTGCCCGACACCTTGCCGAGCCGGGCGACCTGATCGGGGGTGGTGGGATCGACCATCACCAGGCCGGCGACCTGATCGCCATAGTGCCCGACATAGGTGCGGACATAGGGGCCGGCGACGGAGTGGCCGACGAGCACCAGCGGGCCGGTTATGCCGGCGGCTTTGAGGGTGGCGTGGAGATCCTCGGCGACGGTGGCGGCGTGTTGTGGCGTGGCTTTGGGGTCGCTCCACAGGATGCCGGCGCGGTCGTACGCGCAGGTGCGGGTGGTGGCGGCGATCTTGTCGTGCACCAGCGTCCAGTCGATCGTGCCGCCGGTGCCGAGGCCGGCCTCGAGGATGACGGTGGGGGAGCCGGTGCCGCGACAGTCGAGGTGGATTTTGCGGCCGCCGATATCGACCATCTGGCCGCGCGGGGGGTAGGTGGCGGCGGCGTTGCGGCGGCCGAGCGCCTCGTAGATCGTGCCGGTGACCAGGAGGAGGATCAGCAGGGCGAGGAGGGCCAGCGCGATGCGTTTCGCCCAGCGGCGGATGGGGTGGCGTGCAAGCTTCGTCATTGCGTCCCCTTTGCTGGTGTGGCGATCACGAATCCACGCCCCGTTCCACGTACACCCTTACCACCCCGGCGAAGGCCGGGGCCCAGTTGGGAAACAGGGGTAAATGAGCGTTGCGCCCCGTTACTTCTGCCCTCCCAACTGGGCCCCGGCCTTCGCCGGGGTGGTGTTGCTTCCCGCCGGGGTGGAAATCTCTTTTTTGGGTTCTGTGCGCGGGATGGGCGCGCAGCCCCTATTTCACCTCGGTGTAGAGATAGGCGTGCTGGCTGTCGCGTACGGTGATGGTGCGCTTGCCGGCGGCGTCGGTGGCGATCAGGCCGTCGAAGCCGATATTGCCGGGGGCGATCGAAACCAGCGAGACGCTGCCATCGGCGTTCTTGCGGGTCGCGAGCGGCCCCTCGATCGAGCCGGCCCTGATCCACTTGCCGCCATCCTTGTCGGTGATGGTGAGCGAGCTTCCCTCGGGGCCATTATAATGCGCGGCGAGATTGGCGAGCACGGCCGGGTCGCCGGGCAGCGTGAGGCGCGCGCGCCGGACCGCGGCCTGGGCCTTGAGGCGGGTGGCCGCGGCGGCGACGGCCTGGGCCGCCTCGGGCTTGCCGTCATACATCACCTCGAACAGGCGGCGCAGGAACGGCTCGAGCAGAGCGGGGCCGGAATCGGCGTTGGTCAGGATGACCGCGCCGACGCCCTGATCGGGCAGGGCCCACCAGTCGCTGTGATAACCCTGCAGCGTGCCGCCATGGGTGACGACCGGCACGCCCCAGGCGATGCGGTAGAACAGGCCCATGCCGTACCATTGGTTCTCGCCGACGGGCACGCCGCGTTCGCGGCGCTTGAGGATATTAGCCTCGCTGACGATGCGCTTGCCGCCCGGCATCATGCCCTTGCCCAGTTCGAGCTGAACGTAGCGCGCCATGTCGATCGCGCTGGAAAAGGCGCCGCCGGCCGGGCGATAGGGATAGACGGTGGCATTGAAGAAGTTCGACATGACGGTCTGGCGGCCGTTGATGTCGTAACCATGCGGGCGGGCCCAGTCGCCGCTCTCGCCGATTTTATAATCGAAGGTGGTGTCGCGCATGCCGAGCGGACCGAAGATCTTGACCTGCATCGCCTTGTCGTACGCCGCGCCGATTTCCATGCCCGGATAGAGCAGGTGGCCGCCGAGGAAACCCGAGGCCGAGGCCATCAGATTGTTGTACTGGAACAGCTCGCCGAACTTGCTGGTCGGCTGGGTTTCGCTGAGCTGGCGGAAGGTGTCGGCGGCGGGCACGCCCTGATCGGCGAGGATGAAGGCGAAGTCCTTGCGCGGCAGGCCGGTGCAGGCACAGACCAGGTGGCGGACCTCGACCGAGCGGGTGACATCATCGCTGCCGAGGCGGAAGGTCGGGTAGAGATCGGTGACGTGCTGGTCCCAGCGCAGCTTGCCCTCGTCGGCGAGGATCGAGAGCAGCAGGGTCGACATGCCCTTGGTGTTGGAGGCGACCATGAATTTGGTGTGCGCATCGACCGGCTCGGCCGAGCCGAGCGCGCGCACGCCGACGCCGCCGACCCACACGACCTTGCCATGATCGATCAGCGCCATGCCGATGCCGGGCACTTCGAGCGCGGCCGCCGACTGGGTGACGAAATCGCGCAGCAGCTGGATGCGTTCCGGGGTCAGCGCGTGCGCGGTCTTTCCGGCGAAGGTCTCGCGGGTATAGCCGGCGGGGTGGAGGCTGCCCTGCACGATCGCCACGGCGGCGGAGCGCTTGTTATAGGTGGATTCGGCGCCGTCCATGATCATCACGGTCCAGCTCTGGCTCTGTTTGAGCGCCATCGCGGCGCGCACCGCGCGCTCATTGGGGGAGGTCTCATAGGCGATGTTGGCGCGCTCGGCCCAGCCATCGGCGGGCGGCGCGGCGGTGACCAGGCGCGGGGTCGGCGCGGCGTCGGGCTTGTAGAGCGACCAGGCCCTGGCGGCGGCGGCCTTGGCGTCGGCGGCCGTGCCGACATCGACCACGACGAGGCGCAGATCGGATTCGGGCGAGACGAACATGGTGACAGGGCCGGTGACCTGCGCGGTCCAGTCCTTGGGCTGGGTATATTGCACGCCGGCGGAGGTCTTGCCGGGCGTGTCGGCCGGGGCCGCGGCCTGGGCGAAAGCCGGGAGCGGCATGCTCATCAGGGCAAGGGCGAGCATCAGCTTCATGGCGACCATTTCCTCTCGTCACGCGGGGATGTCAGGCCTCCCGCCACCTTTTCACATATATCGGCCGTTATGGTCGAGGGCGGGGCTGACCTCCCCGCCCTCGTCCACCCCCTCCGTCAGAAGTTGAAGCCGAGCGTCGCCCCGATGGTGCGCGGACGGATGCTCACCGCGCGCGCGATCGCCGTGTTGGTTCCGCCGATCGCTACCGGTACGGTGAACGGATAGCTGACGTTCGACAGGGCATATTCGTTGGTCAGGTTCTTGACGTAGACGCCGAGCGAAAAGCGATCGAAATTCACGCCCGCGCGCAGATCGATCGTCTGATAGCCGTCGAGCGTCGCGCGACGCGCATAGGCCGTGCGATAGGCGGTGCTGAACCCGGCCGCCTGATCGGCGATCAGATGAATGTTGCCCCCGATATAAGCCCGGGCATTGGGGCCGACGGACCACTCGTAATCGGCCGAGAGGTTGGCGTTCCACACCGGGCTATAGGGTAGCTGATCGCCGGCAAGGCCGCCGGTCACGTTGGCACCGCCCGCCGCGGGCACGGTATCGTCGAGCAGCTTGGCCTTGGTGTAGGTGACGTTGGCGACAACGCTCAGGCCACGCGTCGGACGCAACGTTACGGTACCCTCGACACCATAGCTTTGCGCGCGCTGGCCGTTGCTGTTGACGCCGACCTGCGTCCCGGCCACCACCGTGCTGGAAGCGATGAGAATGTTCTTCCAGTCGATATAGAAGGCCGCCACGTCGATGCTGAAGGCGTGGTTGGCGGTCTCGCCACGATAACCCGCTTCATAGCTGACCAGCGTGTCAGAGTTGAACTGGGTCGGATAAGCCGAAGTGGCGCCCGGTGGGACGAAGTTGGGACCGCCCGGACGATAGCCCTTGCCGATGCGGCCATAGATCGAATTGTGCTTGTTGATCTCGAAGCGCGGCGCCACCGACCAGGTGAACACGCCTTCGGACGAACCGCCAAAGGTCGGGTTGCCGCCGCCGAGCTGGACCACCGCCTGGATGGAACTCTGGTTGTTGTGGCTGTAGCGGCCGCCCGCGGTGATATCGAACTGCGGGCCGAGGTGCAGCGTGCCGCTGGCGAAGGCGGCATATTCCTCATATTTGGCGTCGATCTGGGCGTAGACGAATTTCGAGAAGGTTAGGCCGGCGAACGTCGTCGCTTGGGGGATCAGCGCCTTGGTCGTCATGTTGAAGGGCAGATACTCCTGATAGAGCCGCGTCTTCTCATGCGTGTAATAACCGCCGACCAGCCACTCGAAGCTGTCCGAATCGGCCGAGGCGAGGCGGACTTCCTGGGTGAACTTGGTGACCGAGATATCGTTCTGATAGGCCAGGCCGACGGTGTTGGTCGTGCCGGCCGCACCATACACCGCCTGCGCCGTGCCGCGCGCGCCGTTGGTGCTGATGTCGCTGATCTGCTTCTGCTTCTGCGTCGCATAGCTGGTCACCGAGGTCAGCGTGGCCGGGCCGAGATTGTAGTTCAGCGTGCCGTTGTAGAGCTGATAGTGCACCGTGTTGAGTTCGGGATAGAGCTCGAAACGTGTGCGCTTAATGCCCTGCGGCAACGTGGTCAGCGCGTTGACCGGCTGCAGCGTCACCGGATCGACTTCGAAGTTCGCCGGAGAGTCGACGTTGATATTCTGGATCAGGCCGGTCAGGCGGATCGAGAAATCGCTGCTTGGCTTGAACAGCAGCGAGGCGCGCCCGCCGAAGCTGTCCGCATTGTTGACGTTGCTGGCCGAGCGACCGATCGTGTTAATATAGCCGCCCATCTTGTGGTAGAAACCGCTGGCGCGCAGCGCGAGCGTGTCGCCGAGCGGCACGTTGACCATGGCATTGCCGGTATAGCTCGCCTCGCCGCTCTGCGTGCTCTCGATACCGGCCTGACCGCGCACCTGGAACTTTTCGGTCGAAGGCGCGCCGGTGACGAATTTGAGCACGCCGCCGAGCGAATTGGCGCCGTAGAGCGTGCCCTGCGGGCCGCGCAACACCTCGATGCGCTGGACGTCGAACGTGTCGAAATCGCCGGCGAGGATGCCGCCGTTGGACAGGCTGCCGCTGGCGCCGAACGGCACGTCATCGACATAGACCGCGACGGTCGAACCGACCGAGCCGGTGTTGATGCCGCGCAGCACGAGCCGCGTCTCGCCGGGATTTTCCTGCGTCAGCGTCAGGCTGGGGACGAGTTGGGCATAGTCCTGGAAGTTGATCGCCGCTTGCCGCTCGAGCGTCGCGCTGCTGACCACCGAGATGGACTGCGGCACCTCGGCCAGGGTCTGCTCGCGATGCTGCGCGGTAACGACAACCTCCTCGCCGAGCGGCGCGTCGGGCTGGGGGTCGGCCGCGGGTGCGGGCGCTTCCGCCTTGGCGAAGGCCGGCGCAGCCATCAGCGCGAGCGTCATCGCGGTGCCGGCGGACAATATCATACGAGCGTTGATCATCTTGTTACCCCTTGTGCTCATCTGGGACGCTCCCCGCGCCGCCAGGTCGTGTGACGTATGAGCGGCCCTGCGGTCTGACGCCGCTGATCCGCATTGAGGATAGAAACAGGATAAAAACACGCCTAGAAGAGAATTACAATCCTATTCAGGACAAATCGACCGGTTAAATGCGCTTTATGTGCCAACCGGGTCCACCTTGCGCACGGCGTTGTCGAGCGAACGCAGCATGATCGCCGCCACCACCGCGAGCGACGCGAGCAGCAGGAAGAAGCTTGGCGGGGTCATCACGCTCCACAGCTTGCCGACATAGCCCGCCGTCAGGCTGCCGACGCAGATGGTGAGATACCAGGCGGCGACGGTGGTCGCGCCGAGACGCGGCGGGGCGAGGCGCGCGAACAGGCCGAGGCCGCTGGGCAGGATGTGCAATTCACCGACGGTGTAGATCAGGAAGAACAAGGCGAGCCACGGCCACGCGGCGTGGCCAGTGCCGGCACCCCATGCCACCGCGGCAAGCATCACGAAGCCGCCGGCGACGATCGCGGAGCCCAGCGCCATGCGCCGCGCCGGTGACTGATCGCGGCCGGCCGCCGCACGACGTTGCCACCAGGCGAGCAGGACGGGCGTGAAGAAAATGACGATCAGCGGGTTGAGCGACTGGAACCAGGTCATCGGGATAACGAAATGGCCCGCCGCGCGATCGACACCCTGATCGATCCACAGCGCCAGCGTGTTACCGGTCTGCTCATAGGCGCCGCGGAAGATGACGACGCACAAGGCGACGGCAGCCAGCGTCAGCGCGGTCGCCCGGCCGCTGATAGGCCTGGCGGACTGTTCCTCGATCGTGGCGACCGGCGCGGCGGGGGTTGGCAGATAGCGCTGCCCGGCAAGGTAGATCACCAGGCCGGCGACCATGCCGATGCCAGCAAGGCCGAAACCGTAATGCCAGCCATAGGCCTCGCCGATCGTGCCGCACAGCAACGGGGCGAGGAAACCGCCGATGTTGATGCCGACATAATAGACATTGTACGCCCAGGCGCGGCGCGGGTCGCCGGGGCCATAAAGATCGTTGATCTGGCTCGGCAGGCTGGGCAGGAACAGGCCATTGCCCAGCGCGATCGTGGCGAGCGCGACATAGAGCAGCGGCTCGAACGTCATCATGAAATGGCCGGCGGCCATGATCGACGCGCCGAGGATCACCGCGCGTTTCTTGCCGAGCAACCGGTCCGCCACGACGCCACCGACGATCGGGGTGAAATAGGCGCAGGCGGTATAGACGCCATAGACGACCGAGGCATGGCCCTGCCCGATCAGCAGCTCCTTGGTCATGTAATACATGAGCAGGGCGCGCATGCCGAAGTAGGAGAATTGCTCCCACATATTGGTCAGGAACAGGATGGTGAGGCCGCGCGGTTGACCGAACCAGGTCCTTTCCGCCGGCGCCACCGCGGCGGTCGTCACGCCGCGATCATCGCGTCTGCGCCCCAGACCTTGTCGTCGCACGACACCATGCCATTGCGATATTCGACGCCGGGCACGCGATCCTGTTTGAGGAAGGTCGGGCCGTCGAGATCGACGATGTCGCACAGCTGGCCGAGCACATAGCCCGGCGCCATGGCGAGGCTGGTACCGACCATGTTGCCGACCATCACGCCGAGCCCGGCGGCGCGCGCGGCGGTGGCGATCATCAACGCCTCGGTCAGGCCGCCGCATTTGTCGAGCTTGATGTTGAACACGTCGAACCGCGCGGCGACGGTGCCGACATCGGTGAGCGACAGCGCGCTTTCATCTGCGGCAAGCGGGATCGGCGATTTATAGCCGTCGAGATCGGCCTCACGGCCCCGGGCGAGTGGCTGTTCGATCAGCGAGACGTTGGCGGCCTGCATGGCGGCGACCAGCGCATCGAGATCGGCGATGCCGAAACCCTGATTGCCATCGACCCCGAGCCACACATCGGGCCGCGCGGCGCGGATCGCGTTGACGCGGGCGATGTCGAGATCGAGCTCGCCGGTCAGCTTGATCTTGATCGAGCGCGCATCGGCATAACGGCGCGCGCCGGCGGCCATCACCTCGGGCGTGTCGGCGCCGAGGGTGAAAGTGGTGACCAGCGGGCGCGGCTGATCCAGGCCAGCCAGCGCCCAGACCGGCTTGCCGGCACGCTGCGCTTCGAGTTCCCACAAGGCGGCGTCGACCGCATTGCGTACCCCGCCCGGCGGCAGGATGGAACGCAATTCCTCGCGCGACGGGCCCGCCTCGATCGAGGCGCGGGCGCCCTCGATCGCGGCGAGCATGTGCGGCACATCGTCGTGCAGATAGAAGACGCCAGAACCCTCGCCGCGCCCGCGATGCTCGCCGTCGCTCAGCGTGACGACGATGACGTCCGAAGTCTCGAACACATAACCCGAGATGCGGAACGGCGCGGAGAGGGTCAGCGTCTCCACCGCAACGTTGAGCGACAGCCTTGGCATCAGTAGTTCACCGTCATGTCGAGCAGGCCGAAGGTGAAGGCGACGTACAGCACCATCAGCGCGGCGAGCAGGATCAGCACCGCGCCGACCTTGCTCGGCCAGCGGCGGCCGGTCTTCCAGGCGAGCAGCACGTTCCATGCCGCCAGCCCGACGGTGCCGAGGAACACGACGAGGCCGACGATCTGCATGAACCACAGCTTGCCGTCGGAGTCGCTGGTCAGGTTTGAGAGATCGGAGAACATGCTGTTCACCACCAGCATCCAGCCGATCAGCACGACCAGGACAAGGCCGGAGAACAGGCGAACGAGGCGGTAGGCCTGGCGGGCGCGGCCCTCGACCGGCAGCGTTGCCTTGTACGAGCGGCGGACCAGCGCCGAGACCGGCCAGTGCAGGAACGCCAGCAACAGGATCGCGAGGCTGGCATAGGTCAGCGGCAGGATCCAGCTTGAGGCAATGCTCGCCGGGGTGCGGTCGAACACCACGAAGGGCGATTCCATGTCCATGCTCCAGCGCACCACCTTGCCGTCGACCAGCTTGGCAGCGACACGGTCATGACCGTGCGCATCGCGCCACACGAAGGGTGCGATTTCGATCCAGCGGGTCGGGGCGCCGCTGGCGTCCTTGAGCGCGGGGATTACCAGCTCGCCCTTGTCGTTGGCGGTCACATCGGTCTGGCCGATCAGCTGGAGCGCGCGGACGAAGCCGGTTTCCATGCGGCGACTGGCCTGCCAGCTGCCAGCCATCATCTTGACGTGCTGCGCCGATATCTTGGCGTCGACGCGTCCGTCATGTTCGGTCGAGGGGAAATAACGGTCGGCGAAATCGGCGAACAGCGACCCGCGGATGGTATGGGCGCCGGTCGCGCCGCCGGCGCTGTTCATCGAAATGTACAGGCCGACATTGTCGGCGAGGAACAGGTGCAGCGAGGTGTGGAAAACCTGCGTATCGCCGAGATGGGCGATAACCTCGCGGCCGTTGATGTTGGTCTCGAAGAAACCCAGCTCCATGCGGTTGAGCGGCGGCAGGATGGTGGTCGGCGTGTTGTGCATCATCTCGGCCGTTTCCGGCTTGAGGATGCGCCCGCTGCCGGTGGCACCGCCGCCGAGATGGGCCAGCATGAACTGCGCCATGTCGGCACCGGTCGATGACATACTGCCGGCCGGGGCCGGATCGATGATCTCGAACTTGTTCGACTTGGCCGAGGCGCGGGGATAGCCGGTCGCCATGTCCGGCGCGAGGCGCGCAGGCAGCGGCTGGCGAAAGCTCGAGTTGTTCATGCCGATCGGCGCGAACACGTTCTTCTCGACATAATCGTCGAACGGCATCTTCGACACGCGCTCGACGACATAGCCGGCAAGCGTCGCGCCGTAGTTGGAATAGGCCGGCGTGGTACCCGGCGCGAAGATGCGCTTGGGCACGAACATCTTGAGATAGTCGCCGATGCTCTGGAGATGTTTCGTGTCGTAGAACATCAGGTTCTTGGCGACATCCTCGAACCCGGCAGTGTGTGTCAGTATCTGACGCATCGTCACCGGCTTGCCGTCATAAGGCGGGATGTTGAAATCGAGATAGGTGTTGATGTCGGCGTCGAGGTTGATCTTGCCCTGCTCGACCTGTTGCATCACCGCGGTCCATGTGACGAGCTTCGACACCGAGCCGGGGCGGAACAGCGTCTTGTCGGGATCGACCGGCTTGTGCGAGGCGATGTCGGCATAACCGAAGCCGCGCTTGGTGACGACCTGGCCATCCTTGACCACGACGACGACGGCGCCGGCAACATCGCCGGCGCGCAGCGCATAGGGCATATAACCGTCGAGCCAGGCGTCGACATCGGTCTTGGTCAGGGTGGCCTGTGCCGCCGGGGTGGCGGGCGGCGCGCTCGTCGTGGCGGCAGTTGCTGCCACGGGCTTGGTCGGCGGCACCAGCTGGCTCGCCTGCTGCGCAATGGCGGCGCCCGCCGTCAGCACCAGCAACCCTGCGGCAATCTTGTTGAACAAACGCATCGCAGCCCCTTTTCGCCCGCTTTGTGCCTGCGGGTCCCTAATGTTTCTAAACAGGCATAATGATCCTGATCAGAGAAATGTCAACTCCGATCCAGTTTTCAGCCCGGCATCACTTGCGTGGCGGCACCGGCGTGAACAGCAGGTCCTGATAGTCCCAGCTGAAGTCGGCGATTGGTGAGATGGCGCGCATCGTCATGCGTTCGATTCCGCCTTCGGGCGTCAGGGCGAAGGTGGCGTAGGCCGGCTCGATCTGCTTGTCGTCCCAGCGCACGCGGAAGCTGTCATACTGGAAATGCTCCAGCGTGCCGGTCATGCGCGGCGTCTGCTTGAAATCGATGCGCAGCTTGCCGCCCTCGTCGCGGATGCTGATCGGGCCGTACCAGGGATCGCTATAGTCGCCGGCATAGCGCGCCGACGCCAGCGATGGGCCGACCTGCGCGGGCGCCGCGTTGGTCGCGGTGAGCATGGCGACCGCCCTGGCCTGGCGATCCTTCTTGAAGGTGCGCCACACCGTCGGCCAATCCGTCCCCTGCACGCCGAGATAATGGTCGAGCAACTGATAGGTCAGGCCCTTGATCACCTCACCGTCCTCGGAATTGACGGTGATGAAGAAGCCGATGTTCTTGCTCGGGATCATCACCACGGTCGCGCCGAAGCCGAACACCGCGCCGTCATGCATGACGATGCGCGTACCGCGATATTCGGTGACGTCCCAGCCCAGCGCATAGGTGTTGAACCCCGGCTCCGGCGCATCCGCGCCGGGCAGGCGCCCGCTGGGCAGGATGACGGTCGGGCGCCACATCTCGGTCGAGGCGGCCTCGCTGAACAGGCGGCCGCTGCCTTCTGGCAGCTTGCCATGGCCGAGCTGGATCTGGATCCAGCGCGCCATGTCGTTGGCGCTGACCGCCATGCCGCCGGCCGGCGCAGCGGTGCGGCCGAGCGCGTCGCGCTCGTCGAGCACCACCTGCGTGCCGAGCCCGCGGAATGGCCCGTCGAGCCGGGCATGGGGCCAGGCACGATCCGGGATTGTGAACCGCTCGGTGTCCTCGGTGGTCGAGCGCAGCATGCCGGCGGGCTTCAGCACATTGTCGTGGACGAACTTCTCCCACGTCTGGCCGGTGACCTCCTCGATTAGCTGGCCGGCGACCATGTAAAGGATGTTGTCATAGGCATAGCCGCTGCGAAAGCTGGTCGCGGGCTTGATGAAGCGCAGCCGACGCACGCTCTCGCGCCGGCTGAGGTTGGTGCGCGGCACGAACAGCAGGTCACCGGCGCCCAGGCCAAGGCCGCTGCGATGGACCAGCAAATCGCGGATCGTCATCTCGCGCGTGACCCAGCTGTCGTACATGGCGAACCACGGCATGTGGTCGACGACCTTGTCGTCCCATTTGATCTTGCCCTGATCGACCAGCAACGCGAGCGCGGCGGAGGTGAAGGCCTTGCCGGTCGAGCCGTTGGGGAAGAGCGTGTCGGCATCGACGCGCTCGGTCGAGCCGAGCTTGCGGAAGCCATAGCCCTTGGCCAGCGTTACCTTGCCGCCCTCGACCACGGTGATGGCGACCCCCGGGGCTCCGACCGACTGGCGCAGCGCCTCGACCTGGGCATCGAACCCGGCCGGCACGTCGGCCAGGGCGAAAGAAGGGATCGCGGCCAGCCCGGCGCCCAGCGCCAGGCGGGCAAGACGGGATCGGAGGAAAGATACCATCGTCAGGCTCCTCATTCGGACTTTACATAGTGATAGGTTTCGTACGGCTCCGAGCCGAGCGAGAGGCGCCGATCCTGCGGCGTGCCGTAGAATTGGAGGCGGTTGAACGGGCCGCCCGCGCGCGCGCCGGTGACCTGTTCGTAAAGATGCGGCCCGATCTGGTCCCAGGCGGTTTTCACGCCTTCCACCTCGGTGGTGATGCTGTTGGGGCCGGTCGCGGTGACGACCATATCGTGCTTGGGGTCGGCCACGCGGCTATAGTCGCGGCGGTTGGCGCGATAATGCCCGGCTTCGGTCACGCCCGACGCCCCGGTCCAGCGCGGCGCCGGCGTCTGCGGGAAGACGCGGCCGACGATCGCCTGGCTCAACTCGGTGCGGGCGAGGTAGCTGCCCTGCCCGCCGCTGGTCGAAACGAAAAAGCCGAAGCCGGTTTCAGGCGAGATGATCAGGTCGGAATGAAAATCGACGGTGTTGCCGGCATGGCCGACGAGGCGCGGGCCGGCCTGGCGGTAGACGAGATAGCCATGCGCCATCGGCTGGAGATCGGGCGCGTTGCCGAAGGAGTCGCTCTCGAGCAATTTGACCGTGGCGGGGCGCAGGATGGCGTGGCCGCCGAGCGACCCGTTGTTCAGCATCGCCAGCATGAAACGCGCCATGTCCGGCGCGGTGGCCGACACCGAACCGGCCGGCATCACCGAGCTGAGATATTCGCCCGGCTTTGCGACAAAGCGGCCATCGACCACCTTGTAACCGGTCGCCATGTTGGCGCGCATCGTGCCGGTCAGCGGCTCGCGGAACGTGCTCGAATGCATGCCGAGCGGGCCGAAGATGTGATGGTCTACATAATCGGGGAACGCTTCGCCGGAGACCCGCTCGACGATATAGCCGGCGAGTGCCGCGCCATAATTGGAATAGGCGATTTCGGTGCCCGCAGGCCACAAGCGAGCGGGAATGCGCGTCTTGAGCCATTGCTGGTAAGGCTGGGTCTTGTCGAAGCTCTCATAGATGAGGCCGCCGACATCGCTGAACCCCGGGCTGTGCGACATGAGGTCGCGGACGCGGACCGGTTTGCCTTCGAACGGGGGAATCTTGAAGTCGATGTAGGTGTTCACATCGGCATCGAGATCGACCTTGCCGACCTCGACCTGCTGCATCAGCGCGGTCCAGGTGAACAGCTTGGAGACCGAGCCGGGGTGAAACAGGGCGCGCTGCGCATCGACCGGCGCGCCGCGCGCGACATCCGACCGGCCATAGCCGCGGGTGAACAGCACATGGCCCTGATAGACCACGGTCACGATCGCACCGGCGACTTCGCGCGTGGCGATCTGCTGCGCCACCACGCCGTCGACGAATTCGGCGAGGCCGGCGACATGCGGCACAACGGCCGTGGCGGCCGGACGCGCGGGATGCGCCGGACGCGCGGATGCCGCGACGGGCAGGACGGCGAGCGCCAGTGCCATCGCGGTCAGGGTACGACCGATGATCATGACATTTCTCCCGGGGAGGTGTGGAGCAGGCGGTACAGGCCGATGGTCAGCAGCGGCACGACGTAAACAGCGAGCAAGGTATAGGCGAGCACGCGGTAACCGCTGCCGATCAGCGCCACGAGGCCGACCCGGTCGGCGACGAAGATGCAGCCGATCAGCAGCACGGCGGCGACGGTCGCGCGGGCACGGTGCGACAATTCCTCGCCCTTGCGGCGACGCCAGACGGTGGCGACACGCTCGTTGATCGCGTGGACCGAGCCGGTGCCGCTTTCGAGCAGGGCAGCGAAGATCATGATTTGGAACAGCAGGTGGAACAGCGGGAAATGCAGCTGTTGCAGGATGAAGTCCGACGGCAGGGTCTGCGATGCGATGCCGGGGTAGAAGGCGATCATGCAGATGAAGAACAGCAGCGCCGGCAACATCGCCAGCGGGCCGGCAACGACGCCGGCGATGACCGCGTCGCGGCGGCTGGTCAAATGGCGCATCACCGGCAGGATCACCACCGCGCCGACAATATTGTAACTGGCATAGGTCAGCCCGCCGAGTGCCCAGCCGGCGCTGGGGGCCGGCAGGGAAAAACTGTCGGCGATGCGGGCGCCGAAGCTGTTTACCGACAGCAAGACGAACAGGATGTAGACGCCGTAGAGCAGGAACGAGACGTACTTGAACAGCCGCTCGACCGAGGCATTACCGAAGGTGACGAACAGCGCGATCGCCACCGCCAGCGCCAGCGTACCGACGATCGGCGGCAGGCCGAGCGTCGCCGCGCCGATCGCGCCCGCCGCCGCGCCGAACACTGACAGGATCAGGACGACGAAAAGCAGATAGGCGATCTCGAACACGATCCAGAACGGGCCGAGCAGTTTCACGAAGAAGCTGCGATATTCATAGGTGCCGAAGCGGTGGGCAAAGGCGAAGGTCACCGCGCACACCGCGCTCCAGATCAGCATCGCCAGCACCATGCCCGCCAGGCCGCCCCATGGGCCGCTCGGCAGGAAGAACTCGGCCAGTTCGCGCCCGGTGGCGTAGCCGCCGCCGATCACCACCGCCTTGAACGCGAAGCCCGGCAGCAGGAAGCGCTGGAACCAGGTCGAACCCGTCGGCGTGGTGCTGTCGCTCACGCGGGCCAGGCCAGACAGCTGTCGATGAGCTTGTCGAACGCCGGCCCGCCGCGGATCGGATCGGCAACCGGCAATCCGAGCCGTTGGCTTTCCGCCGCCATCAAGGCCTCGGCCTCGGCCTCACCCAGCGTGCTGGTATTGTAGGACAGGCCGCCGCAGCGAATCGCGGGGTTGGTGCGCCGGCCCAGCAGCAAGGTGACCTCGATCACCTCTTCGACACTTGGCAGTTTGTAATCCGGCGCGCCGAGCACCTCGGTACGGCCCGGCTCGTGACACACCACGAAGACATCGGGCTGGCTGCCATGCAGCAGACCGAGCGACACTGCGGCGTAGGCCGGGTGCAACAACGACCCCTGCCCTTCGATGACGTCCCAATGGTCGGGCGCCGCGTCGGGTGAAAGAATCTCGGCCGCCCCGGCTTCGAAATCGGAGATGATCGCATCCATCGGTATGCCGCCGCCGGCGATCATGATCCCAGTCTGGCCGGTCGCACGGAAATCGCATTCGAGGCCGCGCGCGCTCAGCGCGTTAGCCAGCGCCAGCGCGGTGTATTTCTTGCCCAGCGCGCAATCGGTGCCGACCGTCAGGATGCGCTTGCCACTGCGCTTGCGTCCATTGCCCACCGGGATGTCGGCCGGCGGCGTGCGGATGTCGATCAGTCGGCGGCCGAGACGATCAGCCGTTTCGGCCAGCCCGGGAATGTCGGCCAACCGGGCATGCATGCCACTGACGATGTCGAGCCCGGCTTCGAGCGCATCGATCAGCGAAGCCTGCCAGCTGGCGGGAATGAATCCGCCGCCATTGGCCACGGCGATCACCATCGAGCGCGCACCGCGTGCCGCCGCCTCGGCCGGCGTCATGCGCTCCAGACCAGTGGTCACCGTCGCGCCGGGACAGACATTCTCGCCGACGCATTTGTCGCCAGCCCAGTCGCGCAAGCCGAAG
>Ga0307510_10000758_pt1 | contig 33335 bp, 14 predicted proteins | sample 12_EM_MG_FD_207224 | JGI IMG/M metagenome (GOLD analysis project Ga0307510, IMG submission 207224) | Populus trichocarpa ectomycorrhiza microbial communities from riparian zone in the Pacific Northwest, United States - 12_EM | ecosystem: Host-associated > Plants > Roots > Unclassified | place... | reverse complement strand
TTTTTAAAATATATATTACTCAAAAATGTATTAAAATAATATATTTTTTATTTTTTAAAAAATTATTTTTTACATCAACACATTAAAATCATCTAAAAACACCAAAAACTATTAATTTAAAAAAAAAATTAAAAACATTTTTAAAATTAAAAAACAAATAAAACCTTCATGAAACAGGGCCTTCGTGATCCATCCGTGCTTGTTCTAGTATTGAATCGAGACAAAAAAAGACGATGATTGTTAAGAAAGAAAGGATTGGTCTTCTGTCCTTCCTGTTTTTCCTGTTCTAAAATGACAAAAATCCAATAAAAAATTAAAAAATTATTTTTATATCCTTATTTTTTCAACGTTTTTATATCTTTTATATTGGTCTCTTTTATCACACGATACAATCCAAAAGCAGCCTTACCATTGGGACCAAAAAGACTAAAACCAGGGACCCTCACTAACTGTAACTGCGTCATCAACAAGAACTGTTCAGTGATTTCATCTCAAGCTTATAGAATATAGAGTAGACTGACAGGAGTTATAAACATACACTGAATCAACTGGAGATTATTTTATCCATTCTCTGGTATCAATCAAGGTTTACGAAACAATCAGCACAACCAAAGCCCATGATGTTCGCATATACATGTACTTTTACCATGTCTGTAATATCCCTGTACCGTCCCAAAGTTGATAGCAGGCCAGGATCTAGGAAGGATCAAGTATAAAAATGGGGAGAATATTTCACCGATGTAAGAGCAACCTGAAACTAAAATCATACGGCATTACTTGTACTATCTGCGAAAGGGGATCTCTTCCCCTTCTCTCAAGGCATTTAACTGCTTCATTCCTGAGTTCATTCGGTAGCTGCAGGCATATCCAATCAAGTAAAGATTCCATGTCTTTCGCAAAATCTAGTAGATACCAGTCCAACAGCTTTGGAATTATTAACTTGTTCGTTCTTGAAATCCCAACTGTCGCTTGTAAATAGTCTCGCTTTGCTACTTCTAGCTCTTCTTCAACTCGAGAGGCTGTGTAAACTCTTACCTGCATTTTTGTAGAGATCAACATTAGAACGTTTACAAGTAATATTTGGATTGCATCATCAAAGATTTATTTATTTTTATAATGATGCACTTCCTGGTAGTTTGGGAAAGAAGTGTAAACGAAAATGGTGAGGTGACCTAGCCTGTGCAACAAATTCAAGGAGCCTCATCTATGTAGAAACTTACAGCAGGGGACGACCAGCTTCCACAACAGAGTGCAAAAGTAACCAAAGGCTCAGACCACTCGAATCCGAAAATGCTGCGTGCCTTCATCTCATCATTTTTTACTGCTTTTGGACAGGTCTATCATATTGAAGAAAACCACCCAGTTAGCAATTCAATGCTAAAAATTACCAAATAAAGAGAACAATGAAGCTCCAAGGAAAGCGGCTTACAAATTTTAAGTGATAAGGAAGCCTCAAGATGAAATGCTCAATTGTAATTGCATTTAGCAAGTGTCCGCCAACAGTTATTGTTGCCTAAGGGAATCATAGTTTGAATTAAGTCAATCTCAAATTTGTTTTCATCGAAAGCTAGTGTTAACAGAATCTTAGAAACACTTGGTCAGTGACTGTGTTTGAAAGCAATGACCATTTAGCAGATCATACATGTACTTTAAATGATTCCAAGAAACTCATGACACAGCTTTAAGAGAGTTAAAGCCTAGGCATACAGATGCACCCGATCCCTGCGACGGTGCTAGTCTGCTAGGTATTGAAATATAGTACAAGTTCTGACCTCTTAAGCATACACAAAATGAAAACGCACTATCAATAATATGGAGACAACATAAAGAATAGAAGAAACTGTGCATGGATAGAGCGAATTATAAATATATCCTACCTTTTGCATTAGAGCAACAACCATTTCAGGAGTCTCGGGTATCCCATGCTCCAAAATTGCCTGAAAGATTAACATTCTGGCTCTATAAATGTTTTACAAGTTTGTATTTTAATACTGGGCATATCATTTTAGTTTTGAGAAAGACAAAGCCCATGGAGCCGACATCGGTAACAACAAGAGACTAGCATTCAGATCTTACATTCATCATGCATGAATTATAAGTGTTTATCCAGAAAGCAAGCTTCTGCTGATGGGTAAGACCCTCTAAATTTGCAGCGGCAAGCTTCCCTAGTAGAAACCTGAACATTATTGAAAATACAGTAAATACAAACCATAGCTGCTTGAAGTTCGAATGAAGTGCCGTACAAAACTTACCTTAGTCTCTGGAGCAAAAACAAGGCACTTGTCGTACGGTTGAGATCAATTGAGCTAGCTTCAATTGCATAAAGATGCTTATAAGAACCAATATCTCTAATCTTGAACTCTGCAGACATGCCATAAGGATCTCGAATTTCATTTCCTCTATCACCTTCAGGAGATGTCAAAGTCGCTCGTGATGAGAAAGTTCCTAATTCAACTACTTTGTCCTTCAACGTGCTCATCCTCAAGAAAATGCTGGACAAGCACTTCACAATATCCTCAGTTAACTTGTTTGGTGTGATGTTATTTTCGCATATTCTATCATTCATGTAAGCAGAAGTGCTTTCCTGTGCTCTTTCCTGCTCTATTAACCTGCATTCTAGCTGGCAATACAAAAATGATCACCGATTCGAAGACCATAAAATAATGAAAGGCTGGCTCCCTGTAAAAATTAGTGAGTAATTACGTACCTGCAACTTAGAAGGCTCCAAACTCTTCTCCTCTGATTCACGCTTGTTTGGAGTTCTCTTCACGGGAGTTGTGATTTTTGCCATCTTATCTGGAGATTGCTTATCCTTTACATAATTAATACACGATCGATTCTCCTTTCCCCGTCCATCATCCACAAGAGATGAAGAAGAATTGGGTTTACCAGAAGCATATTTTCCTCTATTTGATGGCCTATTAGAACACTGCCCTGATCGCTCAATAATGGGGTCAGTGGAAAACAGCCTTCTACTCGAAGTGCACCTAGCAAGAGAAGGTTGAGGCCTTGCTGCAAAAGTTGCTGAATTGGTCTCATTAAGCGAGAGTGATTTTGATCTCGCGTGTTTCGATCTTGTAGTTGATGGTTGTTGATCAATTGCATCCTTTGAATTCTCCACATTCTTCTTGGAGGAGACGTAGACAGCTTCTTGATAGAGTCCTTGTCTAAAATTCACAACTTGCTCTTCAAGCCGAACAACTTCCTCTTCGAGAACAGCCACTTCAGCAAGTAGCTCTAAGATCTAAACCAAACCAAATAAGAACCCACATTAATTACTGTTTATAGAAAAACATGCAAAAATTAAACATTGGATTGGCTAATTCTCTTGACTAAATTAGAGGGAGTGTAGATAGATAGAGATCTAATTGATAGAATATAGCGAATTTACACTAACATAAGGAGGCAGATAAGGAGGTAAGCGAGGCAGAGCTCCCAAAGGCCTAGTAAAAGCTCTCTCCAAAGCTCTATGAACATTCTCTTCATGTCTAAGTTTCTTTTTCAACTTATCAACCTGCAAATTTTGAAACCAAAGCAACATTCGAGTTTACAACAACTCAGCTCTTATTGTAATAAACAGAATTGAATGGTTTTGTTGAGAAAAATTTCAAGTACATCTTGTAGCAAGGCCAATTTCCTTTCTTTGTTTGCTTTACGCCAATTCATAGCAGATTTATGGCCACCAACTGCTCTGCTCCTCCCTTGAGCCTCCATCTTCTCCTTCTTGATAAATTCAGTATCAATTACAACAAATAAAGAATCAAACTCGAAGTAAAAGAGAGAAAAAGAGTATTATAAAGAAAGGAAGCAAAAGAAGAAGCCATATATATTCTTTTCTTGAGATGAGTGAAAGAATCCAATGCAGATTGCTGGATCTAAAGCACTTACTTTTTCTGGTCTGTAAGAGCTAGAAGCTTATCTATCTATCTATCTTTAATCCAGTTTCTTATAAAAAGTGGCTGAAAATTAAGTGGACAGAAAAAACTAAATTTCAAGGATTTGTAAAATTAAGCCCATATTAAACCATTTGAAAAATAGAAAGAAAAAAAAAACCAATTCAGTTAAAATCTTCCAAGTCTTGAAATACATATAGCGAAGAAGGAGGAGGAGGAGGAGGTTACTTTATTAGTATCATGGTTTAAAGGAGCTTTCATAGCCTGAAGAGCAGTGCGGACTCTAGTGTTCATCTTTTGGATTGATCCCCACTTGAAAACAAGATAACAATGGAACCAACGTTCTCTATATCAATTATATTAACCTGCAAAAACAAAAGCAAATCATATATACACCAACTCACTAGCTATCACATGTTAAGAAAGAAAAGGAAAACACTGAGAGAGGGAAAATAATACAAAAAAAGTACCTAGCCAAGCTCTGTTTTTTTTCTTTTTACAGAGAGCGGGAAAACATGAAAGCAAAGAGGCCCAGAAACAGAAATGGCTGCAGCTAGGCGTCATAGTAAGGAGAGAAGCATTTGTTTAGTATTAGTAGTAGTTTTTTTTATTATTATCTCAAACAGTGTGAAAGAAAGAAAGCAAGCAAACAAAAGAGTACACAGAGCAGAGAAGAAGGTAGAAAACGACGACGAGAATCTTGAAACTGGTCATCCAATCCCCAAGAAAAGGGTAACAAATTTTAGGACACAAACAAAACCCTCCTCCTATTATTAATCAAAACAAACAAACAAAAACTAATAATTTAATGTATATATACGTTTGAGAGACAGACACTTACTTCTAGACTCATTCGTTGTTGGAGTTTAGTTTAGTTCGTTCATCTTTGATTCCATTGCATGTAGTGTACTGTAGTAGTATAAAGCTGTGAGAGAGAGAGAAAAGGGGAAAGAGTAGAGATGGCAAGAGGGAGAGATGGTGAGTGACTATCTTTCAGCCATGGGTGGGTGTGGAAATCCGCTCTATTCATCATTAGCTAACGTGCCTCTTCATCTTTTCTTTCTTTCTTTTACTCACTTTTATCGTATAGCAAAACCTGTGGTTGTGAATTGTGATTGTCTCTTCATTTAAGTGTCCATTCATATGTTGTTATTATTGTTTTATTTTTTTCAATGTTTTATACACAAGGAATCTGCTATTTGTCCAGAAAACAAATCTACATAAATAAAAACAGCCAGAGAATGCAAGTTTATGACCTTGTGATGGTCATAATAATAGTTTTAAAAAATAAAAAATTGAATCTAAAACCTTATAAATATGAGTTCTAATGTGTGGAACATGTTAATTACTGCTATTCTTGTTAAATCTAAATTCTTAGAAGTTAAAAGTAATAGGCAAGATGAATAAATTAAATATAAGTTAAATTAATGATCATGTTATTAGTGAATAACCATTTTCATATGTAATATTTAATATGATATAGAACATTTATAATTAATTAATAATAAGTTTGCTCTCTAGAGATCACCAGTTCGAGTCTCACAAACCTCAGGGTTACTGGAGATTTACATGGTTGTTAAATTTAGGACCCGTGAGATTAGTTGAGATGAGCACAAGCTGGCCTGGACACCCACATTAATAAAAAGAAAAATTAGTAATATCATATAAGAATAAGATAGCACGAAATATTTTTAATCCTCACTTATCGCTTTAAATTTTAGGATCCACAGGGATATATTTTTATGAATGATGTTCATGTTATTTTATTTTTCAACTTATGGTAGCTATTTAATGAGAATTCCAACGTTAGATCTAAGCATAAGATTGAGATTTGAAACTTGTTGTTTCAATTGAAATATAACTATCATTGTGATTGTACAACCTAAAATCTACTAATCAATCTATTCATGAATAAAAATATTAGTTTTTTTTTTTTACAAGAAAAACAAAATATGCTTGCATAATTATGTCCACGAGTAAAAGCTATGCACTTATTATATATATATATAAAAAAATTAAATCAAACATCTATGCATAGCAGCTTCCCTTTGTTATGCGTTCTTCTCCTTTTTAGCTTTGGCTCGCTGCCTGTGCTATCATTTGGAAGAAAGAAAGAAAGAAAAAAACAAAAACAAAAAACAAGTTAGTAGCTCTTAGCACATGTTATAACAACTTGATTTACACCTTTTTATTTTCAACCACTTTGATTGATTAGTCCAGCTGCAGAGAAGATTAATGATAATATATAATCATAATTAATAGATCATTGATAGATTAATTTTAGTGTTAATGCACCTCGGATCCCAAAATCTTCAGTTGATTGATCGATCGTGCTTTAACCCAAAAGAAAGAGAGAAAAAAACAAGAGGAAAGGAACGTCCAAGGCAAGCAAGGCAACGTGCTACTTAATAATAGACAACATTAGACACTAACCAGCTCTACCACGATTGCCATTGTTAATTTGTTTTCTGATGACATTTCTTGATTCTTACATTATTTCATGTTGTGCCCAATTTATCATCTTTAAGTACTTTTGCATCATTAAATATATATATAAAAAATTGTCTACTCCTTGCATCTATAGTCAAAGACGATTCTTTTCTTCTTTTTATTTATTTATTTTGATTAACATGGGTGTCTGGCCTAACTTACATGCACCTCTACTAATTCCACGGATCCTGAAATTAATGATCATATATAAACCTATGGAGGCTATTATATTAACAGCCAGTAAAGACAGATTCTTAATTAACGTTGTCCTAGGCTATACGAAGCTAAAACATAATTTGGAGTTCAGAAAATGAAATTATGCTGGCTTTAGACGTACATATGCATGGCATTTTCCAACAATCTGTTGTTGAATATTTGAAGCAGAACGTCAGATTAAATAGCTCTTTATTTTTTCTTACCCAATTAGAAATTGCAAAAAAATAAATGAAGATTTCTTTCTTCTTTTTGAGTTGGATAGAATTCGAATTTATCCTCTCGGACATAGTATTGTAAGACCCCCACGAGTCCTCCATTTCGAAACACAATCATGATATATATTGGACAAGAGATTCTCGTCTTAGTGGCTAATCAATTTGTGGTTTTTTCATTTTATTTTTATAGCTTGCCATGTAATGCGTAAATAACAAACCGGAACTTTGCAGCCTCCGATCTCCCACCATGAACGAGGATGATAGACACCGTAGGTGTAGGAAGCAAGAAGGAGAATAGGAGTAGTTGGCGGAGTGGTCCATGCGCAACCTGACCTGCAAGCGCATGGAATCAACACTCAAAAGTTGACTGCTCGTTGCTGGTGACGTGAATAATATGTGTTAGTATTGTTTCTACTATTCCAGCCACTCTAGTACAGCTCCAACCCACTCCAACAACTCCTAAAGGTTAATCTTGATTCTCCATGTGTGATATATTCTTTTTAAAACAACTTGTGATTTGTTTCGTTAATTTTTAACTAGTGAACGTGTATTAATTTGTATGTTATTTTAAATAAATTTGTGATGAGAACATGATTTTTTTTTTCTGTTTATACTCGTATTAATTGAAATAGTTAGAATATTTATAGTTATTTATTGTAGACATGCTTGGTGAAATAATTAATTTACAGTAGATTAATTTAAATTGGGTAATCAAAGGAACCAAATCAAAACCCGATTCTTTATTTACTATTATCTTAAATTAATCTCTTCCTGTGTAATCTAAACTGCGAGGATTAGGGTTTGTTGTTACTAGTAAATCCCAAATCACTATTACAGGAATTATTACTTCTAATAAATACAAGCATTTAGTTTAGAAAAAATATTAGCATACATGTATAATATATATTTTTATCATAAAATCAAATAACAATGGAATTTATCTTAGATATTTTAGAATAATTTTTATTTTTTTTAATAATCAACCATCGTACTTAAAAATATCTTAAAACCCAGTTAGGGTTTCAACTAGAATTATTTGTTTTGAAGGAAAGGGTGCGGAGGAGATAAAACTAAAATGTTCCAAATGAGATTACAATGATAAACTAATCTGCAAGAAGCAAGATTAGGAGCATTGATTAGATGTTGAATTTTCTATTAGCCAAAGCACGTGAGCCGCATTTCATATGAACCAACATCCATATACTTTGCCTTTCTTATAAAGTGGAACATTAATGCAAACCTTTTGGTTGAGGTAAAAGGAAGTGTTTTCATGGGTTAATTACTTGCACAAATCATATCCTTGATCGATAAATTTTGAAAAAACCTTTTTCAAAATTTAATAACTAATTAATTATTTGTGAGTTCTTACCCCCTGTGGCCATGAGAGCATTATATCAGAGTGGTGGATCTGTCACTGTAAAAGCTGAAGTGAGTGTGTTAGTGGGAGACAACCTTCTTCTTCACATATCCACCTTTAAGGACGAGCTGCGGTGATGAAATGTATGCCATGCGTCATGCCACCAAAATCATCAACTTTTCTAGCTAATCTTATTATATATAATAATTGATCTCTCTCTCTGTTTCTTTTTAATTGGTTCTACCCTTCATTGCCTTTTTTCTCTTCTTCATCATCAAATAAAGATGCAGACATTCACATATTCTTTTCCACAGTTGCGAACTTGAGCTTCTTCGCTGCTTTTCAATACATTTTTTTTAGATTAGACTTGATAGTTGTTTTCCGTTACCTATATATATGAGGATTCCATGATGTGATGGAATAATTCTGACATGTATTTGATTCCTGGTTTTGCATAATAAAATTGTATTGATCTAAAACAATTGAGGTTTGACGGATCCAATTTGACATCAAAACAATTACAGGAACTGAAAAGTTTGGGCAAGACAACTTTGAAGGCATGTGCAAGTGTGAGGCTTTGTTCGAAGGCGTAACACTGCTACCCACAACTGGTTTCAAAGTAGTGCACCGAGATCTTTTTGATGGTCCTTCGTGTGTTAACAACAGATTTGCAAATCAACTCTATAAACTTTTCTTTCTTCTTCTAATTATTTTCTTTCTTTTCTTCTTGAGATTTACACTAGTCTACCAAAATTAGAAGGTGTCCTGTCATTTTTTTTTATCAACTTCGGTCCTCGTTCTTTTACTTTTTATTTATTTTGTTTTGAATCATTTTTTCAATTAATTATTTTTTCAATTTTATCCCTCAACATTTGATTTCATTCTTTTATATCAAATTTTATCGTTGTTCTTTTTATTGCTATTTATTTTATTTTAAATTTTTTTATTGAATTTCTTTTTAAATTTCAACCCTTATTATTTGGTTGATTGATAATTTGACTTCATGATTTTTTTTTGTTTGTCTTCTATCGCACCTGACACGATGTTTGGACCTCCTAAATCAAAGGAAAATATGGGAATAATGGAATTACCACCTAATAACTAAAGGAAACTACGAATTATAAAGTATGCATTAGTTTCAAAGATTCAGATAAGGGGTTGATTGTACTTAAAAGACATCACCCTTACCGTATCTTTTCAAATAAAAGGTTACGTTTTTTGTGTTTTTTTCCAAAATATTATTATATTTATGTCGTTAGCTATCTAAATTATTTTATTAGATTATTTGCAATTTATTTTAATTTATTTCTAACGATTTGCAAGAAAATTCGATGTTCATCCTTAGAAATAGAAAACTCGTCTGTTAGGTTATTTGCAAAAAACATTGGCACCCGTCCCTAAAAATAAAAGACTCATTGATTGGGTCATTCATAAAAAAAAAAATAACGTCCATAACTAAAAATAGGAAACTCGTCAATTAGGCCATTCAAAAAAATTTATGTATGTCCTAAAAAATAGAAGACTCATTAATTATGCTATTCACGATCCCTAAAAATAGTAGACTCCTTAATTAGGTCATTCATGAAAAATTTGATGTCCACCCCTAAAATTAGGATACTCATTAATTTGGCCATTAACACAAATCTGATGTCCATCTCTAAAAATAAAAGACTTGTTGATTGGGTTATCGAGAAAAAAAATTGAACATCTGTCCCTAAAAATAGATAACTTGTTGAATTGATCATTTCTAAAAAAAAGACGTTGGACCTATAGGAATAGTAAAAATTAAGATCTGACCCCATTCTTTTGAATATGTATATTTACAAATAAAAATGACATAAAGAGCATTATAATTTTTGTTTTTATTTTTATTTTTAAATCATATGTTGTCACTTTGAGAGTGACAATACTAGTAGGATAGTGGTTTACTGTACGATGCAAAAAGTAAATCGAGAGGATATTGTCAAAGACTCCTTTCAACTCACTAATTCATATTCACATTTAACAAAATCACAATTCATCAAAATAGCATGCAATCATTTTTTATATTTTTTATGTTTTTTTTCCTTTTTGTTTGATGTGAAAAAATGCTCCTACTATAAAAAGTAAATTATTTTTTGTATTTTGACTTCATTTTTTTTCAAAAATATGTTAACAAGAGAAAAATAGTGAAAAAAAATAATGAAAAAAATAATGAAATGGGCTTATGAATGGCTGAATGCATTGAAAAGATATTATTTTTTCTCTTTTTTTTGAATTTTTGGAAAATATTTTAGAAATGGAGGTTGAAATTGGGCTATAACATCTTCTATAGGGTAATCTCAATCTCATGACCAAATCACAAGTTTAAAAGATTAGCCCAAGCTCACTTCGGTCTTTTTTAGGTCCTATTTTAAAATTGATTTTTTTTCAATTTATCCTTCAACATTGGATTGGTTAGGATTTTACTTCGTGATTTTTTTCCATTTTTTTATAGAACTATCCTGATCTCATGTCCAGATTGCGAACTTAGCAGGTTAATCTAAGTTGACTTGGGTTTTTTGTTTTTTTTTAAATAGTTTTTTTTCTAGATTCATCCTTCAACATTAGGTTGGTTTGAGAATTGAGTTTCCTAGTTTTATTCAATTTTCTTTCAACGGGATTATCTCGATCTCACCATCAGGTCACAGATTTAGCAAGTTAACTTGGTGGACCTGAGTCCTTTTTTATCCTTTTTTAAATTGATTTTTTTATTTCGTCCTTCAACATTTGATTTACTGGGAATTGAACTTTGAATTTGTTTTTGTATTTTTTCTTTTTATAGGGTTATCTCGTTCTCATTTAATTTTTTCTTTGTTATCAAAATAAGATCATGAAGATTTTTTTATCAATATTGAGAAAATATCTTTCTATAATATTGGCACACGTTTCATTTTTTTAGGTGAATCATTCTTAATTGTTTTGTTTAGATCAATTTATTTATTATCAACTTCATATTTGATAGTTGTATTATGTTTAAATTTTACAAAATCATTCTTTAGGCTTATATTTTTAAAAATATCGGCTAGCTATAACCAGTCGAGATCTAAAAAGCTTGTTTATAAATAAGAGTTACAAGATGTTATTTTTGTTTTTTTAATTATTTTTCTAGTTAATTTTAAATTTTAATTACTTTTCCTTTTTTATTTTAGATTCTTTTGGTTATGTGAGTTTTTACTTCCATATTAACAATTAATATGTTATTTTATCAAATTACAATTTTTTTCAGAAATATCAGAGTTTTATCTGATTATTGCGTTATTCTTCAACGCATGTATCCTTTCTATACGTGTGTGTGTTTGTGTTTTATTATACTCGCTGGATATAAGTAATTAAACTTATAAATAATGAGTCAGATAATTCTAGGAAAATTCCTATAATAAAGCCTTGGTACGGTCCCAAGCTGCTATGCATGGTCCCAAATATGAGGCCAGTGACCCACCATGGAATTCAGGGCTCAATGCTATGTGAGTAAAAGTGTGAGGTGGTGCCAAAAGCAAAAAGGTGGGAGGAATGCTGGATTGGCAATCTTTGATGTAAAACTGAGGGAAAAGGGCAAACACAGCCACATGCAAAGAAAGGCTCTATATTCTTACATTTAGAAAGGAAAAAAAAAAAAAAAAAAAGGCTCTATGATCCCTACTTAAACTTCTCCAGTCATTGGTATAAAGCACACTCTCGTAGCATTTATTCTATATCCAGGGGCTTCTTATTTGCGATTGGTATAAAGTGCTCGTCTGTACAATATCTGAAATTCTTTATATTTTATACCAATATGGACAAATAAAATTTCAAGCATCACACCATCACCAAAAGACTAAAAAAATACAGAATAGTAGGCTACCTTTGTATGTAAGTCGAAATTTTTAAGCTTGACGACAAGGAAGAGAATAAGTATCTAAAGGAAGTAAAAATATTAAATTAAAATAATGTTCCTATATTTCCAGCAAATTCTCAGGTATATAACTTAGTTTTAAGGGCATCATATTCAGCATGTCAATTAACTTAATATTAATACACAATTGCAAACACATTCTTTATAAGTTGAAACCCAGCATGCATAAGTTGCTCAATATATATGCTTGTTGGATTTCCTGAAATACATAAATACAACGAAAACAATAATTTTTTTAAAAAAATTTGGGAGTCTCAGAATCTTATTAGATAATCTAAGCTAGTAGAGGGTATGACTGAAGATTACCGGAAGATCAATTCTTTTTATGAGGTTTGATTAACTTTTCAAGGTTAAGTTGTTGCAAATAACAAGTTATCTAATTGTTTAACCTTTAATAATAATTCACATGAACTACTAGTGATAAATATCCTAAAACCTTTTTAGAAAAAAAGGAATGTTATGTCTTGAGTGCTCGTGTGTGTGTGTGTGTGTGTATTTGGTGTTTTCATGTGTATTTGATCACATAAGATTTTTCATTATGAAGTCATTAGAAAATATATGACATAACATTTTATTTATAGAGAATACATGATGACCCTAGAAATGATAAAATATCACTTTTCCCTTTAAAAAATATCACATTTAGAAATTTATTCAATCAAGTCCCTACTTAATTTTTCTAAGTCTAGAATTTTAATCCCTCATTTAAATTATATTTTAGACCACAATTCTAAAATTCATTTACAATCAAATCACACTTGATTAATCATCATAGTTTAATTTCTTATTAATGATCTTAATGCGTGTGACCCATTATATTCTTTAATATGTTGGCCCAAATAAAAATCGCAATCCTAAACAATGTAAGATTAAATAAGTTAAATAATTCAACTTATTACCAATTCAAAAATTAATTGATTTATATTTGAATATTAAGTGCAATGTCTAGCAACATGTTATGATCCCTCAAATTTTAGAGAATTCATAAGTAATTCGACTTAACCTTTCAATAATTAATTTCTAAGTCTATTATTCATTCATCAAGAATGTTTTGATTTATATTTTGAAGTTGTCATAACCTAATTTTTAAATTTCCACAAAAATAAAAAATGAATGAATGAAAAATAATTTGAGAATTGGGTCAAGACCATACAAATTGAAGGTCCGGGGACTAATAAGGAGGAAATTATAGATTTGGAAGTCAATTTAGCTGAAAAGTGGAAGAATTTATAAGCTTAGGGACTTAATTAAATTTTAATTTAGTTTAATTAATGAAATTAGGGGTTTAATTGAAGAAATATCAAAATTCAAGGCTGATTTGGGTCAAAATTGCAAGAAATTAAAGTCCAATGATCAAAGCGAATAGGCAATGATACTATGGGGGTAATTGATTTTTTTAGGAGTAATTTTAAAAAAATTATAAGTTGAAGAGTCAATTAAGGACTGAATTAATTAAATTAAAAACCAAGGACTGTTTTTGTAAATGACACTGAAATCCAGGGGTCCAATTGCATTTGATCTAAGGGCAAAATTATAAACAAAAAGGAAGATTTCCATGAATAAAGGCCTAATTGCTAAATGTCAGAATTTCAAGGGGCAAATTAAAGATAGCCATTTTGGTCGAGAAAACGGCGCCGTTACAAACCCACTGTTCATCCCCTTCCTCTCCTAGAATAGAGGAAGCCACCTGCAAAAGAAAAAAAACATCGGTGTGCCAAGATCCCATCATCTCAATCCAGGCAGAATGTAGACCAAATGGTCTACCACAAATCCCGAGTCAATCCAATCTCCTTCGTCCCACGACACGCCTCTGGTGTCCGGGATAAAACCCATCACCAACAGTCCAACCATGGCAGGACTGTTAGTGTCCTAATCCCAGCAAAAAACTAACACTCCCCAACCATGTTTATCCTCTTCTTAGGAGAGAAGAGAAGTTTGTTGAGGAACAACCAGGGGTTTGGTGCTATAAAAGCCAGACAAAAGACCACCAGGAAAAAAAATGAACGAAAATAAAGAGAGACAAGGGAGAGGGACTATAGAATTTCCTTCAAAACTCCAGCAACAATAATCAGGGAATCACCTCTAAGCATAAACCACGCCAACCACACAACTCTTCCCTGATGTTTCATTGTCATCTTGGTTGCCCCCTAAACAGCAAATCACTGGGATCAACCAAACACAAAAATGAAAAAAACAGAAGAGAGACAGACACGTAGAGAGATAGGGGTACTACAACAGAGACCAGAGAGAAAAAAGAAACATAGAAGAATAAAAGAAAAGACAGAGGAGGGAAGTTCAGAAAGTTACTCAGCCATCAGCCACCACCATCGCTCTCAAGCTTTGTCTTCATCTCCCACAACAACCAAACCAAGTCTCGTTTCCCTCCCCTTGAATTTTAATTACCTTTCTACTACGCATGCACAGGTGAATTAATTCACGGGTGCTCGCTGAAAATGGCTTGGGCAGTGATCAGGCTGGACAACCTGTATAACTAGGCTAGATCCAGTTCTAAAAAAAAATAAAAAATAAAAAATAGGTTCTTACTTTCAATCTAAATTTTACTAATTTATTCACTGGCATCAGAATTAGAAATACCACACTTTTTTTGGTTACATAATATTTATCAATGCTAGAGTTGGAAGTATTCGTAGATGAATATTCATTGGCATCAGAGTCAGAAATACTATAAGAAGACCACCAAAAACAAAACAAAACAAACCCTTAGTAATTTAAGACAAAAGCAGCAATGCAGACTATCTCAGGTAGGAGGCTTAAAGGTTGATAGTATCTTCTCTTTCGCGTAACCAGTCTTGTACCATAGAATCTTTGTTGACCACTTAAGGTTCCTAATGACCATAATAATAGGCGGTGACTCCTTAAACAAGATTTTTTTTCCCCTGTAAAAAACAAGATGCCAGATATCAGTTCTTTTTCATAGAAAATTTTAAAGGTCATCGCGATATTAAGTGTGACAGAGGTATAGAGTGTATCTGCTCTATCAAATTATGTTGTTCACAACACCATAGTCATTGATTCTTTTAATAAGATTTAAATTCTTAGAGATTGTGATATGTGTTTTTGTTTGTGTTTGTGTTTAATGAAGAAAATAAGAGTGCTAGAAATTTTAAATTATGTTCTGCCTTACCTCATGGTTCATGGATATTTATATATCTATGAACCACATTAACTTTCATAGTGATAAAGGAAATAGGGAGAAAAAGGTGTGACACCTGATGTAATTTCAATCAATTAGGTTTATAGACATTAATGGTTGATGGTGTACTGTTAAGTGAAAAGGATCTTGTGATGGTCGTCCTCCAACTAGGCGTAAATAATGCACGACGTTAAATGACAGGTTTTCCTTCTAGATCAAGGGGGTTTTGAAAGTGTTGGGAATTAATCATAAAGATATGATTAATAGGGTTTAAGAGTCACCACCTAGTACGTATTATAGTCAACGGGAAACTTAATGGTCCGCGAGAGTTTGGGTTAGGGGACTAGTTGTGCATGGGGAAAACGCATCACCCCTAGTACACCCTACTTGTGGTAAGCTGTATTATTTATTGATTTTTTTTTCTAAGATCGTGTTTCTATTTGTTGGTCTATCTAAGGTTCAAAAAAAATCATTCTCAATAAAGAGTTTTTTATCTTATCAAACAAAAACCTAACCATTATAAAGCTTCAAAAAATTATGTAAAATACATATCATAAAAATTAAATAAAATGATTGATTTTTTTGGTATTTTTGAAATTTTGGTTAAATCCTAATGGATAATCATAAACTTGTTGTGACTATTAATTGAATTTTTTTTAATTTTCCAAATTATGAAAAAAAATACATTTTTTTTTTTATAAAATATGCATGAAATTTTTTAGAACTTGGTTGTATGAACAACAATAAAGACAAGTTTTTATATTTTTTTTCAAATAAGGAGTTTTTTTATTTTTTGTATTTTTCTGAAATTTTGAAGAAAAAAGCAAGTATATTTAATGTTGGGTCAGTATGTTACAGTGTAATTTTAAAACCCAAATATTAAATAAAATTCATTGGAAAACATGTGAGGGACTCACAAATAAATTTGAAATGATTCTTGAATTTTTTAATATTTTTTTGTAAATTATTTGAGGTCTGTTTAACAAAACAAAAAAATAAGCTTTGTTGGAAAATCAGTATGGCATGTTTGCCAAACATGCCCTAAACTAAAAATCAGAGGCTTAAAAAATATTTTAAGTTGTGTTTGGCAAACACGCCTTAAGAACAAAATATTATGTTTTTTCCTTTGAGAATTTTAAGTCTGCCAAACACAACCTTAGTCATATGGGTTATGCTTCTTAGCCCAAGCCCAAAAACACAGTCCAAAAACATAAATTAAAAATAAAAAATCAAACGAGGTTTTTTGGCTTAAAATTGACAATGAACACGAAGAACATAATGATGAAACCTAAAAAATAGATTTGATTATAGAATAAATCAAATCAAATTAAAGGCATAGAGACATGTAAAATATCATTCAAACAAGATATTGAGATTAAATTAACATAATAATCAACCTAATATCACGATTATTTGATTTTATACAAAATAAAAAATAAAAAAACAGAATATCAAATGACAATATTTCAATATTTTTTAAGTCATTAGGACTCTAGATTAATTATCAACAAACTTATATGCATATACAAGAACTAACAATTGATAAAAAAGACAAGCAAATCATGGACCCAATACAATCTTCAACAGATGAACATGAAACCTAGAAATCCAAAATCTGCCAAAATGCAAAAAATGAAACAAAACCCAGAATAAAGGCCTAAAACCTATTCAAATACATCACATACGCTCATGTGTATATATTTAAGCCTTCAGAAACAACAATAAACATGTAAATATTAAAATGCATAGGATTCAAAGCTTATAACCTGCTATTAATATACAAACATGCACATATGATGTTCTTATCAATTCAAAAACTCATTCAACATCAAAATGTCTTATATGAACTTTCAAAATTGAACAAAAACACCTGAATAGGCAAGCATTGCTATATATCTCATTTTTATATATAATCATCAAATCATAACATACACTTTTCATTCATAAAAAACAAGTATTCAAGCATCAAAAGCATAACAGTAATCATCCATTAAACACTATAAAACACATGATTAACAACAAAACAATCATATATATAACAAACTTGTATTCAAAACAAATTGAAAATATATGCAAAAACAAACCAAAACATAGTCAAATCATATCATAAACATCATGAAAAATACTTGAATGAAAGAAAATTAAAGCTTACAATGTAGAAAAGAGGGGCATTCTTAATGAGTTATACCTAACCATCAAGTTGAATATCTTACCTTCAAAATATTATTACAACTGGTTTTCTGTCACTTTTTCTTAATTTGAGTATATTTTAATAGCCCTTTCCAAACAGATTTTGACCTTTTTATCCAATAATATCTTCTTTCTTTTATTAATTTCTTTATTTCTTCTTTTTTTACTGTTGAATTGGTTTTTTTCTCAAGGTTTCTTTTTTCTTTCATGGCTTTTCTCTTTTAGATTCCTCCCTATTTCTCAATGATTTCTTCTCTTTTTATAGCCCCCGGATGGTAGGTGGTTATGAAACCATTTGTGGGTTTAAAGGTGGTTTTTCAAAACTAGGTCATAAGAAATTATTTCCTATTTTTTTCCCTTAATCTATTAGGAGACTGTTCTTCTCTTTTGTTTTCCCTTTTCCTGGATGTCTAACAAACTCTTGTAACTTCTAATCATGTCTCTCACACCCAAATAGAGGGAAAAGGCTTTCACCGAATGGTGAATACACACTTAGACACATTCAAACTTTAATTTGTACTGGAAAAAATAGTGAAAGTCTCTTGAAAATCATGGATGCGTTATTCAAATATTATGATCTATACTGGTATGTTATCAACATAGGTTTTTATGTTCCTGCATAGTTAGTCCTTAAAAACCCGAATCACCTTTTTTTGATAGGTGGCTCTTGCATTTCTAAACCCAAAAACCATGGCCTTGTAACAAAATGTTTGTTTATCTGTCATAAATGATGTCTTTTTATCATCTTTAGATTGTTTGGAGATCTGATGGTAACCTAAGCTCACATCCAGTAAGGTTAAAAATCTGAACCTACTCATAAAGCCTCTAACATGTCTATCTTTGGTAAAGAGAAGTTGTCTTTTAACCATGCTTTGTTGAGGTCGGTGAAGTCCACGTATATTTTTCACTTCTCATTGGCTTTCTTCATCATCACCATATACATATAGATCAACCATTTTGGGTACATTACCTCCCAAATAAGGCCTACATGTAAAAGTTTATCCATTTCCTAATATATGGCTTTTTATCTTCTTCCCATAGAACTTATTTTATTCTAGTGGACAAGAGGGAAATATAGATCATATTCAATCTATAGATGACTATGTTTGAGCTGATGTTAAGCATGTCTAAGAGCCCTAAGGTAAAGTTATCTTTTTGGATAATGAGGAGCTTTATCAAGGTTTGGTCATATCAATGGTCTAAGATAAAACCTATATTGGTGGTAGTACTTGTATTTGTCTAATTAAATTTAACCTTTTTATAACTCTTATATAGCCTTAGTACATCTTCTTCATTTCTTTTAATGATCCTATTTAGGCCCTAATCACCCACCCATTTACCAAGGCCTCTGTGGTAACTTATTCTAACAAGCTCTCTACCTTTAACATCTTTTCATTGAATCTACTCAAGTTAGCCTTAGTGCTCTCATTCACCTCATAGGTAATGGGGAACAACTTGATCAAGCTTTTCTTGGTTGGAATACCTGTGTTAAAGTAGATTATGAGCTTTACACAAAGATTCTTAAAACCAAGATTGGATCCTAGATCTAAATTATGATACCATGTTTGAATTGATCTTTAGAACGTAGTTGGGAGAATATTGCATATAATATTTGTGTCTTGCATGAACAACTCTAGATTATTATGCATATTCTATACATGTTTTATTAGGTTTATGAGCTTATCTAAGTTATCTAGTTTCATCTTAATAGAGATGAACTTTCTAAAGTGATGCGTGTCCAATATATATTTGGCCAATGGAGAACCATTTACCTAGTAAGGTTGTATACCGCTATATATAAAGCCCTTATCACCATGGACTTAACTTTCTTTTGGATCTTTTTTCTATATAGGATGTCCAAAAGAGACCTAAATATAAGGTAATGGTGATGGCAATGGTTATTTTAGTGGTTGTATGTTGACTTATCATTTGAGTCTTTTTTCCATATTTGGAACATGCACTAAAGAATATTTATAATAATGTAAGCAATTTTTATATGGACTAAGAGAATAGTGGAACTCTTTTGCAGCTCTTTTTGGCTTTTCTTCTATTCAAATTAGAGTTATTTGCATGCACTAGTTCTATGAGGTGGAGTTGATGAAGGAGTCACTTGTTGTGAAAGAGGTAAGGCTCTCAGACATTTTTATATGGAAAAAAGAGCCTTCGTGAGCATTTTTTACTTGCTTGGTAAGCTGGTATAGATCTAAAACAAACTTACAAAAAACTTACAGATAGGTTGAGATGGTGCAATTAGACTAATTTCTTAGGATCACAAGCACTTACAAAACAAGTTCTTTGTTGGACTTAAGGAACCATTCGTGTTTAAGTTAGCAAGGTTGTAGAAGAAACATGACTTTAAAGGTTATGATATGCATTTTTATTTTTGTTTGTGTTTATAGAGAATAGTAATAAAAATAAGAATGTTGGAAAGTATAAAATTGTGTTATGTTTTACTCATGGTTCATAGGCATTTATATATTCATAAACTAGCCAACTTGCATAATGATAAGGGCAAAGGGGAGAAAAGACTATAATACTTGATTTAATAGCAATCATTTGGGTTTATAAACCCTAATAATTGGTGTTGTACTGTTAAGTGGGAAAGATTTTGTCATGATAGGCCACACACTATGCATAAGTGTGCCAAATACCATTTTATGGGCCTAGTTATGGAAAAAAATATGTGAGCATTTAATATTGGATAGCAACTATAAAAAGGGAGGGTAGGTGGATATACTCGAAGGTTAGCATGTTATGCCTGACCTTAAGTGTTCTTGGGGCAAGTGTACCTAGATACGTACCTTCAATTTCTTAAGGGGATCTCGAACTCACACCAAACCAATCAAGAAGTTTAATGGTTTATAGACTCTTGAAAGTCGTGATATCCTACCTAGATCCAGTAATGTGTTAGGTCATACAACATAATAGGCCTAAAAATAAATGTGAATTACATCCAAATTTATACGCTTGGATGCATACCCTAATCCATTAACTTACAGGCTAGGGTTGTGCCTCACACTCTACACCTTGAGGCTGAGCTATGGGTGTAAATGCTAGAGACCCATCAATGCTATTTGATTTTTGTGTCTCTGTAGTTTTGTATCTTTATTGGCAATTATATTGAGCGAGCATACATTGGCCCAAGGTCCTCCACTAAGGACACACCTCTCACATGAAATGATTAGTTACTAGAATTATTCTTTCATAAATTTAATTGTTAAAAGTTAATTGAATCGAGGTGGAATTGTGTTCCGAACAGCATTTTAAAAAAAATTAATTTTATTTTTATTTAAAAGTAATTTTTTTATATTTTTAAATTATTTTAATGTAATAATATCAAAAATAATTTTTAAAAATAAAAAAATATTATTTTAATATATTTTTAATTTAAAAATACTTTAGAAAACCAACAACATAACAATTCTTATTTAATATTAAAGAATATTTTTAACAGAGTCCCATCAGTTCATTAAATGATGTCAATCCTGAGAGAATACACTTGATGGATTGTGCACTGTCACCAAGTTGTACTTTGTACAGAAAGTTACCTTCTTCTCGCTACATACAAATTGCTAGGATATGAAAGGTACCCAAGAAAAAAGCCCGCATAGAACGATAAGTCACAGTCATTACTTGCTGTAGATGTGGTCCAAATCCAATAGAGACAAGAAATCGGACCACTTCTATTGGCTCCCCTTCTTTTAAGCCCTTCTAGCATGAGTAATAACACACAGATCGGTTCCAGCAATTTATTTTTTAAGCTAAGAATTTAGGAAGGATTGGATTGAATGGTATAGCCCCATAACATAAAATGAGAGCATGAGACCATAACCAACTGATGATGACAAGAAGATTGGATTCTGCTGTCTGGTTAGCAAGGTCACTGTCTTTTTTCCATTCGTTTTTCCAGCTATTTTTAAGAAAAATTTGGTCCGCAAATAATCATTACTCGAAATCTGATTGTTGTTATCTTTTCTCGGTTGCTGTCTCTTTGGTGATAAATTCCACAGGGCTCTCTTCTCTCTCGTCAACATCACCATTTCATGGACCAAAAATCCGTCTCAGCTGTACGTCCTCGCAGCTTTAACTTCAAATAATGGCATGCAGCAGTCTTGTGGCTCGCCCCTTCTATTGTGAAAGTTGCAGCTTTCTAACAATCTTTATAGTAAAATGGTCTACCATGCTAATTATAGGCTTGTAAGCGTGCACGCCTGTGTATGCACATGCATCAACAGTTCGTAGAATACTGTAAGAAATCGACAGGCAAATTGCACTCTTACAAAATATGCGAGAACAGTCAGCCAGTTTCACAGAGATGGTGGGAAATTCTTTTGTCACGAGAAGCAAACTTTCTGTGGGGACAGAATTCTTAAAACGAAGCATCAATTGCAGCACTTGTATTGCATTACTGGTAATTACAACCCTCTAACCCACGGACTTCCTTAAGTTCCCAAGGAAGGTCCTTAAAATCTGAGAAATCCTCAGATGTCCCTAGCGTACCGTTAAGTCAGGTAAGACCCACAGCAACATATCCTCCAGTTCTTCCAGCTACCTTATCACAAGCATTGCATACTTGACGTTTCAAGTCTCGACAAATTGTTACATCTACACCATACCCTTCCATGCTCATGCACATGGATTTGAGGGGGAACTTCTTCCAGTGTCGGATCACTTTCATACAGCATGTCAACCAAAGGTGCCCTTACTGCTACAACAAATGAAGAACACTCCTATTATAATGAACAAGAACATTAACACCATGCGAACACAGCTCAATCATATTTAACTTATATCCTTGATACATGTTTAATGAGAACTAATATCCACGTTTTCATCAAATTACAGAGTTATATTACTCTTTCTTTCTGCAGATTGGGTATCCTTGAGTCAAACATCTACAAGAGGCTAAATGTTGCAACAATATTTCATCCACCAGTATACACACATCACTATCAAAAGTGAGAAAGAGGCATTAATACGCAAAATACATGCACACAAACAAAAAAAAGTCGAAAAAATATTCTGTAAATAAACACAAGCACTGCAACTATACAAGTCCAGAATCTGAATCCTTTTCCCCTGCTTTCAATTCGCATACACTCACCTTAACTGTTGCTGCTGCTCTTGCACTGCTTGCAAATTTCTCAACAATCTCAATAATCCCTTGTAATAATAAAATCAAGAAAGTGTGCGTGCCTTGTAACCGCATGTGACAAACATACAAGTGTATTTGAAATAAAACAGCATGTGACAAACATACAAGTGTATTTGAAATAAAACAGCATGTGACAAACATACAAGTGTATTTGAAATAAAACAGCATGCACAGGAACAACACACTAGTCATTTAGCATCATAAGTAAACTAAAAGGCCATCTACCCACATCTTTTGAGAACTACTGTTGTAATCAATTCCTTTGATATTTGGAACTGCATGATTATCACTTCGTATGTAGTACATGATACAATCAAATAAAGTTTTCATATTTGATTCTAACACGTCCTTATCACATCCAGACTTTACTCCTCATTCCTACATTGCATGTAAATGGATGCAGATGCACAAAGATAACTGACTCAGAAGTCAGGTATTGCATCCTAGGTTGAAGGTTTCATTTAACTTACGCTTCATTTCTGTAATCATGGTATTAGATCATTACAACTTGCAAGCACAGGGAGTTCTAAATGAACAATAGAGTACCACCGTCCAATGCATTGGCTGCTAGGTTTTATGTTTAGTATCATTATTTCCAATTTATCAAAGCCAATATGAGCATACTTCTTTCTCACTGAAAACAGTCTAGGAAAGGACCTCCAACAGGCAAATAAAGAGAAATTCTCTTCAAAACATTGAGATTGAAAATAATAGTTCAATAATTTTTTTAAAAAAAAATTGAAAACTGCAAAATTGGAAATATATAATATATATAATCCATCACTATATAAAGGTGAGCATACTTATATGTTAGTTTTCCAATTTCTTATTTACCAATTGCAAAAAAAAAAAAAACAAACAAACAAACCAACCTTTTAAAAAGAGTTCAGAGAGTTAAAGGGAACCAAATGTATTTTAATTATTTAATAAAATTTTATTAACCCTCTTGGTGAAAGGAACTCACAGATTTTGGTTGAGATTTTTCCATGAGGGTTTGTGGACCCCTTACAAAGAAGGTATCGGAATTGCCTTCTGTTCCTATTGTTTTCATGGTTGTATCCTTTGGACTACCCGCTAAATGGAGACCAGAAAAATGGTCACCCCAGATATCATATGTATATTCATCCCCCACCTTTTCATCTACTTCAACACTTCTTTGGTTTAAAAGTTTTGCCCCAGGAGCTCGCACAATAGGTGCAATTGTTGATGTTGATGACAAGGGAGAAGAGTAATGCAGAGTGGGGGCAGCACCACCAGAACAAGGAAAGGCAGCAGAAGGTGTATTAAAGGTCTTGTTGGGCACTGAAGGTCGCTCTTGAGTAGCCGAAAAGTAGTTGTAACTGTGGTATTTAATTGAACCCTTGGGCTCCACGACAACCGTCTTGGAAGAAGATTTCGAAACTTGAAACCTCTCAAACTGTTGGCATGCCGCTAGAGTGAATGGATTTCTAACCCCAACACTTTCCACGTCAGAAGATGGCGACCACAGTCGATTGGGTGTTGCAGATACAGGCGACAAAGGAGATGAAGGTGTAGAATTTCCACTTTGACTACTCGAAACTTCAAGCAGTCCTGTTAAACATGCACTAACACCCTTCCTCTTTCTTCGCCTTCTTCCTTTATCTTTTCCGGTCCTGACTGTAAGGTTGGGAGGTTGGGGAGCATTGAGTGAATCAGAATTCTCAACCGCTACAGATTTGTCCTCTTCAGTACATGACAAAATGTAACCTTGTTTGTGATTTTCTAGAGTTGATGCCAAATTCTTAATGGTTAGCCCCTGTTCTAAGGCTCCATCATGACCATCAGCATATTTACCAATAGATTCCTGATTAGGGGCCTTGTCTTCCCCGACAGACGATAACAAACTGTCCATTCCCCTAGACTCAGAGAACTTACTCTTTCTCTGGTTACGATGCACAGACGATAACAAACTGTCCATTCCCCTAGACTCAGAGAACTTAATCTTTCTCTGGTTACGATGCATACGAGAAGCTTTTCCTGCACTTCCTACAGTAGTAGAGGAGCTTTCCTTGCTGTTAAAATAGTAATCCTGGGAGCCAAAAGCAATCACTTGGGGAAATATGCAACAGAATATCAGAATCATTAAGGAAGCGGCGAGGAGGACTGCTGCAGAGAATTTCTTCAACCGCATCCAGAATACTGATTTTTTACAGAGATTGTACATGTACAAAGGAAGACTTGCCTTTATGGGTATCACAAGAATTCCACTAGCCAAGGCCAGTTCAAGATCTCTGTGCACCATAGCTGCAGAAAAATCGGACTGGTATGAGATCAGAAGCTTTGTTGACTCCCCAGGTTCAAGAGAAAATCCTTTACAAGCATGAACCATAAATCCATCCAACCCACACTCAGACCCAGAAACTTCAATACTTTTCACCTCAAGTGGCAAGTCTCCCATGTTCTTGGCATACAGCTCTTTAGACGAGGGCACAGAACAAATATAAGTAGTCTCTTCCATGTTAAATAGCCCATCCATTCGAGAGATATTTAGGGGCATTGGCAAGTTCAGATTAAATTCTATGCTCTGAACAGGCTCTGAACCATCAAGCAGGACTAGGGAAAGTGACCCTCCAAATCCTCTCAAAGATAACCACTCCACACCAGAGAGATTATTTCTTATCAGGGCTGAACTTCTCCACCCACAGCGATTTGAAGGGTAAAAGAATATTGGCCCAAAATATGCTTTACCATAAGGGTGAACATAAGCTTCTGTTAGTGCACTCTCTGCCATTGAGAATCCATACCTAGTAGGAGGAGTCAATTCAGTATGGACAAAAATATTCGATGAAGGGGGCTCCAAAGAACCATCTGTGCCCCTACACTCATCAATAATTTCTCCTGAGTTAAGAATGAGCTGCATTACAACTGGATGTTCACTAGGATTCTTTACAGTGATCCACCTAGGGTGATAAGTTCCAACCTGAACCATTGGGAACAACACCTCATGATCATCAAGCACGGACATGCCACTTGTGGTACCTTGAGATTTCCAATTACCCAGTACAAATTCATCTGCTTCTGCTATCTCCAATGCCTATAAATTCACATAACCATTTTAATCAGCCAGCAGGTATAACATCAAAATGAGAAAAAAAATACTAAAATACAGAGAATGAAATCCCTTGTTTGCATGTCCTTGGGGAGCTGCGTCACACAAAGGGTAAGATGCTCTAGGATGTGTGTGAATGTGTGCATTTGCAGACAGACAGACATTCACTTAGACACAAGAACATGCAGTGAGAGTGTCTGGAGCAAAAAAGTGACCATCCATTCTACGTTCTGACAGTCGTAAAAACAGCAGAGATTGAAGCCCTTGAAAAGTAGGAAACTAAATGCCATTTTTATTTAATTCCTCCATATACTTTCTCTTATCACCATCACTTCCCATAAATGATTGGACAAATGAACTCAGAAAGTGGAATTGTTAGATCCTGAATAGCTCTGCTAACTTACCATAAACATGAAATTTAACAATTTAGTAAACATGCAAGGCATATATATACAAGTCACATTAACATATAGTAACGGACAGGAAGCAAATATCTAGTAAGGCCATACATGTAATAGACAAATTTCATTGAATACGTGCAGTATTCGAAAACAGATGTTCACTAAGCAAGCAATTTACATAAATTAAGGCCCCATCCAATTTGGACAGCAGTCAAAGTTAATCTAGCCAAGGAAAACAAAGGACACTGCTATTATATTACTAGCTGTTCTCTAATATTCTTATGCTATGCACATAAGGGTTTTAACACATTAGTTAGCTGCTTATGCATAAATCACTGGCTACGGTGATTACTATTTCCATCACAAGAAAATCACAAGAATTCAAGGCTTATAAAAAATTATACAGACAATTTGAAGAGAAACAGTGGAATAATACAAAGCCAATACGAAAGATGAAGAAGACCACAGATTAGAAAGGATAAATCAGAATCAGCATACCTTAATCTCTGACAGCGACTGCTTGCCACTGCCCAATGACCCTGTCCTTCTATTTCCAGTTTCAGCCCCGCCAGAGTGATTGTCGTATCCAATGAATGAATCCTTTTGACGTTTCAAACAAACATGGAATATATCCTGGCAAGGAATTTCAATCTGAGTACTGGAGTCATTTGTCAGTAAAACTAGTTTGCAGTCTTTGTTCATATTTGACATTTCAGATGGAGAATCATGTAATTCAACAAGTAGCTGAGTACATGTAACTGTAGCAACTTGTGTGACAGTGCTGGGGAAAAGCAACAGTCCTTCAATGTACTTGATCTGGAAAACCTTTGCTGCTGCAACTTCACTGATTTTGACAACACTTAACACATGAGGAGCTCTATTTCTCAGTGCGATAGCAACAACAACAGTGTTGCCAACATCATATGGAACCAGAGTTTCAAAAGAAACTGAACCAGAAATGCCATTGTATGCTACTTTTCCATCCAGTTCAAGTTCAAGAGGAAACATAACAGTGTCGGTCCTGTCTTGAGAGGACCTTAGCAACTGCATACAAAATGCACCGAAAACATTTCCTTCAGATTCAACTGAGAAGTCTATCTCCATAATGGTTTCACTGCTATGAGGACCAATCTCCCAATTTTCTTGGGGCCTCATAGCCATCCATGGAAAACCATTTTGTGCGCTTCTAACAACCAACCAATCCTTAACACCCAAGTGGCTGAGCCCATCAGGACCTCCCAAATTTTCTAAACTGCAGGTTGCTTCAGTGTTATGCGAAATATTCCCTTGAGAAACTGATATCCATGCATTTACTTCCTTCACGTAGAGGATTTCATCAAAAGGGTTCAACAAAGAAAAATTCTTCCTCAACCGTCCACTAGAAGGAGCATCCAGGCTGGATAAAGGACTAATATTGTATGGCGACTCAACTGCATAGCCCTTAACCTGTACCAGGAATCCACCAGAGCTCGTTTGCAAGATCAGATGAGCTGAGGACAAACCCAGCCACCTAGGCAAAAACACAAAACAAATTGAAGCTACTTCGCCTGGTCCTAACAAAACCTCACTAAAATTGCAGGGATAGAATTGTGTATCAGTGCTAAATGGTTCGTAGACATGTAAAATGCTGTCATTACAGGTATTTGCCACTGTTAAGGATGCTACTGAGGGAAAATATAAATGCCTCTGCCCCCAGTCAAGTACAGGAGGGCTAATTTCTACATTGGGAGGAGAAGCATCAAAAGAACTAGATTTCATCATCTCAGACTTTTTCCTCAGGCTGACACTTGTTCTCTTCTGATTTAATAAAGGACCTTTACATGAAGAAGGATCGCATTGGTCACAACTATTGGTTTGCATTGATGATAACTCATCAACATCTTCTCTAGAGTTCATAGAACAGGAAACAGCCTGGCCATTTAATAACTGGAACATACCATAATCCAATGACCAGCTCTTGTTCTCTGCCCACCTGCTACCCTGAATTGATCCTACAAATAATGAACCATCAGACGGACTCCCAGAAACTTCTAAAGAAGCTACTTTAAGATTGTGCTCTTTTGATGAAAAACCAGGTAATGTTGAAAGGAAGCAGAATGAATGAGAATTGGTACAAATATTCTCAAAATTTAGAAGGGCCATAGAACTTCCTGCCGCATAGCCCAAACTAGTATCACCAACGCTAATATCTTGAAATCCCACAGCACCATTGTCTCCATAGGACCCACATGAATCATATTCTGCTGGTTTCTGCAATCCATTCGTCAAGCACGGTCCGCACATAGAAAAGCATAAAAGGGTACATGACAGAACCAGAATAACATGAAATGCTTTGACCTGGTGAAACAATCCCCTGAAACCAACCACCACATCAAAGGCCATTAGCAATTCAAGAAAAACTGTAAATACGCCATTCCAAACACAGGAAGATTTAAAAAAAAAAAAAACACAAAGAACATAAGAAAGCACTATAAACAAATAAAATACAAAAATCAACCTGTTCATATTATTGTAAAACACTAACTTCACATAACTTTTCCCTTAAAATCATAGAAAAGACATTTTTCCCACTTCCCACCATTTTCTCAGCAAGCTAACAGACCCAATACGACATATTACTATTAAAAAAAAAAAAAAACTAACCTTAATTTATTACACCAACTCAAAATTTCCAAATCAAACATTAATCCAACAGAACAACAACAAAAAAACACTCACCATAAATAAAAATACTAAATAACAACTAACCATTTTCGTTCCCATAAATTTGGAAGCTACACTTATCCTAATAAATATTTAACCAGAACTTCATATTAACAACCCAATAGCAACTATTACTACTAAAAAAAGTTAGTAACAAAAATTAATCATCAAATACTCATCTTTATCACTCAAAGCCACAAACTTTGCCTTAAAAATAAAAATCCAACAATACTAAAAAAGAACCATTTTTTAAGAATATTGAAAACAGAAACAACAATCAGCGTAAGAAAAATCGGCGATTAAAAAATAGACGAATATAAAGTACGAGAAAACCAAAAACTGATTTTGAAAAACACTAAAAATGTGAAAAAGAGTAAGAGATAAAGAGTTACCCGAGGCAGAACATGGAGAGGTTGTGCTTATGTTGTTGACGAGGTGTGATTGTTAAGGTATGGAAGTCATCCATGTCCAGAAAGGCAAGGAATCAGCAGATGATTTTTTTTATGGTCTGATTTTCAGAAAGCAAAAACCAAAACCAAAAACAAAAAGAAAAAGAAAACAGATTGGTTGGTTTTAAGAAGACGAAAGAGGAGAAGAGCAGTAGCTCCTGATATTATGAAAAATTTATATAATTAAATTATATTGTATCAAATAAAATATATATAACAAAAAAAAAAAAAGTGAACGAATGAATAGCTTTCAAAAACCAAACCTGAGACCAGGGTGTTTTTGGTACTCTGTTGTTCGGTACCATATTATAAGCTAAAAATAGTATTTGAAATGTTAAAAATATTCTAAAAATATATTTTATTTATATTAAGCAATGTATGATTTTTTTAAAACTCATATAACATTTATAAATATTTTTCTAAAAATAATTTTTAAATTAAAAATAAATAAATAAAACGACAATATAAATAGATGATTATATATAATAACCTTTTATTCTAACATAGAGCGAAAATAATAATATACATGCAAAAAGTAAAATAAATATTTATTAAATGTTTTTTGTTTATTTTAACTATATGATCATATATGATTATATTTTATTATTTTTGTTTTTATCATACTCTCTTTGAATTTACTGTCAGGATATTTTCTTTTAAAAACGATTTCTAATTTTTAGAAGTAAAAGACGACATTCTTAAGTGAAATAAATATCGAGAAAATAGTTTTATTTAAATATATATGTATATATATATATATATAACATAATTTCAATGATAAAAAAAATAGAATTTTAAAATATAATTACATAAAATACTAGCATATTTGATATATATAATTAATTAAAAAAAAAAAGTTACAGCCATGCTAATCTTGCACAGTCATAGTTTCTTTTCGCGGTACGAAGAACAAGAATTCAACAATCACCGTGCAAGAAATTCAAGAATGTTTAAATAATAATAATAATGATGGAAGAACTCTCACAATTATACATGTATAGTTTCTTGAGTGAAAATTATCAACGCTATTGTTGTATTAAATTTCTCCATATAATGTATCCAAAGAAAAATTCTTCATAACTTCGTTTGGAAACGCGGTGTTACTTAAAAATTCAAAATTTTATTTTACTAAAAATTATGTTTTATATGTGTTTTGAATTATTGTGATGCGTTGATTTTAAAAATTATTTTTAAAAAATAAAAAAATATTATTTTGATGCATTTCGACATAAAAAGTAATTTAAAAAGTAACCACAACCACACTCTCAAACAAACCCAATTTATTTTTGTTATAAGGAAAAAGTTAGAAAGAAAATTAAAATGTCATTGAATCACAGGACTAATTAAGTATAATATATTTCATTAAAATGCATTATTTTTGTGTATAAAGGAGTAATAAACAAGAATTATGTGTAATTTATAAATATTTTTAAGCTTTACTATGAATCGGTGCTTAATGGTTAATGCCTGGTATATATTCACATAATAGTTCCACTCTACTAAATTTCTTGATTGGGATATGCTAATATTAATATTATATTTTAATAATTATTATTATTTCAATACCAATATAGATATCATGCTTAGCGCCTGTTTGGTATTGCGATTTCATAGTGTTTTTTTTTTTTAATTAATTTTTTATTTTTTTTAATTGTTTTGATATATTGATATTAAAACTAAATTTAAAAAAATATATATTATTTTAATACATTTTCAAGTAAAAAAAATCACTAATAAAATATCAAACACTATTTTAATCTCAATCTTATGATTATGTGGTATTTAAAAAAAAATTATTTATTGATAAAAAAAATCAATTTGTGTGTTGATTGAAATGTATTTAAATAAAAAATTTTAAGTATTAATCTTAAAATTTAAATTTTTTTAAAAAAAACTTCAGTAAACTGAGTTTTAAAGTCTTATGAAACATTTGTTGAATTAAAATAGTAAGGTAAAATCGTAATTTGGGGAGAGAAAAAAAATAGCTTCGTAGAGGAGTTAGAAGGCTTTGGGTGTATTGCTAATTTTATATTTAAAATTAAAATGTGGCTAATCTAATTTAATATCTAATGATGGGACAGTGCTTTATGCTCGTTGACATATGAACGGTGCTTGATCATCCTAGAATTAAGTAAGGATGAACGGTCGTTTTTGCCCTTGGTACTGCTGACGTGGACCAAGATATTGAATGGCAGATAGATGCGATTGGCATGAAAAGGGTACACTCTGGTAACATCGTGGTCCGAGCCTGACGCACCGCACGGTTCGGAGCTCAAGGCTCCAGGAGATGTCGACCCTGTCCCTTTGAGTGGCACCAACAAGGGTAGTTTTGGAATGGCACGATAAAACTAAATCCTCATAGAGAGGACATATGCAATGTAAGATACGCGAACAAAAATTACGACAGTACTCCAAGATATTAGTTAGAACTTAGAACCCCAATAATGATACCCAAAAATATCTCTCTGTGTTTTTTTTTTTTTTTTTTTGAGAATTGGTAAAATGCTAAACTCTTTTTAAATTTAAACTGTCTACAACTAATTATTTTGTTTGATAATTTTATTTCTAACTTTTTTATATTTATTAATTAAACTACTAAATTAAAGAATCCTATTGAAATTTAAATAGACTTATAACTGATTATTTAATGATAATTATTATTATAATTATTAATTAATCTAATAAGTTAAGAAATTCTATTTAAATTTAAGTTGACTACAACTAATCATTTTCATTAGTAATCTTATTTACATTTTTTATTTATTAATTAACTTAATAAATTAATGAATCCTAGTAAAGTTTAAATTCACTATAACTAATCATTTTCATGAATAATTCTCATAATTGTTAATTAACCTAATAAGTTAACGAATTCTATTTAAATTTAAATTGACTACAACTAATTATTTTAAGTGATAATTTTATTTCTAACTTTTTTCGTGTTTATTAATTAACCTACTAAATTAAATAATCCTATTGAAATTTAAATTTATTATAACCAATCATTTTCATTCCTAATTATTAATTATCCAAATAAGTTAAGGAATTCTATTTAAATTTAAGTTGACTGCAATTAATTTTTTATTTATAATAATCATAATTTTAAGAATAAAATGATGTTAATAATTAGTTGTTTTTATTTATAGAGGATAAATATTATTTTAAATTTTAATATATATATATATAGATGTTTTCAATAACACAATCTAATTATTATTTTTTAACTATGCTAGTACATTGAGGAATATTGGGTCATGCATTAGGAAGGAAAAAAAATCCACAATATCTAGAGGTCTTATGCAGGCTTATTTATCATTGATACACTAAACAAATTATTCAATATTGATATTACCTTACATATCTAACAACTTGGATTATGTGATGATGCTTCATTGTTCATAGCACCTCACTTCTTCTTTCCTTTTGTTTTGCTTTTTTTTTTTAATTTATTCTTGGATCTTTTTTTATTTGGTGTTTTTTTCTCCTTTTTTTTCTTTTCTTGATAATTGATCCTTATACATTCTTCTCTTTTTTATTTGATTTGTTTTTTTTTCAATTGTATAATTGTATGAGATAAAATTTTCAATTTAATTAAAAATTAAATACTATAAAAAACAAATTGGGGTTTTCTCTACCTACTTCCTTGTTCATATGAATAGTAAAATAAAAGAGGTTCCTTTCTTTCTTTTCTTTTTTTTTTAAATTCTATCTTCTTCTTCTTCTTTTCCCTTTTCTTTTAATTCTATCTTCCAATTTTTGTTTTTTCTATTGAATGTTTTTTTTTTAATTTTACCCTTTAATATTTTGTTGATTTTAAAGGGGTCATCATAATTTATTTTGATTTGGTTTATATGAGGTTATCACAATCTCAAACAAACATCCCGATATTTGGTTGATGTTTAATTTTATAATCGTATATTTTTATTATATTAAAAAAATAGTTTTTAAATTCAGCGGTGTTCATAATTTGAGTTGCATGTTTGACGAGTTAAGGCGCAAAATCCAAGTCAATCCAATATGTTCATGATCTGAGTTAAGCTTTGTTCAAATTTGTAAAGTTCACACACATCTACCATTTACCATTGTTTTTCTTGACCATTACCATATTAATCAACCAAGTAGGGCACAT
>Ga0307510_10000757_pt1 | contig 33337 bp, 44 predicted proteins | sample 12_EM_MG_FD_207224 | JGI IMG/M metagenome (GOLD analysis project Ga0307510, IMG submission 207224) | Populus trichocarpa ectomycorrhiza microbial communities from riparian zone in the Pacific Northwest, United States - 12_EM | ecosystem: Host-associated > Plants > Roots > Unclassified | place... | reverse complement strand
GGCCGCCCACCCCCCCCCCCCCCAGAACCCCATTCCAAAGTTTTCTGCCCCATCATCTTCATCCTCGCCTATTCCCACCCTATCTCTTTCTCTTTTCCACTGCTCCTGCGGCAAATACTTTAGTGCCAGCACCAGTCATTCCCGGACCCGAACACCCACAGACTATAGATTGGACGGCTCGCACGGGATACAGCCGCTGTGATCAAGACAAAGGAAGATCTTCAGGGCCAGTGTCAGATTGGGCCCGCTTCTTCCGGCTCCCGGGGGCTGGATTGTTGGGAGCGAAAGCTTGTGAATGTTTCTTGCTCTACAGTCCCACAAACCCCTGTTTGAGTTCGCCCATCCGCTCTGGCGATTTTCGTGCTCCACCCGCGTGTTACAACTGGCGCATAGCAGTCTTGCCATGGAAAGGTAGCTCCCTGATGGTCATTTACTCAAGAAGTGCCTTCAGATCTTGTGAGCGCCATGCACAAGTGGGTGGAAGATTTCCTAGGTTGAATTCTTGCGAGGAGGGCATATGCTCGATGATCGGATTTGATGCCCCAGGACACTGGCTTACCCGTCGAATTCAACATTCTTATTTTATCCTAGTAATACCAACCCGGTGTTCGCTAGGATGAGTCTCAGGGCGGCTGGTATTCCGAATGTGTATGATGCTAGGGGTTGTCTGTTTCCTGTTGGTAGCTATGATGTTGGGATATGACTTCAGGGGTCGAAAAGTTGTGACTTCAGGGCTTGGTAGCAGAGGAGTCAAGAGGATAGTGTGACAACGCCATTCCCTATCAAAAAAGATGCGGTTATCTGGAACAGCCCTCAACCGCTCAAAAAAGAACCAAAATTCAAGACAATGTGTATGCGACTTCAATTGCTCCTGGGAATTGCCTACATAAACCGAGGAAATCTCTTGCCAAATGGGTCTCCATCCATAACTGCCGGAAATCGGGATCTCCTCCCAACAACATACCCTAACTGCTATTTTTGGTATGGCATGAAGTGTTCTTTCGGAGTCTCTACTCTGCTTGAGATAACTAAGAAAGCAGAAACCATATCGATATTCCTAGACCGCGGGGTAAGAAGCAATAGGACCAATGTATAAGATAAAATTATTTTCACCCTAAAGCTAAACTTACGCCTAGTATCACCAATATGCCAAAGCCTCCAGCTTTGGCATATAACCCGCCCTTGTCCCACTATCTTCTTATTCACTCGTGCAGTAGATGCTACGACTTGACAGTTCGGTTATCGTAATATCATGAATTTATTATTATTATTTGCAGAAACGTCACGCTTACTGTATAATAATTCCCACCATGCTAGCCTAAACCCGAGCTCATCCACTATTATACCATTATTATTTCCTAACCTACCGCCCACCTGCCGCCCACCCGCAAGTCGCAGGAAGTGTGCGGAAACTCCCTCCCTCCCTTAATCTCAGCACTGCACCTCCGCTGACAAAAATCCCCCGACCGACCGGCTTTTGTTTGCTCTCTTGTATGTGTGTGTACCCACTCTTATCCTGCACTCTACGTGCCGCTGGGGAATTACGGTGTGTTTCTTTCTTTCTTTCTTTCTTTCTTTTTGATTGATTAGGTGGTGGGTGGATGGTCTAATATGGCGGAATAGAGAGGCGCGGGACATATTGTGTCACTCGGCTTTCTTGTGCTAGGGCGGGATTGGTCGGAGGGGGAGGGGAGGGGCTGTTAGAGACATTTGCTCGTGCTGGCGGTGGCGGTGGCCTGCATGAGCTTTTCCCAATTGGAGTTTGTCCTGAGTTTTTGTGGCTTCTATGGTAGTTGTGGGATTTCGTTGTTTGGTTTTTAGGTTATTTAGGTTGTATTGGTGTAAAGAATGCGGGGTGGGTGGCCTGGCCAATGTGCTCGAGAAGGTGCTCGAGTGATTTGTTCGGGGGAGGGCGGGCGGAAAGGTATCTGCGCGCGGTACCATGTTGGTGATAAATAGTACTTGCAGAGACAGTTATTGTCATCATGATTTCTCACTCAGCGGGGGCTGCCGTGATAGCCTATAGCAAACATGACATGACTTCTTGGTGTCTCGTGGAACATCGGAATGCGATGCCCACCACCTCTGGTTGTATACCTGCTCCGCCTACTCCTCATACATACAGATTCCCCGTCTCCCCTAAATACCTTACCGCGGTTCAAAATGTCCACCCAACCCTCCACCGCTTCTCCGAAACCCGAGATTGACCGAGCCCGTGTGGCTCTCGTAACCCTCACTCACCCCTCCATTCTCACCCTCCAATCAACAAACTAACCCTTTAGGCCCTAACAATCCTATCAACAAAACCACCCTCTCTCTCCATAAAGGGCTACTTGCACCTCCTCCGCACGCACACAGCCCCCTCATCCCGCCGGCACCTCGACACCTCCGCCTTCTGGCATGACCAAGCCACAAAGCACGCTGCGCAAGTGGAATACCTGCAAACAAAGCTCCGCGAAGCCGAGTCCTCACTTTCCTCCGCCCCTTCCTCATCTCATGCACCCGCAGAGCGGGACTGGGAGGCTTTCCGTGATGAGGCAGGGGAAGGGGAGGGGGTGCTTGAGCTTGTCTCCGCGTTAAGGATATTAAAGAGTGCGATTAGGCCCGGTGAGATAGCGGGCGCGGTGGGGACTGTTGGTGGGGCGTTGAGGGGTGTGGTGTCGTCGCTTGCGAAGGGGAGGAAGAAGGAGGACGTTCCTCCCTCGCGCCGCAGACGTGGTGGGCGTGGGGGAGAAGTGCGGAAGGGGAAGGGGAATAAAAGTGGGGGTGAGTGTGGGAAACGGGATGCTAACGATGTTATATCGGCGGTTGAGTCTACGCTCGAGAAAGTAGTATCCGCACTGCGGGTGGTGGGGGATGGGCTGGACCAGGATGAAGGGGAGGAAAGTGGCGGTGGAAAGGAATATACTACAACTGCGGCATGCACCGTGATAGAGACATTGACAGGGTTGGTTAATTCAATTTATACCAACTCCCAAGCACTTTCCTCCGCTGCTTTCCCCGCAGGATCGTTTGGGGAAGACGTGATGGAGGCCAAAGACCTACGTTTGGGCATCTGCAACGCAGTTATCCAAACTTTATCCTCTCTCGACCCTGGAGTACCTGCAGAAGCGGGTGTGATAGAAGGCGTGATGTGCCACCTTCTTGAAGGCGCTGGGAGGGCTCTCCTCTCTAACGGACGTGAAAGCACAGCAATGAAGGAAGCTAGTTGGTACCTTATCAAGATACTCAAGGAGATTCTGCCCTTGTATGATAGCCTAATAGAGAGCGGGCTGGGCAAGAGGAAAAGAGATGAATTGAGAGGGGTTTTCATGAGTGGGGTGTCTGGGGCCGGGCTGGCAAGACAGGGAGAGGGGGCAGAGCAGAGCGAGGATTACATGGAAGAGGTTCTGGCTTCACCATTTACCAGAGCCATTTGGGGATTGATGGGGTGGAGTGTGTTTTCGGCGGGGGGCTTTATAGTAGATAATTATACGTAGCCTATTGTTTTGTTTTTTTGATATATAAATAAGAACACTGGGCAGAACGGGGTTTTCACTCTGCGGGGAATGGTCTGGAGTATTGAAGCTTGATGTTTCATTACCTCAGTAATAAATGAGTGGCATCACAATCATTATTAATCACTCGCTAAGTTCACATAGGAAATAGAAGCGGTGAAACCGAACTAGATCCTACAGCAGCTGGAAGTGAGAGCGGAATTTCTCTAAGATCAGGCGAAAGGGCAAACCCTTATGGGAGTATCAACAACTAGCCTACAAGTCTAGGGTCTGGTAGGGAAGTCTGGGATTTGTTCCATCACAAATATGTTTGCTCCAGTCTCTGTGCCAAGTAATCCCCAGCATTGATGCCGGGATACTTCTTATCGTCCTCAGAAGCGTATGTGCCGGGGATAGCCTCGATGGTCTTATCAAAGTTTGGGTTACAAAAGTACCTATTACACCATCACCTCATGTCAGCGTTCCTTCCTTGGATGGTATAACTGCTGGTAACGTACGCGAGAGAATAACGAGCAGGGTGAACGCCCGATTCGGGGGGAATGGGTGGCTCAACAACCTGATGCTCAGTGGAACGGATTTTGCCGTTGGACCAGCGAGCAAGGAGGTCACCAGCGTTAATCACGACTGAACAAGAATTCAGCCAATATCTATGAATGGGTGAGCGAGGTTAATTCAAGGTTTACCTGTCCCAGGAATAGGCGTAGCATTGACGAACGTCCCCTTTGGGCTGCGAACTTGAAGTCCCCCACGGTCGTCCTATGCCCATTAGATATGTGCGCTCTAATAGGGAAAGGCCATAAGGCAAGGCGAACAAACCTGAAATAGAAGTGTAATGCTCCCATAATCCGTGTGTTTCCCAGCACGCACCTGGTCCTTATTCTTCACAAACACCTCCTTAGGAGTGCTCGGGTAATGCAAGAGCCTGAGAGTGTTATCCCCCTTGTCTGTATACTCGTCGAAGAAGCCCTCTTTAAGACCTAGCCCCAATCCGATAGCACGCATGACGTCTATGTGTAGGTCTTTGCAAGTGTCGTGGAAGGATTTCATGATTGAGACAAAATTAGGGTCTTCAGGCCAGTTGTTTGGATACTCAAGCTCGTCATCCCTTCCGATTTCAAATGACTCTTTGAGGTCGGGATTGACGGCGCGGAGGGAGTCGACGAAGGCTTTGTCTTGAACTGTAGAGGTTTTTTCGCGGCCAGGCGACGCGTAGCCACGGTTGGACCGAGGAGTTGTCTGGAGCGCTCACTCGCCCATATTAGTCGGTGAGGAGGAGGAGGAGGAGGAGGAGGAGTTTTAGTAGTGGAGGGAAGTGGTTACCCATGCCAAAGCTTCCTTCTCCGCTTGGGGTCTCTTAAAAAACGCGATCGATTCAGCAAATACTCGGTCGATTGTTTCTTGGGGAATGCCGTGATTCTTAATATATCTGCCGGGTTTCAATTGTTTAACAAACAATACTTAGAGTTAAGATGCCTAAAGAAGGTGAGGGACAAAACACATGAAACCAGCTTCTTTAAAGCCGTCTACCATCCCCTTCGCAGCGGCCCTCTTTTCCTGCTCGTCGCCATGTAGGAAGAGGGAGAAATCAACGAGCTATCGATATGTAAAGCAGGAATTGGCTCAGCATAACCTATCAACGACTAAGGGGGGCAGAGATAACACAGTACCGCAATGAACAAACTGTCTTGATCGACAGCTGTTCCAACAGCATTCGAAGACACCATCTTGGACTTGAATAGGATAGTTTCTAAACAAGGGAATAGAGTAAGGGGAGATGCAGGTATTTTAGGCACAATCGGATGTTTGTTTTGGCGGAGCACTCCTGAAGAAGAGTAGAGAGCGGGTAGAGGCAATTTATGTTTGAAAGAGAGAGGGGTTCCCCAATATTAGGCTGTGGGGTATGATGAGTTCCCTGTCATGGGGGCATATCTTGAGTACGGTAGTTGGGTTGATAGTGTATCGGTAGGTATTGATACACTAAGCAAAGGTGACCCGCCTATTCCCGCTTATCGATAAGTTAACCTTGGGAAGTGGAGGGCTTATGTCGGGATGTTCCGCTTCATCGCACTTCCCCGCACAGGACTGGCTTAGCTAGGGGGATGTATCGAATTATGTTACCCAGGAAACCATCACTGGTGCCGCGCCTACTCCGATGGGCTAAAAGTACTCGGGTACTCATTACGAGTACTCGTGCAGTGAGATTGATTGAGCACAATGCAGTGCCGCCCGAGCGCATTGGGTAGGTACTCGAGTGTACGGTAATGCAGGACAATGCGCCTTCTTCTCTTTAAAGTGTCTACACACTTACCCTCAGAGGAATGTCTACCCACGAGATAAGTATTGTACGGTACTAGCATGGAGCAAAAAGTGATCGGAAAAAAAGTGGTTGGTGCAACACCACTTTTTTTCCGATCACTTACCCTCACACCCAAGTACAGTACATTGACCATAATTACCACCCCCGACCGGCCACCTTTCTATAAACCATCTCGGTCAACCCCTTTCTAGAAATATCAATTAGAGGGTACACAGATTCTTCTGAATACACGGACCAACATCCGCAATGCCCATCGTCGATATCCACACGCATGTATACCCACCTTCGTACATGCAGAGTATGGTCTTGCCTTCCCCTCAGGATCCTATATTCTAATGGAAAATCCCACAGTCCTCGAATCTCGCTCTACAGTCCCCTATGTCCGTTCGATTCCACCTACCAACTCCCCTAGGCTCTTCGTCCTACCCAGTGAAGATCCCCCAAGTACAACGTCCACTGGCCGTCCTATTGGTCCCGAATACTATGATATAGGCCAGAAGATCGCCTTCATGGACGCACACAACATTGATATCTCCGTAATCTCGCTAGCGAACCCATGGCTGGACTTCCTCCCCTCATCCGGCGCTGCAGCCGCAGCGGAAGCGCTAAACAATGACCTAAACACCACATGCGATAAGTTTCCTGGTAGACTGTTTGCCTTCGGTGCCCTCCCTATGTCTGCTTCCATCGAAGAGATCGTGTCGGAAATCAAGCGGTTGTCCGGGATGAAATACATGCGCGGGGTAGTCATGGGCACAAGTGGATTAGGAAAAGGACTCGATGATGAGAGATTGAACGGGGTTTGGGCAGCGCTGGAAGAGACTGGGCAAACCGTGTTTTTGCATCCACATTATGGCTTACCAAAGGAGGTGTATGGACCTACTGGCGGAGAAGAGTACGGGCATGTCCTGCCTCTGGCGTTGGGCTTTCCACTTGAAACCACGATTGCTGTGTCTAGAATGCTGCTATCAGGGGTTTGGGACCGATATCAAGGATTGAGCGTCTTGCTCGCGCACAGCGGTGGCACGCTACCATTTCTTGCGGGCAGATTGGAGAGCTGCATTGCGCATGATGGGAAATTATATAGAGAGGGCAAAATAGCCAATCGCCGAACGGTGTGGGATATTTTGCAGAAAAATATCCTCCTTGACGCGGTCGTGTATTCGGAAGTCGGCATCAAGGCGGCTGTGGACGTCGCGGGGGCGGATAGAGTCCTCTTCGGCACCGACCACCCATTCTTCCCGCCACTGAAGAATGGGGATAAGGAAGAGTGGCCGAGTGTTACGACGAATTATAAGGCTATAAAAGACGCGTTTGGCCCAGGAAAAACGGAGAAGGTGGAAGGTTTGCTGGGCGGGAATGCGGCAAGATTACTGCGGTTGGAGGTTTGAAGGGGAGGCGTGCATAAATTATCACTCGTTAGCCAAACCTGATAGAGAGGGAGCCAGAAGTGCGGGGCCATGGGTGCTGGGTTCCACCTTCTGTGTATTCTATAATTAGCACAAAAAAAATACCTGGAGCTTTGAATGGCGTCTGCTAGGTCATTTCAAGGCGAAGGTGTGCGGGTATCGTGAAAATCGAATAGATGACCAAGTAGGTACAGTGGGAGCGCTATAGGCACAGACTGCCTCTGCAGACCCTGAGCTCCTATACACATCTCGGCCAGATACCGGCATGTATCTCCCACAAAATCCCATCCATCAAGAGGCCAGCCGTCAAGCATAAGCCCAAATTCCCCCAACAGGAGTTAAGGATATATATTACTCCCTGACACCACAGCAGCAAAAGTGGCTGAAACCATCCTACCCAACAAACAAGACCCCATTTAATATTGTTAGAAATGCCCAGGGGGGAGAGGGAGCACTCTCGCCGGAGCAAAAGCTTCTGTTTGCTTCACGATTCCATGACCCAGCCCCATGTAGTAGCTTTACTGTGATTATAATATACCCAATCCACCACACACACGCAGTACTCCAACACTCGGGGGCCATCAGCCTCTCCATTCCTCTCGACCAAGAGGAAATTTCTTTTTCCCCATAACTAGTCTGTGGACGCTACCAAAAGCATGAAATAGTCTACTCGTCCCCGGGAGATATCACTGATTATTGAAAGAGGGCTAAATTTATGTCATGCCGAGAGATAGACGTGTAGATGTAATAGGTATTATAGATATAGATACAGCACTTCTATCTACAGGAACTTGGGACGTTCCGATCACAGACCTTCAATTAATTTAATTTGCCCCATAGCGAGGAGTTGAAACACGCAGGCGGTTACAGGTAACTTGCACTAGCAGAGAGCGTAAACAGATTTTTCTGAACATCTCAACTGGCAAGTGCCACAATCCGGGGTGGCTTTCGCCATGAGGATATCTTTTTAAATTAAACCTACTCGTAATTTTCTGACGTTTGTAAAAACGACCGGGTCCACATGATCCCACATAAGCCAAGATATGCAAGATAGTCTAATAAGATTGATAGTAACAACGCACCAAAGGTAGAATTGTGACCCAGATATCCGGCACCCACAAGTACCCAACCTTCGTAATAGCTTCTGTGCTGTGCCTGAGGAATTAGGTTGTTTACTGTGTCAATTTTTATTTTCTCTCACAAAAAACGACTACTTTTGAAGATGCCTTTTGTTTCACGAGGGTCAACAACCTCAATGGCCAAGAGAGCCCAAATCGTAGGCTATTCAACAATCATGAGAGGTCACGGTAAGGTAACCTTGGCCCAAATTGCTGCCAAAACAGGTGTGCTTCTCAGCACATGTTCCAATATTATCCGGGAGGCAAAATGTCAAGCAGCAGAACCAGGAGGGAATCCTGATCTTTGTGCTTCGGTCAATCTAGCGCCTAAGCCTAACAGTCAGAAGGGATGCAATGCTGCCCTCACAGCGGAGCAGAAAAGGCACTTGGTCGAGGTGGCACTCTTGGATAGTGAGCATTGTCGTATGACATTTGGGCAACTTGCCCTTTCAGGTAGAAAAAAAACTTTTATATTTTACAGTAGTTAGTAAATCCAATATAATATGTACATAAAGCTAATAAATATTAATTAAAAAGTGAGCCTCGATGTTTGTGGCCTCACGGTGAAAAGAGTTCTTGCAGAGAACAATATCCATTCGCGCAAGGCTACAGAGAAACCTACTCTTTCTCCCAAGCACAAGGATGCTCGATTAGCACTTTACTTGCAGTACCGGTACCAGAACTGGGCAGTGGTTGTATTCACCGATGAATCGTACTTTGAAACAGGAGCCTTACGCCAGCGTTGTGCTCGTAGAGTTCTGCGACGTCCTGGTAAAGCCTACCTTCCACAGAATTTAAACCGAAAGTTTGCACAAAGTGCTACTACAATGTTCTAAGAAGCTATACTATATGGAAAGTCAGGTAAATTCATTCTTTTTATTTAATCTATTTACAAGTTTCAATACTAATCTACAATATATACAGGAGCAGAACTTCCATACCATATGTATGTGACTCCGTATGAGTCAAAAAACCAGAAGGCTGCCGCTCTTCTCCAGATCCACCAAGACTGGGTAGAAGAAAAGACCGAGGTTGAGAGGTATAACCACATAAACCTTGGTGTTGAGAACCCAAGACCTTCACCGGAGCAGAAGGAACGAGAGAACGATAGGAGAGGGGGGATAGATTGGTTCATATATCGTGAACGCATTTTAAGCCCCCTTCTTTATTCTTTCATAACCTTGGTCCAGGCTGCTCGCCCTGGGGTAGTGATAATGGAGGATAATGCGCCAGTGCATATCCACCATTATCATGACCGCCTACAGCAGCAGCTTGGATTTCAGAAGCTGGAGTGGTCCGCAAACTCACCAGATCTCAACCCAATCGAGACGATCTGGTGTGAGATGAAGAACAGGATTAAAGCACGATTAGGAATCTGGGTTACCGCTGCTGGGATCCGGATGGTTGTAGAGGAAGAATGGCTCCCGTATTCTATGGAGAGAATATCTCAGCATATCATGTCTATGCAGAGCCGGATTGAAGCATGCATTGCTGATGGTGGTGGTAATTCCTTTAATTATTAGTTGTTTCATATTTTGGTTTCATTTTCATTTTCTATATATTTTACAGTAATTTACCTCCAGCCTACTGCCGAGTGACTGTTCTATGATTCCATTTCCTGAAACTCTTTTTAGAATCTCCTCCAAGTTCCCCCAGCAGCTCCTTCCCCCAAACCCTTTCAATAAGCTATTCCATGTTCATAAAAGGTACTTCGCCTTCTGCTCATTCAGGTCACATGCACCTTATCTTCGCTGCATATGCGGGATCATGTGGACCCGGTCGTTTTCACAAACGTTAGAAAATTACAAGTACAAGTACCCCGCACTGGCAGGTGCGGAGGGAACACAGGAGGAATCCTGGGGTGTGAGTTTCTGTTGCCAAGCACAGTAAATCACTCATGTAAATAGCAAAAGTAGTTAGCATAAAAGTAAGAAAAAAAGTTGGTAGAGTAATCAAAGGCAAATACTTTTCCCAGTATTTACATATTCTCTCCAAGTATTAGTACAATCAAATATTGTGAAGTTTCAACAAAAAAAAAAGAGTTCATGTTAGTAATTGCCAGTGCCCCAAATACCATAGAATCATAAATGGACAATTGCATGAATTTAGCAAATAATGGAAGAGCTAAAAGATGAATATGCATTATATATTTTATTGTGCCTTCTACTTCTAGAGAGTATTGGAGTTTAAATATAGTATGTTTATCCATTTAGGAGATACTATCTCATACTAAATTAGGTAAGTTATTCCTCTATAGTAGTACATAATTTTTATACAAACAAGTGGTTTTTCTATTTTGTAATATCTTATAAAACAAACTGAAAAAATTAGATAAAAACTTTATAGTTATATTATATTATCATCTGCTAGTACTCTCCTAATGTAACAAATCTGTATTCTAAGTTGAAATATTTCTCCTGTTATAATCTTCAATATCTATTACCCTAGTGTGAATAGCTTACCTATTATTAATAGTAAGATATACAACTACAAGAGACTGACAATATATCCAAACCCAAGCTTCTTGAGTTATGGGCTTCCTGCAAACATTTGAGAGACAACTAAGAATACTAGATAAGTGTATATTTCAAGATTTGTTAACTGATTAGAACAATTCTTAGAGAATACTACGCCGCGCATTTACTAGTTGTATATGCATCAGATGGAATAATATTTTAATAGCTAGATATCTAAACTAATAACTCCATATTCTATATTACTAGTACTATTGGTATGTAGGTGATTGAGCCGCATATTTATATATAGTCTATGAAGATGAGGAGATAGAAGACTGTTGAATAGTAGGGTGAAAACATATTTAGATAAAATAGCAGTGGGGGAGCACTCTTCGAGTTAGCCTGGATAGGAGTTACAGCATCAGCAAAAGAAAAAGGGTACACCCAGACGCACCCGTGCTCCCTGTGCGTCCAGCGGTCCAGGCGCATAGAACGTAAACTTGCATCGTGGGTGTGCGGTCTTTTATTGGGTGCTTGTGGACAGGGGTCTATGCCGCCCGGATGCACCAGACGCAACCAAGAACTCAGAAGGCACCCGACGCAGAAAGGTACTCCAAACACAAAAAGGTTCTGCGGACGCAACCCGATAGGATAGTAGAATAGTGAAAGTACTCAGGTGTAACTGGCTATCATCGGATACCTTCTATGTCAACAACTCTACCTTTGAGGACTTTGAATGAGTTAGTGAAAACTGTGGAGAATAGCCAAATTGTCCGGAAAGATCCATCCAGTATTACTCATGTTTACTTATTTGAGTCATTTAGATACTAAAATAGAAATATATTTATTAAAGCTAGTCTAGAAAACAGTAGCACTCGGTAGCTAACAATTTGCAAGTACTTGCCCGGAGAACTAAAGTACAAAAGTATGGATAACCCTTAAACCAGCGGTCGGACAGTGTCGGGACAGAGTGTGTTGGATTCCCCTTAGCGAGGGAAATTGAATGGTATAGTGCTGGAAGGGTCCACATAGCTATAGAGGTCAGCAGGGTGAAAAGAGCAGATACCTCAGCGGGCAGATGTCCGCCAGAGTCGGGAAGGGTCTCATTGGAGTCCGCTCAGCGAGGGGAATTGAATGGTATAGGTCTCTAAGTGTCCGCATGCCTATAGCACCCAGTAGCCGACAATTTAAATGTACTTGCCCGGGGAACTCTAGTACAAAGGTTTGGATAATATTTCAACCAGCGGTCGGATAGCGTCGGGACAGGGTGCGTTGGAATCTACCGGTCGAGGGGAATCGAATGGTATAGGTTTTGAAGCGTCCGCATGGCTATAGAGGTCAGCAGGATGCAAAAGGCAGATATCTCAGGGGGGAGATGTCCGCCAGAGTTGGGAAGGGTCTCATTGGAGTCCACTCACCGAGGGGACTCGGAATTGAATGGTATAGGTCTCGAAGCGTCCGCATGGCTACAGAGGTTAGCAGGAAGAAAAAGGCAGAGACCTCACCCGGCACGGGCCGATGTCTGCTAGAGTCTAGCAGGGCCTCATTGCAATCCGCTAGAGTCTGGCAGTGCCTCATTGCAATCCGCTAGTAGAGTCAGGAAGAGCCACATTGGAATCCGCTCGCTTGGGAGTAATGAATAGTGTCAACCTGGATGGAAGAGCATGCCCCTCTCCGAAGGTTGATAATATTTAATAGTTCCACTGATTCGATCATGAAGCCTAGTACGAGGTGTGCAAGAACTTAGAAATCTTTTGGGAGAGATGTTAGCAGTGATCAAATAAGGGGTATGTTTTGGGTTGTTACCAGGACAATAGATGGTTAGTCATGCTATGTTTAGATCCTTTTTCATCTGAACAGCCTTTAACTGGTGATAAAGTAGTCCGTTGTAAGTAGAGGCCATTAGGGGCAGGGAGAGTTCCCCAATGCAGAACCCTATGGGTCACTTACCTTGGTCTTATTCGGGAGATTAGGGTGTGAAATGGACCATCCAGGTGCATTGGGCGGACAGGATGCGGGTTGCATTGCATCCAACGGACTAGGATGCAACCATTGTGCTGGGGCCATCTGAGGGCGGGCTGGGCGGTCCGGATGCTCCAGACGGATTTCCTGGGTCCGGATGCAATGCCTATCCATCCAGAGCAAACACTTTTTTTGCTGATGAGGGTAGCTAACACAGTAGGATTCTGAGCTAACTTAACTAAGGATATTTGAAATAACAGATAAATGGTCAGGAAGGTTCGTAGGTAATTGTTGGGTAAAAGTAGAGAAATAAAGCGTAGTCAAATATCAAAGAGTTAGAATATAACTTGCTTGTTAACTTCTTATATAGTTAAGGTCTCTTCTTTGTTGCTTGATGATTCTTCAACTACCAGTGGAGTGGCCTACTATTTATACTAATGTTCATGCTACTTCGACTTCTTTAGTTAAGAAGTATCTTCTTAACAATTCAGTTTATCAGAACAAAGTGCCAACACCATTTTACCCTAAAATCTTTTCCAGCTCAACTCAGAGAAACTCCTGAACTTCTATTTTATCTAAGGGTGTTCCCACTTCACCAGGAGACAGTCATTGATCTCTTTGTCATGATATACTATATATGAATATGTAATCCAAATGCATACATACCAATAGTAATATAGAATATGGAGTAATCAGTTTCAATATCCAACTATCAAGGAATTATGTAGCTAATGCATATGCAACTAGAAAATGAGAGAAGTAGTGTTCTCTAAACATCATTCCAATCAGTTAAACATATCTTGAAACAAGCTCTCACCCAGTATTCTGAGTTGTCTTCCAGATGCCTTTAAGAAGCTCATAACTCTGGAAGCTTGAGTTCAGATATATGGTTATCTTATGAAACCATATACCTCGCTTTTAATATTAGGTAAGCTATTCCGGCTAGGGTAATAATAAGTTTCAGGGTCAAATAGTATTCTCACTTTGTTCTGACAAACTGAATTATTAAAAAGATACTTCTTTACTAGAGAAGTGGAAGTAGTATGAATATTAGTATAAATAGTAGGCCACTCTCTGGGTGGTTGAAGAATCGTAAAGCAACAGAGAAGATACCTTACCAATATAATAAGTTATTGAGTTATAGTTGAACTCTTTGATATTTGACTACACTTTCCTTCTTTACTTTTTACTCAACTATCAACTGTGAGCCTTCTTAACAATCATCTGTTGTTTCAAATATCCTCAGCCTAGTTACCTCGAAATTCTCCCATGTTAGCTACAATGTAAGAGTACCTGACATTGTGGATACTTACTTTTTGACTTCTTCCACTAAAGATTTTCTCATTTTTATTCAAAATACTAATTTTTTATTGTCTATACTAATAATATTTACCATAGCAAACTCTTCATATCCACCAGTCTTCAAGCTCATTGCAAATACCTATTTTATTCTAAGTAGGTATAGTTTCAATTTTGTTTTCTTTCTTAATACCACAATTTTGATAGAATATTATTATAGTAAAAACCAAGTCATTGACACATTTTTTGGCAAAATCTCTATTTGTCCAAGTCTGATACCTCTCTCATTTCAAACAGTCAACAATCTTGGATCTGTTTTTTATTTTAAAACTCTTCTCTTTATTGTGGTCTTTGATCACAGATCCCTGATTGATCCTAGCCAATATGTGTTCAACTTCAACTTCATCTTGTTCAAAAGTTTCCAATAGAAATCTAGGAATGGTAGATCTTCTACTTACTGATCTAATTATTCTGAATTCTACCAAAGTCAGTATTATTCAATAGCCACTATTGTACTTGTCTAAGAATGTAGCTACTCAGACAAGCAGAAATTGAATAATCTATATATTTCTATAGATTTCCTAATCCTTGCTTATCTGATTATCCACCTTTATATTCAAGTAGTTTTCCTAGAAGTTGCATAAAAAATGCCTGACAAAAGCCTATAAAATCTTCAAAGCTCTCTAGTTAGTTAGCATTTAGTAAGCCTCTGAATAGTGATACCTAAAATGAAGAGACTGAGTGCAATACCGTAAAAACCGAAATAATTGAGACTGGTGCTAACAGGTCGGTTTAAAGTTACTCATGCCAAGCCCCATGGCGCAATATCCGTTTCAGATTACACTAACATGTTTCCTCATAGAATACCTCTTCCTCATTATCTTCAACCTCAGCTAACTCTATTGAATTATCCTCTAAATCTATCACTGGATTGGCCCCAATTTGCCAATCCTTGATTCCCTCACGCAGGTAAGTACAATCATGTCCCTTTATGCTAATTTCTTTATCACAAGAACCATTGATTGGTAATACTAACCCTAAGATCCAAAAAGATTGTTTTATCACCACCGCCCGCTCCCAGGTAAATATCTCCCAAGCCTCCCTGACTGCCCATGTGGTGAGGATTCTGCGCCTCCCAACAATGCTGCCAGCTAAGGTGGCTCCTGAGGTAAGAAACCTCTCTTCCTCCGCCTCTATAACATCCAGCCTTTCTTCCAACACTTTCTGTAAATTTATATGATATGTTCGCTAACTACTTTTTTTTTTTTACACAACTGGTCCAAGAAGGGAGTCTACCCCACAGCAAAGCGAGTCTACTATAAGACGAGGATGCTCATAGAGCCTTTATAAGATAGGGATTATCTGTATGTGCATTCTCATTATGAGATGGACTCGCTTTATTGGGGAATACTGTACAAGTACCATAAAATCTCCGGTATAACAAACTGGCCTAAGCCAAGCGAGTTCGTTAAACCTGAGAGTTTATGGTATGGTAAGTTAAATCCTACCTTTAATATATCTTTAAATGACTCATTGATGCTAACATCTAATGGCTGTGCTAAGGAGGTACAGCCGCCCGGTATTAGGCTACTAACCGTTATATCATTGGCCAGAAAGGTGTTGAGAACCTATTGTGTTTTATATGCGCTGAAGAGATCGAGGATAAGGAGAGTCAGCTGATTTTCTAGAATAGGAACCAATTGTTCATCTATCCATTCGAGGAAGTTCTGCTCATTGGCATACGCCTTTAGGTTGAAACTTCACGACCCCTCGCGGGTCATACTCGTTTTTTTCTTTTAACACAGCTGGGCCGAGGCCTTGCCCGCGAAAAAGATAAGAGGTTTAACGCGTGGTATTGCATCAGCAAATACAGTAAGTTAGATGGTACCCTGCCTTTTATCCCAGCCTGACTGACCTGCTTGTACCCATATAGTTCGATCTCCTATATTATTATAGGTCTGCCCTTCCAGATACTCGAAGAGCAAAGATGTTTGATCCATATTACAGATGTTGGCCATTCGGTATCGGCCAACATCTGCAGGTAAGTCACCTAATCCATGCCTATCATCGGGTCGGAGTTGTGAATTTCGTCTGTTGAACCAGAGTCAATTCAGAATGGCTCCGCCAAAATTACTTGAAAGCTGACTTGATTTGTTAGTTACATATCGCAATGATATTCAATGCCACCGCAGAAATTCTTGAAACCAGCCATTGGAGAAGTGAAAGTTGGTAAGTGGTTTCTCCAGATATGTTGACTGAAAAATCCCTTTGCTAACTCTATGGAACCATCCTCTCCTTACATTTCCTCCTCCAGCCCTTCGTATCCGAAATCGATCATATAGCTTCCTCTCCATCGTTATTCATTTCCTTTTTCTCCCTCCACCACTAGCCCAATATGGACTTCTGCTTAGTTGTTCATATTTCCCCTCCTCTTCTTCCTTTCTCCACTGATAGAGATTTGCTTTGGGAATCTTAAACCTTTCTACAACCTCCGACTGGTTTGGCTTTCGGAGCTGGGTTGGGCTGGTACATATAGAGGGGGTTTTCCAGTAAGAGAGAACACAAACCTTGTAACTAACTGTGTACAATTGATATGGATTTTCAACGTGTTTTGGTGGTGCTCGTAACTTTGCGGAAAATCGCTTCCAAACTGGGCCTGTCTTTTTCTTCACTCCTGCATCAAACCTTTCGGCTAGAAGTGGCTCTAATACTGGATGCACTTTGTTCCTTCCGGCTGGCTGAGCTTTTCGCGGCATTTCGTTCTTGGTTTTGGCTTTTTCTTTTCTTCTCACTCTATCTTCCTCTTCTTATTTACTAGTAATTTACAAGTACTCTACTATTTTTTGTTTTGATTTTTTGTATCTTTACTCATGCTCTCGACTCATTCTCGTGATTTGATGAGTTGACATTGAAATTGTGGGTCTGTGTACTTGTCTCAAACATAGAGTCACTCGTATTTCGCCGATTTGCCGGTGCCTCACCTTATTTCAACCCCTTAGCGCCGGTCTCAATTATTTCGGTTTTTACGGTAATATCCACTTGGAAATCATTAAGGGAATAACAACATACCACATAATATAATAGAACAATCATAGCGGAATTACTATTATTTTGGCCATGCAAAAATCCCTCAAAGGAGTCCTCTAGGATGTGGTATTAATAGTGTCTGTGTTGAGAGTGTGTGTGATCGAGTACCGTAGAAGCAAGACCAGGAAGATTTGATGTGGTTCCCTTTCAACACAGTAGGCGGCTTGGCATTGTTGAACACACAGAGAATTCTAGACTAGGGTAGGTTGCGCTCGGTCTCCCCGCCCTTGGATTCTCCCAGTTTTTAGGGTATGCAGGGGCTTCACCCCCAGCACCCCCAGCGGAATGTGCAAAGTCTCCTCTAACCTCTCCGGGGATGCCCGGGGGATAGACGTATCCTACGGGTTATGCCAATCAGAATTAGGAATTCCCCACAGGGCTGTTGGGCCCTTTCGGAAGGTTGTCGGCGATCACCGGCGTCATGTCTCCTCGGTATGATATCATATCACACGATACGTCCTTCTTCAGGGCTGTGGCATGTCCACGGCAAAGGGGTCAGGGCGAACGAGGGGTCCAACAACTTACCTCTTGTGCTGCTACGAGTTACAGAGCCCTGTGCCCTCATCCTGCTAAGCGCATATGGATATTATTTTTCTCTTCATTCTTCCTCCAGGAACTAACTTATGACAATTAACCACCGTCTTCACAAGGACTGAGCCCGGAATCCCCGTAAAGACCGAGCCCGCAATAGCCATAGCGTCACACATTAGAGCTATAGTCTCCGCCTCGAGTGTCAACATATGCACCAAACAGTCATATGAACTCACAGCATTGTCTTGACGATGAGTGCTATACATCCGGTAAACTCAGGCGATTTATGATGAGCTATCTTAGTTAGAAGGCGGGAGTAGGTAATTACTAAAAGGAGACAAATCCCAGATATCGACCACCGATTGCGAACAACATCCCCACATAGTCGAAGAAGTATAGTATGATAATCACGAGGGCAATGATAATGACGGGGAGGCCGGGGGGGAGAGGATTTTGGAAACGAGTCTTTGATTGTGCATGTGTGGCGGAGGAATTCGGGCAGTGTGCAATTATAGATGCATAACACAGGAGTTCTGCTACATATTCCCGGTTTGTGATAACTCATTCAGGGTAGTGTGCCCGGCTGAGGAGTCGGGCGTTATTACAGTGGTTGCTAGCTGTAGTTGCGGTTGCCAAGGGCCGAGTGATTGAGGGTGAAAGGCCTAGCTTATCACATACTAACGGCAATGTTTGAGCTACGGCAGTTTATCATTAAGGATAGACTCCTCAAGGTGGCACTTATCGCATTGCTGATGTTACCTCCATTTCGGCAGTCCGACAACAAACTCCGCCTTGAATAATATTTATAACTAATTCACAGCGACTCTATGGCCCAACCCATCCTTCCAAATAACCAGGCCGGGCGGGCAATATCCAACACATCCATCAGCCCCCCGACTATCTCTTCAAAGTCTTTTGCTTATTAGCATTTGCAACTAACTTTTTCTGCACCGGCAAGCCCTTCCTAACCCTGACAGCGTCCATATACTTTCTCGCAACATTCTCCCTGTCGGCCAACTCTCCCAGGTCCTCCAATTCGTCTTCGGTAAACGGGATCCAAAAGGGGTCCTCGTCAAACAATATTTCGTAGCCAGTGAATATCAACTGTGGGCTGGCCGCCCCGGAGGTGCGCTTTCGGATGTCATCGCCGAAACCGAAGGATTCTGCAACCGGGAGAAGTGCTTTGATTGTAAAGAATGGAGTCCCTTCCTTCATTTCTTCGGCTACGATTCGGCCGCGGCGCCGGGTGATGACTCCGTAAACTTTTCCGAGGACCTCCGCTGGGAGATTTTTAGCTTCTGAACAAAAATGCGACAGTCAAACGAAATAAACTTACTTGAAGCTTGGATATCACAGGAGTACATGGACATTAATAGCCTTGGAGACCAGTCCAGGAACCCTTGGCGTATGGCATCTTGCACAGATGCAATAATTTCGTAGTTTCTGCTTCTTGCCGCAGCTCCTTCAAGATCCCCCCCATCAGGAGAATTAATCGCTTCTTCGACAAAACAGGCAACGCCCTGAACCGGTTCGTGGCAGAGGGGTCCTTGCGCTGTAGCTAGTTGAAAGGCGTGCGAAATTTGATCCCCTAACCCGCGGGCCACATTAGGAGTTGCTTCTACGTCCTCTATGGTTTGGGTGCGCTGAGATTCCGAAGCATTATCATGAAGCCTGCAAGTAACACATCAGAACACACTGGCCTACGCAGAAAACGCAAAATTTGATCTCGCTCACAGTTTCCTGCAAAACCCCTTCCCGGTAGCATCAATCAGAAGGTTAGGGCCAATTCTCCTCGGGCCGAATGCAGCAATCTTCTCTACCACACCATTCCAGACCTCTTGACCCACTGTCTCGAAGGATTTCTTCAGCCCCTCCTTAAACTCCTTTAGACTCAGTACTTTAACCTTCTGTGTACCGTCGCTCTCTTCAAGACCGGCTGAGGCCTCATTTTCGGCTGCTACTGCTGCCTCTTCAGATCCCCTTCTCTCGGAATAGAGCTTCTTGATAGATGCTATGTTCTCGACCAAGAATTCTGTCACTGGGCTCGGCAATGGCCTGATTCTTATCCGTACTGAAACCTGCTTGGCTGTTGTAACTACTTGAACTCCTCCTCTTGGGAGATTGGGATCTTTTGGGGGTGACATTTCTGCTGCCGAGACGATAGTCTCGCGGTACGGAACGATAGGTGCCGATGACTGTATATCGATCTTTGCGAATCGCTCCCTGAGATCTTTCAAGCAGCGCTATCCAGGAAGGTTAGTAAATCTTTGCTAGGGATTCCAACCCGAAAATATGAAATGCTAGGGTATAATATGAGTTTATTCATTACCTCTAGATGTAACTCTCCAGCAGTCAATAATACATGCTCTCCGGATTCCTGAACAATATATTCTGCGCAAGGATCTGCCTGCTCAAGCAACCTGAGGCCCTCGATCATCTTGTTCAACTGGCTGGGGTTCTTCGGCTCCACAGCTACCCGCACAATTGGTGCAGCCCCTAAACCAATTCCGGCCAAATTTATACCACCTCTGTCCATGCTGCACAAAGTTCCATTCTTGAGCAGCTTACCCTCTAAGCCACCGATAGCAAAAACGTTTCCTGCGGGTACCTCATCAAGAACCTGTAAATCGCGCCCCATCATGTAATACAGATCGGTAACTGTAAATTTATGGATATGTTGATCTGGGTACGAAGGAGAGTACTTAGGGCCTAATACATAGAGTTCTTGTCCGACTTTGATAGTTCCAGAGTAGAGCCTAGCAAATCCGATTAAATGCTCCTTGTCTTCGGCTTCCTCCGGCGCTTTCTTTGGGCCTTCTTGATCCTCGGCGGTGTCTGGGGGCGCATCTGCCGGGCCGGTATCATCTGCTCCCGACCTACTCCCAGGGTCCCCCGCATTCTCTGATGCAAGCCCCCTTGCTATCTCTATCCTCTTTTGTCTCCCTAACTCCCTCATTTCCTCAGCAGTCAATTGCACACGCTGGGTTTTCTTCAACTGGGACTCTGGCACCGCAACCATCTTGCTCACGTATGCCATAACCGGTGCACCTTCCGACTTGTCAAATCCAACCATGGCATTCTGGACTACCTCTGAGATCTCCCGTGAGCCAGGAGCACTGGAAATAATAGCCGGTATCCTCTGCTTCTGCGCAACGGGAGGTGAGGGCAAGGTCTCAATAACAGAGACAAGAAGTGCCGAGGACAGCGGGAGCCATTGCGTGAATATGGTAGATAATAGGGATCGCGTATCTTTAGATTTCATTTCGCGAGGGAGTATCTTGAGCCCGAGGGACTTGACTATCTTCTCGATTTTTTCTTGGTCTCTACATCAAGAAAAAAAAGGAGGGAGTATATCGAATGAGCTTCAAACATCCCATTGATGATGTATATTGGAACTCGGAATAACAAACAAGCAAACGACAATAAAAGAAATAAGAAGGAAAATAATAGAAGGAAAACGTACTTGTTAAGTACGGTTGATGCATACACAGCCCATATGTTGTCCAATACTAGTTGAACGAACATGGGCTTCAAATTCCTTCCTTTTAAATGTTTTTGTTGGAGCACCCGTTTTGCCTTTGGGTCTAAATAGTAGTCCCCCCAAAGAACCTTCTCAAGGACGGATTTTTTGATGCCTAATTTCTTCTCATAAATCCCAGCAAACTGGCGAATAGTGAAGGCCCAGCCATCAATCGCGCTGGCGAAAACGACGTTATGCTTCTCAGGAGCAAAATAGATATCCTCATCATCCTTTTCTTCGTATTCACTTATGGGTGTATCAGTGTTTGACCCTTTCTTGGTACTCTCAGAATTTGCCGAGTTAGGTTTTTCCGCCTCTTTCAATCTGGCCTCGAGGGTTTCTCGCCATTTCCGATCCTCTTCCATCCTCTCGCCTGCGAAGAAGCTTCCCATGACTGCATTGACTTGCTCCAACAATTTTAAAAGATGAACATAAGCTTCATGCGGGCTAAGTTTGATCTCGGTTATTAATCTGTCAATTTTGTTGACAACTAATATTGGCCGGATATGCTCAACCCATGTCTGACGCAGAACAGTCACTGTTTGTGAGCAAACACCCTCAACAGCATCCACCAAAACCACGGCACCGTCACATAGCCGAGAGGCTGTGGAAACCTCGGACGAGAAGTCGATATGCCCAGGCGAATCAATTAGATTTATAAGATACTCGTGAGGCACAGATTCGGCTTCTTCAGCCTCCCGCCGCATTAGGCGGAAATAAAGCGATATCGCCGATGACTCCATAGTAATGCCTCGAAGTTGTTCATCCGGGCGGGAGTCAAGGTAGCGGACGCGCCCGGCAAGTTTAGGAGATATAATACCATTGGCCGAAACAAGGCAATCACTAAGTGACGTTTTTCCATGATCCTAAACTCCCAGAGTTATCCACCCATCACTTTAGACAATATTCCCAACACGAGAGAAAAAGGAAAAGCCAGATAGGGATAAGAGTGTGGCGAGAAGGCAAATGGACGGGGTTCGGCAGGTCTAGCTTACAACGTGGGCGAGGATACAGATCTAATGCCGGTAGAGATAATGTCAGCTGAAGCCAAGTCTCATCGGCCCGACCAAGAGGTTTAAGGCCCAGAATAGAGGAGACTCACGTTTCGGATGTTGTCACTATTCCTTTGAAGAGCGGCTATCTGGGATGGAGTGATAGGGGGCATTGCGAGATATGTAAGGAGATGTTAATATTGGCTGAAGAATACGAGGATGCGTAGAGTGTAGCCGAAGGCGAGGGGAATCGTGGACAAAAGTGGTTTGCTCGTTCGAGTCCCTGTTTCCCATTCGCTCCCCTTCTCAGGAGCCTAAGTTAAGATGCCCAACAAGATGTGTGAATAGGGCAGAGGGGTAAGTTAGTTAGGGTCTTTTGTACCGTTATTTTTGCAGCGCTGATAAAGCCACATTGAGGCTGAAGACACTTTTTGGCACAGCAACAGGGATGTGCACCAAATACTAAACTCCAGTGTTATAAAAATCGTTGCCACCAAAACACCGTCCGCCGTTTCGAAATAAAATTGAACAAGCATTTACATTCGCCGCCGCTTGGCCGAAAATGGTCAAGGGCGATGGCGGGACCTGCATCTGGTTCGACCGACGCCTCTTCACCAGTATTGGACGGGAGAACTCCGAATGCCATCTTCAGCTTTCTCAACCCCCTTTTCTCTCGATGCCACGGTAGGAGTTTGGAATGTTTCTCCAAGCGAGAAGCAGGGCCTATAGCTAAAGGCTAAAAAAGAAGGAAAGTGAGTTGTGGGAAGTCACAGTCGAGAGGAAAGAAATCAACGAGAAATTCCAGCGCCAGACCGGACAACATGGGGGCTGAGACCAGTCTTCAGTATCGGTACCATCTGCTAACCCCCCCCCCCAGTGGCCAGTTAGAACATTGTATCTCCCAACGAAAGCTATAATAGAAAGTGATCTCAGCAAATCTTCAAACGCACCTTAGACATCTCCGTCGAGGCGATCCCCTAAGTTAACTGATGGTGCAAAATGTAAAAGCAAACATAGATCAAGCATTTATGATACTCAACACAACCCAAACCTAGGCCATGCTGTTATGAACTACTATACGTACAATACAGTACAACACTCGAGCACGATACCTGTAGTCCAGAGAACCTTCCCGTCAAACGCCATGATACTGCCCTTTTATTGGTCACAGCGTTTAGTGCATTTCTATTCTTCTCTTGCTCCTTTGTTCCATGTTTACTTACACTGCTGCCACGCCTCGCTGGTTCTATCCCTTTCTTCCTCTGCTTACTGTAGCTAATGGACAAAGTTGTAGCTACACCAATAGCCTGCTTACCCTACGGCACTCTCTCCTCCTTAACTCTCCCTCACGGCTGATTATGGTAATGGTCTGCACTGCATCTACGGTTCACGTTATTCTACCGCCCCAAGAATAACACCTCCCTAGTACGGCAATTCTGTCTCCCCACACTCTCGTGCCTTCTCTCTTCCCTCACATTCTAAGGGATAAAATAAAATAAGAATATTATTAAGAAAATCTTGCATTTCTGGAAATGCCATCCTTCTATCCTGATCCTCAATCCGTCCAATCACCTGCCTTCTCCGCCACTTCAGTCAGCATCACTTTTGCTCGTCTTTAAACTCACAGTCCGCCCCCCCCCCATCGCTACCGGTGCCTCGCTTCTCTTCAGGATTTTTTTTTAAAAAAAAGTATTACTTCGTCTATTCCTATTTAATTTCTTGGAATGCGAAACTATCCTGGTTTCCATTCACGGTAGCCTCTAGTCTCCTCCTCCTCGCGTTCAATAATAAGCACCCACAAGCATCTCCAATGTCGACAGCAGAAGTACTTTCCCCGACCTCTCCCACTTCCGTTGGTGTTGTTTCTGGCTCTCTTCCTCATTTGCGCACTCGAGCAAACCCCACCGCTGTTGATCAAGACGGTAGTTTCCAGATGGACAAGGTGATCAAGAGTGGTTGGCTACTGAAGAGGACACGCAAGACAAAGGTACGGTGATTCGTTTGTTTCGGCCTTTGGTTTATGGCTGCAGTACTAACAATTTTTACAATTCGGTTGCATAGAACTGGAAACGCCGCTGGTTTGTCCTTCGTGGTGATCGCCTTTCATGCTACAAGGACCAAAAGGAATACAAAATTCACCGCCAAATCTACCTTGCCGAGCTCACGGCCGTTGCTGTGCTCAAGGACGCCAAAAAGCCTAACGTCTTTGGACTTTTCTCGCCATCCAGAAATCACCATTTCCAAGGCGAATCGGCAAAGGATACTGCGGAATGGGTGCAATTGATTAAAGGTCTTACCAGTATCGTGGAGACTGAAGACGAATTATTCCTCAATTCTCCAACACATTTACATGACCCCGCAAATCCCCTTTCTAGTCCTACCGCTTACAACCCTAATATGAGATTGGGGTCTAGTTCCCCAGAGTTTGGTTCGAATCCAGGGGCAGTGCAGATTAGAGAAATGGGAGGAGGAGGAATTTCGACGCAAACTTTGGAATACTCAGGGGCGGAGGTTGGTTCTTTTTCATCGGTGTCGGACGGCGCTAGGATTTCGCAGTTGTCGCTCTCACACCCTGATCCAGGGATTGGTCCGAGCTCAGGAGCTGCAGGAACTGGAGCCAGCGCCGAGCCTCCGCACCCTGGAGTTACCAGACATGAGTCGGGATTCTCCTCAGATCACATGGATGACTCCAGGGTGGTTTGGCACGGATATCTTTATTTTCTAAAATCTAAAGGAGGTGTGAAGCAATGGAAAAGATATTGGGTAGTGCTGAGAACTGTCCACCTGGCTTTTTACAAGAATGAAGAGGTAAGCATCGCCTAGTCATAATTTAGGCCTCGGGTCGCTAATTCAGCACAGGAGTACCGAGCCATCAAAATAATTCACCTTGATTCAGTTGTCGATGCTGTGGAAATTGATCCTCTTTCAAAATCCAAGAAGCATTGTTTGCAAGTTATCACCGAAGGAAAGTCTCTACGGTTCGCAGCAGCGGATGAAGAGTCGTTGGCCAAATGGCTCGGCGCACTGAAGAGTACGCTCACCAAACGAGCATTAATGAAAACCACTGCAGCCACCAGCCCCACAACAGCAAACCCTCCCACCTCTTCCTCTGGGCCTTCCCAGCCCCGTTAATATGATCGCCTTGGGCGCCCTCACCCCTCCCCCTCTCCCACCTAATGGATAAGCAGTATTAACGTCATGGCTCTTTTTCTCTCGATTCGTTGTTCTTAGTTCAGGTTCTTTTTCCATGAGGATTAAGGCCACCCCTATCTGTTTTATTAAATACCCACATAGCATTTGATTCCTCCTAGCCCGCACCCCGGGTAGCTAGTTCCCTGGACTGTCCATATTCAATCAGGGAGTTTTCCATATCTTGCACTTTATCATATCAACCCTAGCACTGGGGGGGACTGTCATTTCGTTCCTTCCAACATTGGAACCCATTGACTACTATATCCCGCCCTGGCTGGCACTGGCACCAAATACACTCTTTTTTTCCGGCTTTCATCACATTACATCTCATCTCTCTTTGTCTCTTATTCGCTCGCTGCTTGTAACTCTCTTTTGTGGATCGCCGCATCTCCTACATTCCCATTTTGTGCTTTGAAACCATACCCGAGTTTTCTCTCACCTGTCAGTTGGACACATCATCACCATTGTCTCACTTATCATCCCGTTTTTCTTTTCTTCCGCTTTTTCGTCTACTCATTTCTTATTTTCCTGTCTTTCTGGATGGCGCTGCAGGAGCTGTATTCTTGATTAGTCAGTTAATCTTTTTCTTCCTTGCTTTTTCTCCCCCTTCTTTCTCTCTTCATAGCAGAGGTCTGGATTAGGTAGGGGCATTCAAAACTTCTTTTTCTTTACTTTCTCCAAGTCCAGGTTTTATATAAAAGTTAGCAAGGAGGGGAGGAAGGAAGGTTTTCTTCTTTCTACAATGGCAATTGAGCGGGTTGATTGATTGAATAATACTATCTTTAGTTTTCTTTCCAAATGGCTTTTTTCTTTCTCCTTACTCTGGTTCCTTTTCCCCATTTTATTTTACTCTCTTGACCGAGTTTTGCCGTGCTTTATTCCGAGGCAGAAAGGTAGGGAGTATGAGGGGTTTTTATGGGGCGGGGGGATCTCGATTACGGAGTTTGTTTCTCGACGCCCGGCGGTAGTTGAGGGATGTATCAATGGAACCTAATTCTAGCAATTGTTAGCATGACTTGTTCATTGTGCTGGCTATATATCGCTGGGAACTGCAAAGTACTTCTCTTGTTCTAGTGAATTGATATTCCGAAGGAAAGAAATAAAAATACCCCCTCCCCCCATGCCCGGCATTATTATACCAAATTAGAACCTTCGAGTGGTATAGGCTCTATACGCCCTCCACGGCAACTTCCAATCCGGTTTTTGAAGCCGATTGTCGAAGGGGTCGAAGTCAATCCTTTCCAGTCTTTCCAAGTATATCGCCGTAGGAACCTACCGTACCGCCCATCAGACCAGCCCCCACAGATACAAGAAAGGAGAAGGAAGGAAGTTCAAAGTCATCACCCACCGCCCGCATAAAACCCGAAAACGCCACCCCCCTCGCCGCCAGCTCCTCCGCGACCATTTTCCGCGCGGTGATCAAATGATCATTAGCCAGCGTCGCAATCTTAAACACCACTTCCTTCAACTTCCCCACCGCATCTTCCCCACCCCCCCTGCCCTGCGCCCTCCGCAAAACATCCTCCTGCCGCAAGCCCACCTCGGCGCACAAATCCAACGGCAACACCACCGCCCCACCCCCCTCAGCACGAGCCAACACCGCCAGCCCCCTAATCACCGCGACAATCCCCTCCGCCTTGCCAACGTGCGAAGCAACATGGTCCAGCCCGGTATCCCTCAACCCGAGTCCTTCCAGCGTCGCGTACAGCAAACTAGCATACGTCCCCTCGGCGTAGGCCTCCAAATCCTGCATGTTCCGGAAGGGGACGTTGCCGAGGTACTTCTCGCGCTCCGCCAGCACGCGCGTCAGGAAGCCCTTTGTGAGCTTGGCGTGGTTGGCGTGCACGGCGTGGGCGAGGAGGAGGAGCGCTGGCTCTGCCGGCGGTGTGTACGGGGACGATGATGACGATGAGAATAGCTTTGTCAGGTTGTCCCGCCAGAAGTTTATCCGCATGCGGCCTAGGGTTGTGTTACTGACTTGGTCTGGGATTAGGCTGGTTTCTATGTTGAAGGCGCGGAGGGAGAGGTAGGTGTCTTTGCTATAAGCTGGTTGGAAGACGGAGAGGAGGTGGGAGGGTTTGTCATGTTTGCTGAGAGGGGGAGGAGGAGGGGGTGTTAGCTTTCTGTGGGAAAAATTGGAAGGGGAGTGGGGGGTGGGAGGAGGAGGGACCGGAGGAGATCAAGACAGTATGCTCGTGCGGATGCGACGGTCAGTGTTGAAGAATGGCGTTTTGTCTGTGGGTATAGTGATATTGGGGGTTTAGAAGGGGATTGAGCGCACAGTCGGAAGGGAGGTAATGATCTTGTGTGTAATCGTGGGAGCGCCATTGGGATTGTGTTGTGGTGGTTGGTTAGTCCCGTTAAAGTTGAACCTATGATAATCTAGGAAAAATAAATTTTAAAATCGCTTCGAGTTCTAGCTTATGACATAATGTGTAACCCAAAGCCAACCTTATTTATCCATACCACGTCACTCGTTCAATAATCACAGCTGGTCACTCCGCAATACCCCCACAGCCTCATCGAAAGCCACTCGAAACGGGGAGAGGTGAAGAAAACGACACTGCGAGAAAAAGTTTGTCTCTTGTACAATCATACCTGTTATAATAGCTATCCCGCCAGATAAGCACGCTATGCTCCGGCAGAGAGCCAATACCATGCACAACCCTGTGCCCGCCCAAATTGCCAACGGAGAGGAAGTAGGAAAAAAACAATGCACCCGAGAACAAAAATAAGAGTGAAAAAAAGGGTGAAAAAAAGGGTGAAAAAAAGGGTGAAAAAAGCCACCATCAACTTGGCCGTAAATGTACACAAGTACTACTATACCCATCTATGATAGAACCCCCATACCGTCTCATTCGCGTCTCGAACACCCTTCCCCCCCACTACCCGTAGAGAGCCCGCGTATTTACGAAACGCACAATTATTGGAGCATACTGTACTGTGCATGTGAAATGCAGGAAGAGAAAAGAGAAAAAAAAGAAGGAAAGAAAGAGAAAGGAGGCAGAGGGGTATGGTATGATAAGGGTCATTTGTATGGGAGAACGGAACGGAACTGTCGTAGCCAAACAGGCTCTTAACCTTTCGGCTTGTACTAGTACTATATACGGTGAAACTATTTTCTAGAAAGGAAGGAATAACTGAGAAACCCTGAACATAGAAGGGGAAAAGGGGAAAAGGGGAAAAGGGGAAAAAAAGTATATTCATAAAGTAGGGGATATGTATAGAAGTAGATGTAGAGAAGATGCAACCATCCCGGAACAGTAGAGAGAGAGAAGAAAAGAGAAAAAGCACATAGCGCCGCCAGACCTCAATGGTGATGATGATGATAGTATGAAACAGAACTCAAGGGAAAGATAGCTATACAATTGTAGAAAAAGAAGAGCTGGGGTATAGAAAGACGGAAAGGGTAATAAAGGACGAACGAAGGTGAGTGAGTGAGAAAGAGAGGGCGCCAGCAGATTTGTGCGTTCTGTGCGCAATCCTCCATCATCCACCTATGCATTTATCTCCTTGCGTTACCGTTCCTGAGGACGATGATCAGCGGTGCCGTCTTCATCTTCCTGGGAATCGAGCTCGTCGGCGGGGTCGTCCGCAGGAGGAATGCCGCTCTCATCAGACGACTCTTCATCCTTCCCTTCCTTCCTCTCCCCCTGCAATTGGGCCCATCCCCATCCCCATCTTCTACCATTCTCCTCCCCATTCTCTCTCATGTCCTGGGCGTTCACGCCCTTATCATCGCTTCTCCAGCACCTGGCGTGGTAGTCGTCCGAGATGGTCACGAGATCGCCCATATTTGTCCAGCTAACGTCTGTTACTTCCCTATTGTGCGCACGAACGAGCACAACGCCGGTGCCGACGGGGATATTCTTGGAAACAGCCTGGATGCGAGACCCCTCCGGAAAATTGGTTTTCTGGGCGTAAAGTCTCTTATCGAAGTACTGCTGGGCCGTCGGGAAGATACAGGCTGACCCGGAGCTAGAACCAGTAGCGAGGTATTGTCCGTCGGGGCTAATATCCGATTTGACGTAGAAGCTGGAGGCGTGGAGCTCGGGGTGATGGTATGCATGTAAGGGGCCGTGTTCGAGCAGTTTGGTTCCCCAAGCGTAGACGATCGAGTCCTTACACAGGGTGTAGGCCATGGACTTGTCCGGGGAAATAGATATTGAGTTTATGCCGAAGGGGCGAACCTGGTGGTGTTTTGGCTCAGCCGACACACCACAAGGCTGAGAATTTCCTCTTCTATCTTGTTTGATGGAACGGCGATCCCAGCACCTGAGCTCTGCTCTAGACTCGCAAGCCGTGAGAAAGGTATTTGGAATAGCCCAGGCCAATGCTGTTACTGAGACGATTGATTTGGAAGCCCGGCCTTTCGGGACCGTCAGTGAGGCGTGGGCGCCGCGAATAACCTCGACAGGTCTGTGAGTGATAAACTCGTTATTATCAAAGCGACTCTGAATGTTGGCGCGAAGATCCCAAATCATGGCGGTTCCATCACGTGAGCAACTGGCGATAATAGAGGAACAGGTTGGCTCAAATGCTACTTGCTTCACACTGCTAACATGACCATCCAGAACATGTAGGATGGTCTGCTTTGTGATATCCATTACACGTATTTTCTGGTCGCCGCACGCAGTGGCCTGAAGGTATTGCTCGTTAGCTTGCCAATTGGGAAACATGAGCATATCGTGCATAGGGCTGACCATTAAAACATCGTCTTTGGAAATTGAAATATCAAAGATCGCATTATCGTGCGAAGGCAGTCTCACAAAATCAGTTTCTGTTCGAGTGTCAATAAGAGTTCCGGCTGTAAGTTGTAGAGAGAGAACCCCACCAAAGCCTGGCGCCTGATCCTTATCCGATTCTAATAGTCTTATGGCACCGGTCTCATCTCCAACGGCAACTAGAGGATTCCCTAAGGCGCTTGTCAGCATATTTAAGTCATGTCCCGCCCACGAGGGAGCTTACTGTTAAGTGCTTGGACGGAAAACGGCAACGAGAGGTCACTCTCCGGTGATAGAAGGTAATAGCTGTCTTTCGGCCTGGAATAGAATTTAAGAAGCTCAATTGACCAATCTACCCCCGTCGGCCATGTCAGTAAAAAAATTAAAATACTCACTAGAGTAATGATAATATCAGCAACGCACGTAGGCAGTGAAAGCCCCTTCTATGAGCTTGCCTGGGGCAACTCAGAGCTCCTATCTCCCTTAAGAAATGTCTTGTCGCCTGCTGGGGACGAATATTTCTAGTGGGCCATCGACTAGCAATTTGGCGTGGGGGATTTTCTGGGGCCGCCTCCTCATCTCTATCCCTCACCGGAGTTCTAACACCACCGAAATAGCCTGTAGCTCGCTGACGTTTGTTTGGACTAGGCGCATCATCAGTCGCCAATTGGCTTTTAGTAAGCGGGCTGTCATTCGTAGTGACTGCGGAGAAAGGCCGGCGCCTCGGCGTAAAAAAACTGTGAATCGGATTCGCAGAGCTCGCTTTTAGATCAGAAGGGGAATTAATTGGGTTAATACATTCGAAATCCATGACGGTGATTTTTTCTTGTTTGCGAACTGTCGTAAGGGCTGGCGGTGATGGTGGGGTGTATTGTTGTTGAGAATGAAGAAAGACAGGGAGGATACCTGAAATTCCCCTGTGGCTGGACGTTGCTACAGCAGCCAGAACGGGTCGCGCAGGGGGGTTAGGTTTGGTAGACTCCTACTGTAGCCTACCAGTAATGTAGAAATCTCTGTTGGTTCGACAATGCCAAGCTGCCTACTTTCCTGAAAGGGAACCACATCAAATCTTTCTGATGTTGCTTCTACCCGTCCCAGGCAAGAAGTATGCGAAAGCCAGGGGGGTAAAGCGGTGTTGGTACCGGGGTTTGAGACTGGGCGTAAGAAGGGGAAGCATGGGTCGCAATTTGACCATTGAGAAGGTGATTTTCGGGAGGAATACAATGAAAACTCTAGAAAACTTTGTGATGGTTGTAGATTTCATAAACAAAGGTTCATAAAAAGCAAATAATTAAACATTTTAAATATTTTAAACACTTTAAACTTTAAAATGACATATTAAAAAAAAATCTACCACTTGGTATAACTACAATTGACTACAATGACAGCTTTGATTGGTGCTGGCATCCTATTAGTAAAGCCCAATATGTCCTCCAGCTCAATATTTACCCATTCCTTCTCAATTACCCTGGCCATTCCCTGCTCCCCACTAGGCCAGGGGAAGCATGACATGAGGTCGTACTTGAGAAGATTCCAGACATTCTCAATCAGATTAATATCAGGGAAGCATGAGGGCCAATCCATCTTGACTATATGATAAGCCTGGCACAATGCCTGAGTGTAAATTGCTCTATGAGTCGAAGTGCTGCCCTCTATAACCCAAAAGCATGCCTGCCTGCTTTACCTACTTTCTGCCAGAAGGGCCAGAGCACTGAGTGAATAACATTGTAAACATAACTGTGGGCAGTTATGTTTCCCCAATTGCCCTTCTGCTAGTTCAAGTGATGAGCCTTTTGTCTCCCCAAAATCCCCCCTCTGATCATAATTGCACCTTTTTTTGGAAACTTAAAAGCAATATATAACTTCTCATATTCCTTTCCAGGAGGTGATAGATAATTATAGCCAGCAACTAAAGCTATATTTATTGAATGTGGGTTGCTTGCTAAACTGGTTGTAATCACAGGAATGTATCTGAAAAACAAAATATCATTTTCAGTCTTCCAAACATCATCATACCTTTTCACTTCTTTTAGCATAAGCCTTCATATTCTCTTCTCTATTCCTCAAAGATTCAAATAAAGTAGATATTCTGTTTTATCCCTGAACAAAAATAAAAATATAATTATTAAAGACAACTTTCTTTATTTTGTAGCTTTAATGCTTTCCATTGTCCTATTTGGCTATTGATGAAATATCTCTGTTAACTATCATGCTTTTTAAAAATAAAAGAACTCTATATATGAAGCAGGACTTGTAACAAATATAGATGGTATCAAAAATCAGTTATCACACTTCTTTGATATTCACAAAAACTGATTGTTGGAAATGTGATCTCATAAATTCATCTGTCATATCACAGCAATTGTCCTTTTTATCTATATAAATGATTGAGAGATATACCATTTAACTTGATAATTGTGATATTAAATAAAACCCATTCTGTAATTCTTATAAAAGTTTATAGTAATATTGTGGTTATCAAATTTGATATGCATGATTGTTAGAAAAATTAACATAGTTTGACAGGAATTGATTTTTCTGTGCCTAGCGGTATTTTCAAGATCTGTAATCCATCTATTATATCAATCTTCATCCAACCAGCTTTCATGTTGAAGAGGAAAGATATGTGCAGCTTCAAAACCACTCAAGTTATTGGTATAGATATACCCTTTCCAATTAACTATTTCAGAACTAGCACATTTCCAATCATGCTTATAGTTTTTCTCATGGAATCACTCATCCCTACATGTAACATTATGAGTAATTAAATGATTAGCCTAAATCATACCTGCAAACTGACTTTAATAAAATCTAACAAAATTAGCAATCTAATACCTTGAAACATGTGAAAAATTATACTAATTTGCATGCCATGTGCTTTGAAGTAAAAATTGTATAACTCCAGTTTATGAGGTCCTGGAATTTAAATACGATATAGCCTAACACTATATTTTGAATATGAATAGAAAATCAATTAACCAGAATAATGCCAAAAATATCAAGAAAGCTTGATTCAGTAATTGATCCATTTGTCAAGATATTCCAACCACCCTACTTGACTTTCTAGCATCATATAAAGAATATTGCTCAAGCAGATCATGGTGTAGTTTGAAGACATAGGTATTATGTTAATTGTCATAATTATACTTCAAGGAATAACTTTCCAGCTGCTATAGGGGGACTGTTGAAAGGGATGCAGAGAGTGGTTGGTTGATGCTGATTTGAATAAAGGT
>Ga0307510_10000756_pt1 | contig 33341 bp, 41 predicted proteins | sample 12_EM_MG_FD_207224 | JGI IMG/M metagenome (GOLD analysis project Ga0307510, IMG submission 207224) | Populus trichocarpa ectomycorrhiza microbial communities from riparian zone in the Pacific Northwest, United States - 12_EM | ecosystem: Host-associated > Plants > Roots > Unclassified | place... | reverse complement strand
GTGGCACGGTGTTTGACCCTCTGGTCTTGCAGTTTGCCGCCCATCCTGAGGCTGCAGCGAAGCGCAAGCAGCAGCGTTCCGTTGCGAAGAAGGAAAGTCGGAAACGGAAAAACGCGATGTTTGCGTAGGTGTCTTGCTTTCGAACTCACACGTTGTCTGAGATGTTTGTCTTAGGGATAGGAAAGGTCGACTCAAACGACGGAAGGGTAGCTGAAATGGGTAGGATGTCAAGGGCACCAGCCCAGTTGGTTACATGTGAATAAAAGTAGAATACAGCACAGCGAATAATGTAAGATGTTATGGGTATCAGGAGGTGTCCATTGGGGCTTCACCTCGCGTCATGCTTCTTGGATAGCATAGCTCATTCTCCTCCGCAACGGCCTCGTCATCATCCTCATTCCAGTTACTAGTGGTCTCCCATTCGTTTTCGAATTCGATGTCAATTGTGAGCTCTTCGGCGCCATCAGCATCGTCAGTGAGGGACATGAACGACGCCAGTGGGGCAGCATGTGCAGGGGCATGCATAACGGGCTGTACCCAGCGACGCTCGCGTAACCGCTTGTGCCGCTCACGATCGGCTTCGATGCGCTTGAAAATCTCATCACGCGGGAGAGCCTCTTGTCTTGGGGGTGCGCGAACGAGTGGTGAGGGAGGGGGGCTATTATCGTCCCCGACATTTCGGGTGTTCAGTACTTCCAGGGCATCGTCGACTTTTTGTGGATCAAGCACGCGCTTGCTACGCCAATCTTCCAAAATCTGATTTTACAGAGTCAAACGAAAACGAAAACAGCAAAAAGGAGGATGTGCAGACCTGTTTCGTACTCATGAGATTTGGAAGACCTATGCGGCCCTCTGGAACAACCAACTCGACAATTTTACTCAGGTCCCTCCCCACGTAGTCGACGTAGAAAGAGCTTTCTGGTTGGACGCCCTGGCCGAGCGCATTGGGGCGGGACTTGGCGAGCAGCGACGCCTCGCATAACGAATCGAGGAAGTACAGGATGTTTATGCGATTATTTATGGAGCCCTATCAAAACGCAAGGAGTGGTCAGCGACGAAACGAAAGGCAGGTTAGAAGCAGTTGATCGTTTGAAACCTTTTGACACTCCTCCACGATGCAGTCCCATAGGTCTTCACCGCACTGGGAGAAGAATTTGAGGGCGAAGCCGACCACTTTCTGGATGGATTGCTGGGAGCTGATGAGGCTGGGTTAGGCGAAGGTTCGAACGGGAGGAGAGTAGGGCTGACGCATTGAGCTTTCGGATGAGGGAAAGGAACTGCATCCTCACTTCGAATGGATCCATGAGCACTTCGGAATTGGACTCGACGATGTTCCACCTGTCCCGCGCCTGTCTACAACAGAACTGGTCGAGCACGCGACCGCACGCCGCGGCTGCGAATACCGGCACTAACGGCCCGTCATCGCCGGGAATGAACTGTAGCCTGTAGCCTGCCTGCGGCTTTCGACTCGCGGACTCAAGGGGCCCAAGTACGTCACTGTTATCGATGGTCCCTTTAGGTGAGAAAAATGATGGACGTGGACACATTGACGTTACCAGCCCGTAATTTTGGGGGCATCAAGTGGCGCCAGTGACCAGCGAACACCATTCGCCACCATTCGTTCCTAGTACTACTCGTATTCATATTATGCCCTATGAGCCTGGTTAACTGCCTCTCTCGTGTATGGATCATTACTCAATTCAAGACAGGAAAGACGGCTTCCTATTACCGGGCACCCATATAAGAAAGGTGAGTCATCCATTTTCCGACAAAGGAAACCAAGGGAGGTCGTAGCTGGATCATGACGTGAACCGATAGGTTTACCGAAACGAGAAAAGTTTCCGCTAATCCTCATGCTGCGGAAATGAACGCCCACACCATCGTCGAAGCAGGCTGTACGACCCAGAGATGGCCACGTAGTAGCTGCGGACACCCGCAGAAAAGTCGATTCGAGGACCAAGTGTAAGGGCGCAGTACCGTGACTATCCCGGGGAACACTACCATCTCGACATCTTCTTCGAATGTATAGCCCTATTCCAGGCCTCTTGCAGGCCTTTGGGTTATGGTCATTCTGGTTTGGACATTTGCGGCTTTTAGCAGGAGCCGTCTGAGTGAAGTTCTCGTCACGTCAGCACCGACTCGGAACTTATTCTTAGACCTTTGCGAGATACTGAGTGTCGTTTCAGTGCTGCTGGAATTTCCTCATCGGCTGGCAATCCTGTGCCTAGGTGTAGAGGTAGGGATCTAATCAATTGTCCATGCATTGGCAATTTGCTCGCCACAAGTTCGCTGGCGCCGCCCTGAGTTTGATGACTGCGGTCCTAGATCCGATAACTACGGCTGCATATCGGAAATGAGGCGGTCCCCAGCCCCATTTCTGTGAATAGGTAGGTACCCGTTCACGTACAGAAAACTTGGCGCTCGCACTGCCGGGCTCTCCGCGTATCTATAAGTTGACTGGTCAACCGTGGCACCTAACACGCAACACTAGTATCCTCTCAGTCAGCATGGACTCGACATCCAACAGTACTTCCAATGCAACGCCCGTTGGCCTATCTGACCCACAGTATACTGCCAGAAGGAGACGCATGTTCGAGTTTCTCACTCGAGTGTGTGCCCTTGGGTGCGTACCCCTGTCCAGGCTCCGAGTCCTTGCCACAACTCACCAATCCATCTTGCAGAGCTGACGTAGATCTCGACATTCCTTCCATCGCCGTAATCGGCTGGCAGAGCGCAGGGAAGTCCTCACTCATCGAGGCAATTTCTGGCATCACACTCCCGCGTGCCAGCGGGACCTGCACCCGGTCAGTCCTTCAGGACCATCACACACCAACTGCCTTATCGTGAAGAATATAGATGTCCGACAGAGTGCCAACTGTCACACTCTGATGGCCCATGGACATGTACAATTTCGTTGCAGCTGAACAGCGCTGCTGATGGCAGTGCTCTTGCGAATTCTCAGAAGGTCCAGTTCGGGCCACCCATCACCGAAAAGTCAGAGGTCACAGAACGCATCCGGAGGGCTCAAATAGCGTTATTGAATCCGTCACAACCACCAGACGTCTTTCTCTCTGGAGCAGATCCTGGCCATGAAGTCCCATTTTCTTCTAATCGCATCGTTGTCCATGTCAGTGGTCCGGACATCACCGATCTCAACTTCATCGACCTACCCGGTTCGTGTCTCGTGTCTTGAAAACGCCCTCGCTAGCCGTTAACATTCTATCCAGGTCTGTTTGTCGGGGGAGAAAAAAGTGAGATGGATCTAATCCAGGATCTGGCAATATCTTACATCAAAAAACCGAGTTGCATCATCCTACTAACTGTTGCTTGCGAAAGTATGTCCTGCCAGCGCTCCATTTATGAGACTGCCTTTTAATCAAGGTATACAGCGGATTTCGTCAACCAGGGTGCGCATAGGCTCGCCCAGGATTACGACCCTAGCGGCAACAGGACAATCGGTATGTTGTCGGGGACAGTTTATCCTGGGAAGAATCAACAACGGGTTGTTCACAGGTGTGCTGACGAAGCCAGACCGGATTCCCAGGACAGAGGAAGAGAATTGGCTGCCGTTGATTCGAGGAGAGCGTGGGGACACGACCTTATGGTTCTGCGTCAAATGCCCCAGCTCACAACAGATCAACTCGGGCATTACCTGGGAAGAAGCCCGGGAGAAAGAGGCCACATTCTTTTCGCGCACCTCCCCTTGGTCAATGCTCGACAACGCATTCAAACAGAGGTTGGGCACGGGACATCTCACGCGTTGTCTCAGTGACAAGCTGTGCGACCTCATCGCCGAACGGTTTGTATACCTTGCCATGCGCAGTAAAAGTTTACCTAACAGCCGCGCAGTCTCCCCATTATTGAACGACAGTTGAATAAGCGCCTGGAGAAAATAAACAGGGACCTGGAAGATCTTCCCCCGCCTCCCTCATCTGCGCCTTTGAAGGATGTACTTCGACTGGTAACCGACTTTACGGGAGCTGTGAAAAGGCAGGGTGAGGGTATACCTGGCCGCGATGGTCTCTTGCAGCAAATGAGACCTCCACAAGAAGGGTTCCGTGTTGCTATTCGTAAGACTGCACCATGCTTTGTTCCACAATTTAGCAAAAGACATTCTGGTGAAGGACCTGTGGACGGAAATGCAGTAGGTCCCCTATTTCACGACGTTAGCCGGAAACTATGACTAACTTTCTGCAGGACTACGATGGACACGACAGTGATCACTCTGAAGATGGAAATGCATCCACACCCACACCACCATTTCTCATAGGAGAAGAGAAGGACGACGAGGCGGGACTCTCCGATGGCAAGAGTATCTTTGTCGATGACGTTTTAGAGAACGCAGAACGGTGTGTTCTATTAAAATGCGAGGTATATCCCCACTCAGATCAAAACTTTTGACTAGGGCGGTCACACGAGAGCTACCACACAACTACCCTTTCATAGTCCAGAAGAATTATATCCTTGCTTTTGTCAACACATGGGACGATCCTGCACAAGCCCTATTCATTTCCACTACCATCAAGCTGAGAGAAATCACTTTGCGCGTCGTCGACGACCATTTTAGGAACCACACCCATGGTCATCTGAAACAAAGGGTTTCGTGAGTGGAGTCCATTTTATGAATCAGTCAGCTTAGCGCAACCATCCACATCAGCACCATCGTCACAACATACCTCGAGCAGTGTTCCAAGGAGACATCAAAGCGCATCAAATTTCTTCTGGATGTCGAAAAGGAACCTTCGGCCCCCAACACTTATTACTTCAAGGACTATCGTAGGAAGTTCCTCAGCTTCTACAATGGACTATACCACTCGAACTCGAACGATCGATTTATCGAGCGCCTGCAGGGACGCATGTATCAATCGCCAGAGTTTTCTAGAGCCCTGGAGACCGTTATGTCGAACCTTCGTATAATCGGGTTCCGCAACGTGAGGCCTCTTGAGCTTGCAGCACTGCAAGCTTCAGAAGATGCAGATGAGGCGCTCAGGATCATGGCAAATGTGCGAGCATACTTTCAAGGTACGTGACGCGTTTTCTCCTTGCCGCTACCCAAGAGTCATTCCCTGCGCTGACACTTGATACTATAACCAGTCGCCTTCAAACGCTTTGTAGATAACACCGTCAAAGCGATTGATGAGGAACTCATACTTGGCCTTTCAAAGGATTTACAGGATGCCCTTGTGACTGGTCTCAGGCTCGATTTGCCTGATGCACATGAGACTTGCGCGAGACTACTTGCGGAGAATCCTCATGTCACAGAAATGAGGAATAATCTTGTAGCGTCTCAGAAGAAGCTTTTACTTGCCCAGGAGGAACTGTATAACGCGCTTGATTGAGTAGAAGGCGAAACGTTGTACTATCTTCTCGTTGTTATCGATATCGCCATTCCTTTTCAATTGTAAGTAAACCGGAAGATGTACTGCAGAAAAATAAATACTATTACGTTGTCACATTGTGACGAAAGGATTCGGATGCATATCGAGGCCGACCGCGAGGCGTCCACATTCCTTTCTTCCTTCAGGGACGTCGAAGCCAAGACATGGCCCACGCATTATTTCCAAAGGGAGAGTTAGAATCCCGGCTGGAAGCAGACGGGCAGCCAACGCCACGCTCGTCGGCGGCGGCCGCCCTCAGTCGTTAAACTTGCACGCTCTGTCCGAAGACGGTCACGGACTGATATGACGAGAACTTCACTCAGACAGCTCCTACTAAACGCCGCAAATGTCCGAACCAGACTGACCATAGCTCAAAGGCCTGGATTAAGGCTTGGAACTTGAACATCCGATGAAGGTGTCGAGATGGTGGTGTTCACCCGTGATAGTCACGGTACGATGACCGTGACGCCAGCACATTGTCGACTTACACTCGGCCCTCGATTCGGCCTTCCGCGGGGTGTCTGCAGCTGCCACGTAGCCATCTCTGAGTCGTACAGTCTGCTTCGACGATGCTGTGGGCATTCATGTCCGCAGCATGAGGATTAGCGTAAACTTTTCTCATTTCGGGAAATCTATCGGTCCACGTCATGATCCAGTTACGACCTTCCTTGGTTTCCTTCCTTCGGCGGAAGATGCTGACTCACCTTTCTTATATGCGTGCTCAGTAATAGGCAGTCATCCTTCCCGTCTTGAATCATAGAGTAGTGACCCATACGCGAGAGAGGCAGCGAACCAGGCTCAGACAGGAGGCGGAAATCATCGAGCTCACCCTCGCGTCTACTACCAATAACACATGCTCGACATACTTGAAGATAATCCCAAATTTGATTCCAAATCTTGACATGCCTATGCCGGATAGAGGTGATTTACTCCTGACCGCATTGCTACAATTGCCCCCTTCAAAGGTTTTATGGCTACACATGCCAGTGCGAGACGACCACAACCTGGCAGGCCAAGTCGTCAAGTCGATTGCCGCAGTTCCTGTTTTGCCCGTAGAAGGTGTCCATGAGAGCGCATGCATGAGCATAACATCTTATTTGAGGATGCTTGGCAGTCGTCAAGAGCATCCAGCATCAGTACCACGGTAGCGGGCTCTCGATTCAACATCAGTCACGCACCACATATCGTGGGTCTATCATACCCCCAAAATACTGCCTGAAGGAAACGCGTGTTCGAGTTTCTCAGTCGCTTGCGTGCCATTGGATGTGTATATCTGCTCAGGACCCCCGGAGAGGACGTCAATCTGGATGTTCGTGCAATCGAAGTCCTCGGATGGCACAGCACCGGGAGCACTTCCTTCTGGAATCAGCCCCAAGAGGCTCCCGCCTGCCCAGTCAGTGAATAATGTGGTAGCGAACAAGTGCCGGAACTGCCGGACCGACATCAGCAGAAAATTCAACTGAACCTCGTGACCTCAAGGATCCAAGCGCTACTTTTTGATACTTTGAGGACAACTTGAAGGACACAATGACGTTCGGGGTTCGGGCATCATTGATCAGCGAACACCACTCTCCAGGGTGCGCCGTTCGTATCGAATCTGTGCCGTGACCTTGACCTTGTACGATGTGAGACCTAATCTCATTCAGTGCTGTCAGAAGTTACCTCATCGACAGGATTTTCCTTCCAGGAGCAGCACCTTGCTCATATGGAATAGGTCATTACCCGTTAGAAATTTCTCAACAGAAGAGCTCAAAGTACGTGAAGATAAGACAGAACGTAGATTATTGACAAGTGACAAGCACAAGCCTAGACGTTCCTCGTATTTGACTTTGACACATGTTCGACATGACATGACGTCCTTGACATTGCCGAATTCTGAGACCTCTAACCTGCACGGGGAAAGATCGCTGTACCCGCCGTAAAAACGCTCGTACTAAACCCGCTCTGGGATTCAATGGCTTTGTATGGGGAGTGAGGTGGGCCCTGGCCTTGTTTCTGTGAATACGTGTCCGGCCGGTGTCTGCTTACGTTCAGAAAGCTTGTGATCGCGCCGAGACAAGGCCTTCCTTATCAGTAGACGCCGACTGCTGAGCTGCCAGTTGTGGTACCCAACACCAGTGTCCTTCGGGCATGGACTCGCCGCAGCCCAACGGTTCTACCGGACACACGGCCGTTGGCCTATCTGACCCACAGTGTACTACCAGAAGGAAACGCATGTTCGAGTTTCTCACTTGAGTGTGTGCCCTTGGGTGCGTACCTCTGTCCAAGCTCCTTGCCACAACTCACAAATCCATCTTGCAGAGCTGACGTAGATCTCGACATTCCTTCCATCGCCGTAATCGGCTGGCAGAGCGCAGACAAGTCCTCACTCATCGAGGCAATTTCTGGCATCACACTCCCGCGTGCCAGCGGGACTTGCACCCGGTCAGTCCTTCGGGACCATCACACACCAACTGCCTTATTGTGAAGAATATAGATGTCCGACAGAGGATTAACTCTCACAATCTGATAGTTCATGGACATGTACAATTTCGTTGCAGCTGAACAGGGCTGCTGATGGCAGTGCTCTTGCGAATTCTCAGAGGTCCAGTTCGGGCCGCCCATCACCGGAAAGTCAGAGGTCACAGAACGCACCCGGAGAGCTCAAATAGCGATGTTGAGTCCATCACAACTACCAGACTCATTCTCTCTTCAGCACATCCTGGCCATGAAGTCCCATTTTCTTCTAATCGCATCGTTGTCCATGTCAGTGGTCCGGACATTACCGATCTCAACTTCATCGACCTACCCGGTTCGTGTATCGTGTCTTAAAGACACCCTCGCTGGCCGTTAACATTCTATCCAGGTCTGTTTGTCGTGGGAGAGGAAAGCGAGATGAATCTGATCAAGAAACTGGCAATATCTGACATCTAGAAACCGAGCTGCATCTTCCTACTTACCGTCGCTTGCGAAAGTATGTCCTGCTTCAAGTTCATTCATAGGGCTGCCTTTTAATCAAGGTACGCAGCCGATTTCGTCAACCAGGGTTCGCATAGCTCGCCCAGGAATACGACCCGAGCGGCAACAGGACAATCGGTATGTTGTCGGGGACAGTTTGTTCGGGGAACGATCAACAACGGGTTGTTCACAGGTGTACTGACAAAACCAGACCGGATTCCCAAGACAGGAATAGAATTGGCTGCCGTTGATTCGAGGAGAGCGCTGGGACACGACGTTGTGGTTCTGCGTCAAATATCCCAGTACACAGCAGATCAACCCGGGCATTACCTGGGAAGAAGCCCGCGAGAAAGAGGCTTCGTTCGTTTCGCGCACCTCCCCTTGGTCAATGCTCGACAACGCATCCAAGTAAAGGTTGGGCAGGGCACATCTCACGCGTTGCCTCAGTGACAAGCTGTACGACGACCTCACCGCAGAATGGTTCGTATACCTTGCCATGTGGTGTCGAAACAAAAGTTTACCTAACTGCCGCCCACTGGCAGTCTCCCTGATATCGAACGAGACAAGCTCCTGGGGAAGATAAACAGGGACCTGGACGATCTTCCGCTGCCTCCCCCATCTGCGCCTTTGGAGGATGTACTTCGACTGATAACTGACTTCACGCGAGCAGTAAAAAGGCAGGGTGAGGGTGTACCTGGCCGTGATGGTCTCCTGCACCACGCGTCGTCCCGCAATTCAAAGGAGTCGGTTGCCTATCTCCCGGTCATGGTCAGAGACTGATTAACTCTTGCAGCTGCAGGTAGCGGCGACCGACGACGACGGCTCCGAGTCCTGTCCACGCCCTGTGCTACGTGTTGTCGCCGCTCCGTCAGCGGCGGTCACCATAGAATTTACTAAACAACTACCCCTTCATAGTTCAGAAAGAGTACATCATTGCCTTTGTCAACTAAATGAGAAGACCATGCACAAGCTTTGTTTATTTCTACTGCTGAAAAGCTAAAAGAACTCACACTTCGTTGTGCATTGTTAACACCCATTTCGGGAACTACACCCATGGCCATTTGAAGCAGCGAGTTTCGTGGGCCGAGTCCTTTATGAGGCAGCCAGTTCACTGACTGGCGCCATCACCTACATCAGTACCATCGTCACAACTCACTCCGAGCAGTGTCCCAAGGAGACATCAAAGTTCATCAAATTCCTTCTGCGAGTCGAAAGGAACCTTCAAAGAAGACAACCATTACTTCAAGGATTCGCGTCGGAAAATCCCACGCTTCTACGAAGGATTGGTCTGCAAGGAATCGAAAATTCAATTTATCGAGCATCTACAGGAACGTATCCATTAATCGTCAGAATTCTCCCAAGCAATAGAGAGTATTATGTCGGGACTTTCCCAAAATCAGGTTTCACGGCATGAAGCCTCTTGATTGCAGTTTTCAGAAAATGCAGATGATGCGCCCAGGATCATGTCGGATGTACGAGCATACTTTCAAGGTACCTAACTGGTTTTCTCCATGCCGTTACCTAGGCACCTTTCGCTGTGCTGATGTTCGATACTATAACCAGTCGCCTTCAAACGCTTTGTAGACAATATCATCAAAGCGATTGACGGGGAACTTGTGCTTGGCCTCTCAAAGGGTTTACGGTTTACAGGATACTCATGCGACTGGGCTCAAACTCGATTCACCGGATGCACATGAAATCTGCGCAAGACTGGTCGCGGAGAAACCTAATGTCGCAAAGAAGGGGAAGAATCTTGTCGCGTGTCAGAAGGAGTTGCTCACCCGAGAGGAGCTGTACAATGCTCTTGGTTGAAAAAGGCGCAATCTTCTGCCCTTTCGTCCTTATCTATATCATCACTCCCTTTCGTAAGTAAAATAACCTGGTTGATGTGCTGCGGAGAAATATCTAGGTTGTCGGATTGTGAGGAGAAATGATGCACATCAAATGTAGAAGCCGGCCATGAGGCGTGTACACTTTTGTCTTCGGTTAGAGGCATCAAAGCCAGGCCATGGCCCGTGTTTCCATTAACACAAAGATAGTTAGAGTGTGGGCCGAAGCAGACGGCGGTTGGCGCCACGCTCGCTGTCAAATTTGCAACCCCGGCCCCGCAGTTGGGCGCCAGCATCGGCGGCCCGGGGCCGATATCACCAAACTCTAACGTAGACGACTGCGGCGGAGGGACGCAACTGCCTGAACCAGTAAGATGGGCCCGCACGAGGCCTGGCATGAGGCTTGGAGCCTTGGACGTTCGACGAAGATATCGGTGATGGTAGGGCCCCCGTGATAGTACTATGACACAATGATCCTCGCCACGTTGGTGTCCTATCCCTTGGTCTTTCCACGGTCATTGTCTACAGACAATTACAATTGGACTTCTCCGCAGGGCGTCCGCGGTTACTGCCTGGCTGTTTCCGAGTTGTTCCGCTGCAAGAGTACTAGCGAATACTTTTGTCATTTCGAGGAACTTATCGGTGTTCTTCTTCTAGTTGCGACGCTCCTTGGTTTCTTCTACCGGAAAATGGCCGACCCACCTTCCCCGTACCCGCGTTCGATGACTGGCACTCATCCTTCCCATCTAAAATAGGGGAGTGACCATAATACGGGAGAGGCGGTGAATCAGTCTCAGAGAGCACGTAAAAGGCATCAAGCTTATCCTTGCGTCCTAACACATGCCCAACTTGCTTGAGGACCAGTGCATTCAATTCCGAAACTTGACATATCTATGCCGGCTAGAGGTGGTCTTCCCCTGCGCATTGCGACATCCGTTCCCTTCGAATCCACATGTGCCAGGGTGAGGCGGTCACAGTCCGATTCGAGGGTCGCAATTCCTGTCTTGCTCATGGAGGGAGGTCGTAAGCACGCATACATGGATCTTTATTTAAGACGCTTGGTCGTGGTCGACTGGGGCAACTATCACCAGTTCCAAGGCATCATGAGTTCTCAACACAACTCCGGTCACGCAGCTCATGCGGTAGGTCTATCGGACCCACAATATACCACCCGAAAGAAGCGCATGTTTGAGTTTCTCACTCGTCTGCGTGCCATAGGGTGCGTCTGTCTGATCGAGATTGTCGCCACTTGTCATCGATCCATGTTGTAGAGCCGATGTCGATTTGGATGTCCCCGCAATCGCGGTCGTCGGCTGGCAGAGCGCAGGGAAGTCCTCCCTGATAGAGGCAATTTCTGGAATCACACTCCCACGCGCTAGCGGAACTTGTACTCGGTGAGTCGTTCCAGAATATCAAAGTCCCGTTGCCTGACAATAAGTTCACAGGTGCCCGACGGAGTGTCGACTCACCCACTCCGACGCTCCATGGTCGTGTTCAGTCTCTTTGCGGTTGACCAACGCTCCTGATGGCAGCACCCGAGAGGTTCCTTTCGGGGGGACGATCACTGAAAAATCGGAGGTAACGGAACGCATCCGCAGGGCCCAAAGAGCCATTTTGAGTCCATCCGCCCCGACGATCGATTTTCTCTCTAGAGCCGAGAACGATTTCGGCCAATCAGAGATATTCTTTTCCCAAAATTGCATAGTCTTGCACATAAGCGGTCCAGACGTAACCGACCTCAACTTCATCGATTTACCAGGTTCGTTCCTAGATGTCTTGCAAATCACCTTTACTGTAACACCGTACAGGTCTCTTCGTCGGGGGTCAGGACAATGAGATAAATCTAGTCAGGGACCTGGCAATATCTTACATACAGCGACCGAGCTGCATCATCCTGCTCACGGTTGCCTGTGAAAGTATGTCACAATTCAATCCTCGGTTTTCCTCTTCTGATCAGGGAATGTAGCGGACTTTATCAACCAGGGTTCACATCTGTTAGCACAGGAACATGACCCTCGTGGCGAGAGGACGATAGGTAAGTTGATAGGAATATATACTTTGAAAGGTGACAGGCAATAACGACCTATGCCTAAGGTGTACTGACCAAGCCAGATCGGATTCCGCCGACAGAGGAAGGTAATTGGCTCCCATATGTTCGAGGAGAGAGAGAGGACACCACATTATGGTTTTGCGTCAAATGCCCCAACTCGCAAGCCATCAACTCGGGAATCACTTGGGAAAGGGCCCGCGAGGAAGAATCCGAGTTCTTCTCACACACGGCTCCTTGGTCGACGCTCGAGGGCGAATCTAGGCAAAGGTTGGGGTCGGAAAATCTCACTCGTCATCTTAGCGAAAAGTTGTGCGATTTGATCGCAGAGCGGTTCGTAGTCATTTCGTCTAGTATTAGAGCAAAACGCTGTCCTAACACCGCCCCCCAGGCTCCCCGCCATCCGACAAGAGCTAGATAGGCTTCTCGAAAGGACTAACCAGGAGCTTCGCGACCTTCCTCCCCCACCCTCGTCTGAACCTCTGAGGGAGATTCTACGACTCATCATGGACTTCACGGGAGCTGTGGAGAAACAGGTCCAAGGGGTACCTGGCCGTGATGGCCTTCTACAGCAAATCAAACCACGACAGGAGGAATTCCGTGTCGCCATTCGCACGACGGCGCCTTATTTCGTCCCAAAGTATAAGGAAACTCAGCCTCAGGAGCCTGTGCTAGAATGTGAGACCAGCGAAGACTGGGGGCCGTACCGACGTCTTTCTTTCCTAGAAGGAGAAGAGGACTACAGTGAGATTGGGTTAGATGATGGAAAGGATATCTTCATTGACGACGTCCTAGAGACCGCAGAATGGTACGCTGTCGTTTGACATGTCACCTTTATATCCGTGCTCACAGAGAGATATAATCCAGGGCGGTCACGAGAGAACTGCCCAACAACTACCCATTTATCGTCCAGAAGGGATACATCATCAACTCCGTCAGCCAATGGGATGCCCCTGCAAAAACATTATTCAACTTTACTGTCAAGAAACTGAAGGAAATAACATTGCGCGTCGTTGACTCCCATTTCGAACGCTACGCACATGGTGGTTTGAAGCGACGGGTCTCGTGAGTCGTTCATTTATAACGGGGGTCTGCTTGTTGAGACCATGTGCATCAGAGAGATCGTCATAGCACATCTTAACCAGTGTGCCGAGGAGACCCTGGTTTTTATCGGGTTCCTTCTACAAGTGGAAAAGGAGCCCTCTACAAAAAATGACCATTATTTCAAGAACTATCGCAGGAAATTCTTCGCAGTTTACAAGGGTATCTTCAACAGCGGCTCCAACGGCGATTTCGTTCAGCGGGTTCAGAGACGTATTTACCAATCGCCAGAGTTCACTCAAGCTCTAGGAATCATCATTGCGAACCTTCCAAAGATCGGGTTTCATGACGTGAAGCCTCTTGAACTTACCTTGCTGCAGGCCTCGGAGGACGCCGATGACGCCATCAAGATCATGGCGGATGTGCGTGCGTATTTCCAGGGTACGTGTTCCGACCTTTTACACCTCAAATACCCGGGTTATAGTTCATGTACTGACACTAAATGCTATTTCCAGTGGCATACAAGCGGTTCGTCGACAACGTACCCAAGGCGATTGACGAACAACTTGTGCTTGGAGCTGCGAGGGGTTTGCAGGGTTCCCTCGTAACAGGACTGGGGCTCGACTCGATTGATGCCCACGAAAGATGTGCAAAATTGCTCGCGGAACCTTTACGTATTGCAGAGAAACGAGTTAAACTTGTTGCGCGTCAGAGGCGATTGACGGCCGCCAATGACGAGCTCCTGGATTATTTTGAATGAGAATATACTAGTACATGTACACGTATCTTGATTCATGAATAACGTATGATGTGACGCTGTGTTCTGCTTGGCTCGTCGGAGGTATTACGCTCTTACCAAAATCATCACTCCCTTTGTAGCGATAAGGAATACCCGAATGGCGGAAAGCGGTATGGGCGTGGTCTGACTGTGTGCGAAGTTGACGAAATGGCGCGTATCAAATGTCTGAAACTCGCCAGAAGCCATGATGAAGAGCATTTTGGGCTCCGCCCAGCGACACAGAAGCCAGGTTGTGGCATACGTCTTTATTAAAAGAAGATGGCCAGAAGCAGGCAGCACGGACTTCCGGGGCCTCAAGGTGGAACAAGAGTAGCACACGCATACTACTCGGCACCAGATGGCAGTCGTCAGGTGGTCAACGATAATTGTGTGCGGGGCACCGCAGATCAAAAGTCGCCGGGAGGGAAATGGGAACGGTCATCCAGAACTGGGTACAGCTCGCGGAGCTGTCGGATGGGCGTCACGGTATACCCCACGAACGCGTGGTGTAACTTTCCGTCGCATCAGACATCACCCGAGCTAAATAACACAAGACGTAAGTGATGTCCAGACAATAGACCATATAACCCGTTTCACATCGAAGATGATGAGGTCAAAATGAGGACGCTTGGACATCTCTGGCCAAATGAAGGGGATAATGAGGTCAGAAAATTGGGATTAAAGAGAGGCTGAGCAAGCTGTGCACCTCGTGTACTGGTCAAGAGCCGTCCGAACCGAGCACACAAGGCCATATGTCGTTGGGTTTGAGGAAGAGAGAAGCTGACTTGTGCCATAAACGGAAACATTGGTTTTCTTAAAGGGGTTGAATCAGGTGTACGTGCTGACAAGGCGGACACGAGGCTGCTATCTATGTTCGGGTTATCCTTATCCGGATAGCTATGCAAGGAGCTACAGTGCGCCAGGAATCAGAACGCCCATCATCTTAGATTCGGTCGATTTGATGGAAAGAAAGCAGTATAACACTGCCTCCGTGGGAAGTATGGCCCGTGCTCTGTATTGAAAGCCAAGAGTAATTCCCACGTGCACGTCGTCTGTCCTCGGCTAGGCTACACGTGCTGCTGTGGCCAACCCGTTTCCGTTTCTGGACTTACCCGGATGGGATTGTCCTCAACCGTACATCGGTTCTCTACACCTGACGATGAGAGAAAGTGTCGATCCACCAACCTTGCCACGTTATATTCTACGCCTGCGAAGCCGCTCAAGGGAGGGAAAAGGTCAGTGAACGTTCGAAGTTCGAACCCCCTGGGATTCTGGGAATATTCTCGGCTCATTTGCCATTTCCAGGAACTCCAGGTCCGTGGGGTGCCAATTTTGCGCTTGGGCGGGCCCTCGTGGGCGCTGGATGTCAACCCGTCGCTCCTTGGCATCCCTTCTTCCCCACCGCCCCCATCGTCCTTCCTTCCCCCCCTTCTCCCTCTCTACCATGGCGGAGGATCGCCCCATCTCCTCGGTGAACTCAGAGTATATCACTCCCCGTCCGTCCATCCTGGCTCTCGATGGGGTGGTTTTCGACCCTGCGGCTCTCGACAGTGCAACCCTTGAGCCTCCCAGGGCATCCTTCTTCAATCCTGGTCCCTCCATTGCCGAAAGTTCTCCGCGTGATTCCCGCCCGGTGAGCACGTCTGGTCCAGAAGTCGACAAGGAATCTTCCACCCCCGCTCTGTCCACCTCTCTGCTGCCAGCAGGCAAGGACTCGGAAGCCCTACCTTCTGAGTATCCCGCCAGATCCCGTCCTTTCTATCGCCGTCCCGTTCGGTTGGCCATCGCCCTTGGTGCTCTTGTGGCGCTTATTCTCGCCATCATCCTCCCCGTGTACTTCACTGTGATTCACAAGAGCAATAACAGTTCTAGCAAGATTAGCAATAACCCCGACAGTGGCACCACCAGTAGTAGCGCCGCTGCTCCTACCCCTAGTGGCAGTCCGGACAATCCGACCAATCCGAACACTCCGAACACTCCCTCTGCTGCGACTACGGGTGGTGATGGTTCCACGGTAACATCCGGTAACACCTCGTTCGTTTACTCGAATCCTTTCGGGGGCTACTGTGAGTTTCTTCTTACCTCATCTACTTACGTACATGGGCGCCTGACGGGCGCCGAGTGATACCCCGCCTTGCACACGAACTACCTGCTTCGTGCGTGTGCGTATTTACGGTTCCTCTTGGCTGTTGAGGGGTCCCGCTATGTGCTCTGTGGGCTTTAGTAGGGCGTTCCTGGGTTCCCATCAAGAGGGGAACATTGTGGACTTCCCCGCTTCATTAACTTCATAGTCTATTTCACATGCTGACAGTGTTGTTGACGATGATTTCACCTTACAGGGGTTTATGACCCTAACGATCCTTTCAATAATGGCGCTACACCTAACTCTTGGACAAAGCCCTTGAACCAGAGCTGGGATTGGGCAACCGACAAGGTGTATGGCGTAAATCTCGGCGGACTTTTTGTTCTCGAACCGTTCATCTCTCCTGCGCTGTATCAAAAATATCCTGGGGTGATTGATGAATGGACCCTCAGTGTGGCAATGGCAGCCGATGCGGGCCCCGGCGGTGGATTGCAATCGCAGTTGGAGACTCATTATGACACATTCGTCGTGCGTCCCATCTCCCGTCTCTTCGACCGTAGCGCTCACCTGTCCTGGACTCAACGTACTACCGCCGCGGCGCTTGTTTGGTCACATTCATTTGTAGACGGAGCAAGACTTTGCCGAGATGGCAGGGGCGGGGTTGAACTGGGTTCGTTTGCCCATTCCGTTCTGGGCCATTGAGACCTGGGCAGGAGAGCCCTTTTTAGCGCAAGTGTGCTGGAAGTGAGTATCGGGTGTGGTCTTGCAGACAATGACCCTTGTACTATTTCCACGCTTGAGGAGGTGGCACTAATACTTTCCTTTACAGGTACATCGTTCGGGTCTTTGCTTGGGCGCGTAAATATGGTATCCGCATCAACCTGGACTTGCATACTATTCCTGGGTCTCAAAACGGTGTGTGTTGATTGCGCATGCTATTCGGCTCACCTATATGACATTTCTGACGACATTTCTTCTTTCGACATCTCATGTGCCTTTTCTCCCACGGCTACTCGTGCCGTGATCAGCCTTCAATCATTCCGGAAGATATGGACAGGTCAACTTCTTGAGCGGGTTAATGGGTATTGCGAATGCCCAACGTACTCTGGACTACATTCGCATCATCACCGAGTTCATCTCCCAACCCGAGTACCGCGACGTGATCCCCGTATTTTCAATTATCAACGAAGCACTGTTAGCCACAATTGGACTACCTCAGTTGACCGCTTTGTGAGTGTATCCTCCATCATTGACCCTTATCCTCCACTTCCCTTCCGCCCGTCTTGATCCTCAGTGTCGTACATTTATCACGTTCTATCACTATCCTTATTCGCCCAATGTTCTGATGGCATTGCACGTCTCGATCTTGCCTGGACACTGCTGACGTATCTTATTCCTATCACACGTAGTTACCTCCACGCCCACGACATGATACGAGGCATAACCGGTTATGGTGCGGGCAACGGGCCATACATTGCCATTCATGACGGGTTCCATCTCGATCAGTGGGCCAACTTCCTCCCAGGCTCAGACCGGATCATACTCGATACGCATCCCTACTTGGCGTTCGGTGGAAATGCGCAAATCTCACCGATTACTGATGATGATGGGTCTGGTGAACCTGGCGGTATCTATGTACAGCAGGCATGCAACTGGGGAGCCGGCTTGACCGCCAGGTTCGGTGTTTCGCCTCATCTGGAGCGAATCAGACATTAACTAATTTGCGTGGCAGTCAAACTACGTTCGGGGTGACTATCTCTGGCGAGTTCAGCAGTGGCTACAACCCGTGTGGCCTGTTCCTCCTAGGCACCGATAACGGTGGCACGACGACCGGGGACTGCGCATTTTGGACTGATGCGTCAACATGGGATCCAATAACGAAGCAAGGTGTCCTCGATTTCACACTAGCGAGCATGGATGCACTGCAACATTGGTTCTTCTGGACGTGGAAGGTAAGTCTGAGCTCATGCCAGCGCGGATTGCTTCCTGTCAAGCCTGATCCCTGCGTGTGTCGATAGATTGGCCCCTCCTCTGTCTCGGGCAGAGTGGAGTCGCCTTTGTGGTCGTACAAGCTTGGAGTAGAGAACGGTTGGATACCACCGGACCCTCGCGCGGCCGTCGGAAAGTGCCAGGCGTTTGGCGGTGACACGGCCCCCTTCGCAGGCACATATTCTTCCTGGCAGACGGGTGGGGCCGGAGCAGGCACAATCGCAGTAGCAGCATCCTACCCGTGGCCACCTGCCACAATAGCAGGCGTTGATGGGGTCGTATATGCCGCTCTGCCCACGTACACGCCGACTGGTGTCATCTCGACGCTACCGCCTCCTCAACTTACCCCCTCGGTACCAGAGGGGAATGGCTGGTTCAATCCGCAGGATGTGGCGGGCGCGATGGTCACCGTCGCTGGATGTAACTACCCCAACGCTTGGGACTCAGTTGGCGCCGTTGCGCCTACCGCCGCTTGCCCAGCGCCAGCGGTTGTTTGAGCTAGGTTGGAGTGGCGATGGGGATAGCAAGGGTATGCCTTAATTTGGGCGTCGCTCCTCGCTCCCCAGCGCATGGAACCCGGTATGATGTGGAAGGACGGTGTTTATGTTATTCGACGATTGGTGCTACGGACATTGAATACCCCGGTTTGCACCCTCTTGTACTGACTTGGAGCACATGGACTTTTTTCCCACCTCACTACGGACATAGATTGGATTTGACGCACCTCGGCTGCGAGCACGTTTCACGTTTCTGACGTACTTTTAACATTACGCTTCTCAATTCCCTCATGCATATATGCATGGACCACTGACGGTTGGAATAGTTACATACACGATACCGATACAGGACAGGGATACGACTTCCAAGACGTTGAAATGACTCTTTACTAGTTTCTTTTAGGAATCGGTGGTATTTGTCTGCGATGCAGTATTTGCATATGATTTTGACGCGCTTTGGATGGGGTGGGGTGAAGAGAGCTTCCGACGTCTGGCCTCAAGCGAAAGCGTCACCCAGGTGCGTGTCCGTCGGACAAGTTCCGTGTCGCGGGAACTAGGCGCACGAGCCTGAGCGTGTGTAAGTCAAGTGGTATACGCGCACGCACACACTAGCAGTCCCCGCTGGTCGATCAATATGTGGATCTGGGGCGTCCGATAAACTCGTACGTACGAGGCGCATCTACCACGCACACACGCCCGGAAATCCCGAAGATGGAGGACAAATGGGGATAGCGTCATACGCCTGCCGCTGCCGACTATGACGATGACGCCGGGTAAGTGAGTTCGACTACTGTAGTACGCGGCGGCTGCTCTCGAAACTGTACGTCACACACGTGCGTGCGCATAAGGGGGACTGGAATGGGCGCTATGAACGTCCTTGGCTCCCCTAGAATAATGATGATAGGGGAGCTCAAAGCAACGATGGAACGCTGTCTGATCCCCTCGCATCGTTTCTCACAGGTTGCCTCATCTGGTTGTCGCCGTCCCTCCACTTTCACGAGCTTTGACTCCACTACTCCCCCCGTGGTCGGCGGCGCACTAATTTACGCCCTCCCGTCCAAGTTCCAAAAAGGCTTGCGGCGTTGGGCGTTGGCCTTGGCCCCCATCCATCACGCATGCTGCCGCTGCCGCCCCGGCAGCGGGGCAGCAAAAAAAAAAAAGGCCCTTTTTGTGTGCGGGTGTTTTGGCGTGCTGCGTGCTTTGCGGTTTGCCAGTTGAGTGTGTTGTGTTGTGTTTTGTGTGTGTATCGTATTGTATTGTGTATTTTGTGTATTGTGAGAGGCGCGGCCCGCGGCCGGCTCGCGGAGATCGATCCGATCTCCAGCAATTGTTGAGATTTTTTCTTTATTTTTAGTCAACACTGGGGAGGTGGAGGAAAGGCGAGGCGAGGCGAAGGGTGGTTGGTTGGCGTGGTGAACGGGTCAACGAGGCGAGCGAGAGAAGAATGTGAAGTGGACCCAGATTGCCACCGTCATCCTCGCGCTTCCCTCGCGAACACGATCTGATCCACGGTTGCGAGGACCCGTAACTCGTGCGAGGAGAAGAGAGGAGAGAGAGAGACCAAAATAGAGATGACGGGCGGCGCGGGACCAGAAATGTTTTTGCCTTGTGTGCTTTTTTTATTTATTCTTAGGGCCTTTTCGCTCGCAAGACGCGTTGTTGTTCGTCGGAACGAGGACGGGCTGCTTGGCATTGGCATGTTGTTGGGGTTGGGGGGGGTGTGTTGATCGGTTTGGGAGGAGGTGGGCCTGTCGGCCGGCCGGCCCAGATAGGCAGGGGCCAGGCGGGCGGGCGATGCCGGGCCCTCGGTCATGGAAAGCTTCGTTGGGAGAGGATACGCAATCGGGACAAATTAACTTCACTGCCAGGCGCGATAACGTTATTGTGGTGTTCGACTTGAGATGTCGGGGCTGAGGAGGGAGAGGGGGAAGTTGCTTCTGCTTCTGGCGGCGCGGGGGTAGAACGTTCGCGAGTGTCCTCTGAGAGGGGACACTTTTTTCACTTCTTTATCTCTCTGGCTATGTGGATGGGATTCCTTTGTTATGTGGAGAGTTTTCCCTTTTCCTCATCAGATTGCTCCATCTGGTTGGGCGAATATGCCCCGAGGATGTTTCGGCGAATAGGTAGGTAGGTGGGTGGGTAGGACGGGGGTTCGGTAAAGTGTGCGAAAGGACTCGCGAGATGGTGGGTTCCGAGGAAGAGCGGAAGCTCGTGTTTCTTACGCACTGATCATGACCGACGAGTCAGTCAGCTTGCTAATGAATCACTTTTCCGGGTATCTGAGAATCTCTTGTGACGCCTCCAGTGACATATCAGCGTGATCCATTAGCGGGGGAATTGATATGAGATTGCGCTAGTCTTTAGCCAATTACGCGGGTTCCGACCATTGGGGTGACGATTTTTTGCGGCAAGTCAACTCTATTCGGTATGGAACTTGGTCGGTTTTGGCAGGCCAGATCGTTCCATGCGCCGATGGCACTCACTATTTGGCATGATGCAGTCAACGGCCAAGGCAAATTCCGCACGATAGCTCGTGTTTTTCACTCTCGCCACTCTACAGAAGGGTGAATCCATGCAGCGTGTCTTGTCTCGTTCTGGTTCACATTCACCAATTGGTGCGCGTGAGTGACGGCACGATATGAAACACGTCGAGAGATAGGGCTGAAAGGTGTTCGTGTTCCAGAACCGGCGATGCGATTGGCTCATACAACGTCTAAGCGCCGTCGTTTTATTGGCCCAGGTGGTTGGTCCTACTTATTAGCTAATTTGACCCAAGCGGTGTCTGTCTGTCTGTCTGTCTGTCTTGTCTCTCTGTCTCTCTGACGAGTCAAATCGCGCTCTTGTGAAATTTATCCGAAATCGGGTCGCACAATGGTGCGCGGGGGTCGCGGGACCATGCTCGGTCGCGGAAGAAGAGGGGTGAGGTATATTAATATTTTATTGTTATTTTTATCCTTCTGGTCGTTGCTTTGGTTGGGCCCCGTCGTTATTCGCGACTCTAACGTGAAGCAAGTGACAACCACGGGAGAGAAGAGGTTGTGTGTGTGTGTGTGGAGCACGAAAAGTGTGTGGATCCTTCCATGTTGCCGATGACCGAAAACTGGGATTGGGGTTACGTGACCCATTAAGCTTGCATTAAGAGTTGTATATTACCATTTTCGGGTGGCCGGTACTTTTCCCATCCCGCCGCAGTGCTCGCTGAGGACGATGCTGTTCAGGCAAGTGAAAATCTCATGCTACTCCACTAAAGGCAATGAGCGGGGACAGAGTGGCCGGGTGGTTAAGCGACCCGGAAGGAAATGGATGCTGTCCAGGGAGTGACCAGGACAAGGGGGTGGTTCGACTCGGAACGGGGATGGAGAAGGTATTGAGGGAAAAAAGACCGAAAAGGAAAAGTGGTTTAATTATGCGTAGGGTCTGATTTTGGGTGACGGTAAGGTGGGTTCGAGTCGAGCGGCTAACGGAAATGTTTAAGCTGGCATAGATCTACGATGCGTGAGACCGAACAAATTGGCTCTTTGTATTCGGCAACTGGACTCCGACGGGAAGGATGCGCCGATTCCTGGACGAGAAGAAAGTGTCGCGTTCCCATCTCATAAACTTAGTGATTGAACCTCACCCAAGATATAATCCACCTCGTTTTTAGTTAGCCTCGCTTTCGCTAGTGTCCCCTTAGCCTCCTCGCGCTCTTATACCTTCGTCCTAGCGCGTTTCGTTCGCCTTTCCTGACCTGTCATTCTCTCTTTAGCCCGTTTCCTTAGTCTACTCTTGATGGCCAATCCCTCTTCCCTCTCTGATTTCGTTCGCATGTCAGCGGTCGATGACCTCTCATATCCCCTGGCGTGCGACGACAGGACCCGAGACGCTGTCAATACCATTGTCAGTGGCAGGAAGAGCTGGAAGACCCTCAAGGGAAAGGGCGAAGCTGTCTGGCCTCCATACCTCGAGGCGGCTCTGATAGAAGGTGCGCCTTCTCCCCGCCTCCCTTTTACCTCTCTCTCCCCCCCTTACTTAGCATTCCATCCTCCCCAGCTCTCGATAAGTACCGTCCAGAGACCTCCCGTTCGACCCGCTCTCTGAGCAGGTTCCCAAACCGCAATCGCTTCATCTCGGATTACATTTGGGAGGTCACCGGCAAGCGAAGGACTGCTAAGCAAGTCGGCAGTCGGCTTCAGCAACTCCGGGACACCTGCGGCGGGAAGAGAAGTCAGTACTTCTACCTCCCTCACTCACTTCTCCATGCTCATCCATCGGTGACTCCCTTACAGTTCTCAAGCTTCTATCTAACCGTCACTTCTCGCCTCCCACCGAGGCGCATGAGGTTTCACCTTCGCTAGAAGATGCACACGTTTCAGATGGCGCCTCTTCTAGTCCATCTGCCTCGGAACGTGCCAGCGCCGCCCGTGGACATGCTCCGGTCCGCACCGCCCGCGCACTCGTGCATATCGACGTACTTGCGGCAAATGCACCTTGGTCACCATCAGTCGATGCCGGTATTGTTATGGGGAACCCCCTCATGACACCACCCCACTCTCCAGAAGCGCATACATTTTCGCAAACTTCACAGGTGAACATCTTCCACTCCCCGACGCCTCGACCGCTGCGGGCTATCGACCCTGTGGTCACTTTCACATCTCCCTCCTATGTGGAGGCCAAGTCTTCGTGCTCTGTATACCTTGATGGCAATTGGGTCCACAACGACGTCGCCGATGTGACCTGCACCACCACCAAGGACGAGTCGGGGATGTTTCTCTATCGGACGACCCTGATCCCCCAATATTGGGATCGCTTGTGCCAATCCAACGGTATGTTTCTAAACTTGGGTCAATCCGCATAGATTGGAGGCACTAACGTCGGTTCCAGAACCAGGACGATATTCGATCGTTCAGGAGATAACGCAGACAGTCCAGGGCCATTCTCCTGACGGCGATGTCCCAGTCCAGACAACGCTCCTCACAGTCGTCTATCAACTCAATGGGCCGAGGTCACCATCTCCCGTATCCTCTTCATCCACCGCCTCTCCAGTCAGCATACATGGCCGGTATTCGTTGGCTTCATGTAATGTACGTTTCTGTGGCCTCTGTAACCTGTTATCGAAAGGTCTGACGCTCTTCAAGCAGCCAGGGTACATGCAGGATCTCCCGATCTCGCCAGTTAGTGCGACGTTCAGTGAAAATGGTGACCATGTGGGGTCCTACCTCACCTCTGACTGCATGGGCCCACTCCAGGAGACGCATTATCCTCATATTCATTCTCTGCCTGTGGAAGATACCTTCAGTAATCGCTGGGGTGGATATGCACCACCCGCACCTGGAACGTTATTGTAAAATCAGCATCGTCTCCTTACTTGCACGTCGACTCCCCAACCGCATTTATTGTATATCATAAGGCGAGCTGAAAGTTCATATTCTGCCTTGTTCCGCAGCTAATTGCCTGCCTGTACCAGACGTTTCTCTATTGAGCGCCTCATCCCGACATTGTAGCACTACGCAGTCCCCCACTCGCCTCGCTTGCATAACTCAATCTCTGTGGGCCCCGCTGATACCTCAGAAATGCCCCCAAGGGGTGCTGTCTCATTGTTTCTGTTTTTTTACTTTTGCTCTGTCTAACTCGTGTCTTTCGTTCCATCCCGGTTGTCCCCTGCACTTTGCTTTACCATCTGCGCATTATAGTCCAGTTACCTTCCCATGCAAATCGTCTTTTCCTCTATGTTTCTCTCAGTTCTTGTTTTCCTTGTGCTCTCTGCATGATTTAGGCTCTCTGCCACTGTTACCCTCCGATGTCATGCCCGTCGCCCCGGGAGGAAAGAAGTAATGTACTAGTTGCCTGCCTTTATGATTATAGACCTACCATTTCCTCTGCTCTATGGGTGTGCGGCGAATTGTGTTGAGTGGCTCCCGGGGAAAATGCCCCGTGCCACGGTGCGCCTGGGGAAAGGGTGGCACGTAAATTGATCGGTACCACACACTCGGTACACCGGTACTGTCCTTCACTTCCGTGGGAACGATCGGCGAGCCCTTGCATTGGTCGATGGTCGAGGAGTTCCTCCGTGAGGAGGGCCCACTCGGGCGAATACGAATACCCGTACCGATCCTAGAGGACCAGTTAAACCTCGATATCGGGAGTGGAGAGACTTGGGGAAGGGCCGGGCTGTGCAAACGCACCACATGTACAGTCATCATACGACTAGTCCCATCACGAGGAAATCAGTCCCCGGAGCTGTCTGCCAAATGCCCAAAGGTCGGAAGCGCAGCCGGATTTTGGGTCAAAATGGCGCCCGACCCAAAACGAGAGAGGGCGTGCGGACGAACGCGATTGGCCCGCTGGCCCCATTGTATTTCATCATCATCGCGTCGCTTGCCGAAAGTTTCGTGCCGCCGACTCGGCGAGAAGCATTCGATTTCCAGAAAAGGTTATAATGAAAAAGAAGGTCGAGATTGGAGTGAAATCTTTGTTTAATTTTTTAAATTACTATCCCCGGACGCTTCCTCGTCTCCCCCTCCCCGTGCGTGCGTGCGAGCGCGCAACGCCATAACCCGAGTCACACGGAGTGTTGCCCCCACCACCCCCACCCACACACGCACGTACCCCCCCCATTCCGCCCGAGACCGAGCATTAATGGCCCCGGATGCGTCATTGACTTCTCCCCCCCTTGCAACCGCGAGCTTCGTCGGACATGGAAAGTACGGTACGGAAGCCTCGCTGGCCGATTTTACGGGTTCTCATGCCTCGTGCGTCGTGCGAGTACTAGCACTGTACCCGGAATGCCGATAGGAGCATGCCCGTTCGGCCCTGCGGTTTCCGGGCGCCGAGTAGAGTAGTTCACGGCTTTCGAACTGATACCGATCTTCGCGAAAGGTCCGGTCTCGGCTAAGTAAAATAGCAGGAATGTCGATCCACCGCATAAGTTTGTCCCATCATGTGTAACACGCACAGTAAAAGCACCGGTGGCACTCTGATTGAACCGTGTGACGTTCAAAGAAGGTGCGGAAGTGTGAGCGTGTGGACGGAGAGGGGAAGTTGAGCATGAAAGTGAGGGGGACGAATCGGCAGGGTACCAGCGAGACGGAGCTTCCTCATAGAGTAGAATTATAGAACTCTTTCGGATTCATGTCCGACTGGGGGGATGCATGAAAGGTCAGGGAAGGTTGCGGCAAGCGACGGGGCTCAAGTAAAAGGCATGCGTTGCCGATCGAGTATCTTGAAAGAACGACAGGTGTGGTCAAATTATATGCGCGTTCTTCGTGAGGGTGGAAGGGGGGGGGGAGAGAGTCTCTTAATTGAAGCATTTATCATACCGTACACACACAAGTTCCGAGCTTCTGCGGAGTCGACGGCGTGCTCCAGCTGCGTGGATTGGGCATTATTAGTATCGTGAATGAGGGGAATCGCGATCGCGGCCAGGACGGTGTGGATAAGTGCGCCGTGCCCATTTCTGTCGGTGGCGATATTACTATTTACTATTATCTGCCTTGCGACATGTGAATTGCCCAGGAAGGGGGGTGGTGGTGGTGGTGGTGGTGGTTCAGTCATCAGGAGGGGGGGCTGCAAGCAATTGAAAAGGTCACGCGGCATTATTCGAGAACAGGACGGCGGGGGAGTAGAGGGCCCAGCCCTACTAGAGCAGGTGGGGGGATCCGACACGAGGGGTGACGGGCTCGTGTCAATATTTTTTCTTCCCCGACAAGAGGGGGTACGCCCGAGGCGGTGTGGGATTAGGCTCTGATCAGCTGCCGTCCGGTCCCCTGGGTTGATAACGGGGATAGTAGACCACACACACACCCTCCTATAGTAGGGAGGAAATCCACGACGTCATGAGCTGGGTTCCCCGTGTCCAAATCTGGGCTAACGCTCGAAGCAGACGTCCGTCCTAGAGTGAGATGGGACTAGGGGAGAGGGGGAGCAGCCGGGCGTCGGCGATGTGCCAAGACACACACCACATCTGACTCGAAAAGCGTTTACTATTAGTACGCCACCCCATTGTCCACACGAGCAGGCAAGACATAAGACGCTAGTGAGGTGCTAGAAGCTCTAGAAGCACAGCCGTCACAGGATTGCGTGAGAGATCCAGGCTGTCGGTAGCGAGAAAACAAGCTTTGACTAAAAGGCGCAGAGTTTTCGAAATCTGCCATGTCTGACAGCCCATCAGACGCGCCATTGAGTTTGCTTCACGGCAGATGGCATGATGGGGAATCACCTCATCCCGCGGCGCGGATAACGTGCAGTTAACGCAACACTCCTTTGGTGATCATGAAAAGATAAATTTATCACGGACTAGATACAGCGGCGACCTACGAACGAAGGACGAGATGAACGCAAGGCAGAAAGCGTGTGACATAGAGAGAGAAATAAAAAAGAAATATGAGAACAAAAGGGAAAAGGAGGAGAAATAACTACCTTGAAAATCATCTCAATATTCCACCGCATCCTCATCGTCCGCCTGCATCGTCGCAGTATCATCCTTTCTTTCCAGCTCGTCTGGTTTGGAACCGTCTTGCTTCGAGGTTACCTCCTCGGTGACCGTCTCGTCCACGTCCATCTTGGGCTCCGACGGGGACAGCTCAGGCTTAGGGCTCCCTGTCTGTTCGTCACCGTGGACCGGATCTGGTCTGGTATTATCATCTGTTTTGACTTCCTTACGCTCCGCCTGTTTGCGGGCCTCCTCCTCGACCGCTCGCTGCCGAAGTTCTCGAATCTCGTTAATTGTGGTATCACGCTCGCCAAGATATGAGCTCCACTCCTTCTCAACGATTTCGGCCGCCTTCAAAACCAGATTTATGTCAATACCTTAGCGGCAAAGTAGACGATATGACGAATTACCTCCGCTTTTCGTTTCGCAATGAAAGCCTCTTGAGAGGGTGTCAGGATCGCCGGAAGGTAGTAAAGCGATGGAGGATGTGATCGCGATGGTTCAAGGACGGTTTTATGCGAAGGTGGAGGGCTCGAATCGTCAGACGGGATGACGTCTGACGTGAGCAAGAAGTTGGCGAGGATTGGAAGTCTCAAACGACGAAGTCGATGCTGGTGAAGATCCCGAGTGACCCTTAGTTCTCCAACGTCAAAAGGAGTGCAGAGGGGACTCACGATCGAGTTCTTCAACTGAATCTCTTCCTCCTTGCGGTTTGCAGAATGTTTGTCTTTCTTCGCCTCTTCGGCTCTCCTGACAGTGTCAGTTTCTTTTCGGAGTCTATCCTGTAGCCTTTTATCAATCAACTGTCGTTTCTTGACCTGAAAAAAAGGTCAGATGCGATGTATTTGCGACTCTAGGTATAAACGCGCACCGCTTCGCTGGCGTTTCGAGCCTCGTCTTCGGTTTTCGCCTTGTTCAGGGTTCCAACGAGAAGACCAAACATACTCTTGCCACGTTTGCGCTCCCTAGGCCCGATAGTCAGATCCAATCGCGGTCGTTTCCTTGGTGTGGCTACCGCAGCTGCGGTTGCCTGGGTTGGTTGGGCATCTTGCATTGTCGCGTCCGTGTCGTCCATGGCTTGGTCTTTGGCAGGGGCTTGAATTTGTCTACATGAAATCACACAAAGGTATCAGCAAAGAGAATATAGCAAAACGGTGTATTTGACTAACTCGTCTGTCGACATGATTATCCCGCGAGTTAGTCCTTTGTGAGAGGTCGAAGGGGGAAAGGAGCGGACTTTGAATCGACGGAGACGCGCGCGTGCACAAAGCATGGCCCCGCTAGTGCCCCGCCTCTGCCTACCACTTGTCCTCAGTGGCGACTGGCAACCGATTGATCACAACACAATGCCCCCCAGATCCACGATACATGCCGCTAAACTCACAAAGTCACAAATGACGCAACCTTCGGCAACGAGTGCGAAGAAAAAGGTATTGCCCAAGAAGGAGATCTCACTCGGAGACCGGGTACAACGACTCTTCACGTCCTTGTGCGCGCAGATTGACGGGAGTCATTTCACAAACGCGATCAAGACATGCGACAAAGGTATGGGCTTCTTTTTCTTCCGTGATCTTTTCGATAATCGTCCTTTCTTACCAAAGTTCTCCGTCTCGTACCGGACGATGAGGATGCTAAACAAACAAAGCTATTCCTCCTCTTACAGACGGAGCGTTATAATGATGCCCTTGCATTACTCGGGACCTCTAATGAGTCCTCTGTATTTGAGCGGGCTTATTCGTCTTACCGGCTCCAACGTCTGGATGAAGCAGCACAACTTCTTGATTCGATCAATCAGAGACCGGAACAAAGTCGTGGGACCTTGCACCTGGAGGCACAACTAGTACGCACTATTTGGAAGTAGAAGCGCTATCTGAGCTGGTTGTCTGGCAGAACTACAGACAGGGCAATTATCAGATTGCCCTCGACTTGTATAACCAGCTGCTTGACTCTTCTGACCCGGTAATAACTTCACACACTACGGATTATTCGATGACTCTAATTACCACTTATAGGGCAGCGAGGAGTACTCCGACATCTTGACCAACCTCCAAGCGTCGCAGAAGCACCTTGATTTCATCAATACCGACTACCTTCGCGCCCTTGATGGTCTAAGTTCAGATGTGACGGGGTCGCTGGAACATACCCCTCCTCCGGTGCCACCGGGCTCGTCGCATGACACAAGTGCAGGGGTGGCACCGTCTACAAAGAAACCTGATGAAGCAGGTGGGGACTCGGCCCCAGTGCGAAAAGTTCGTGCGCGACGCGTGCCCGCGGGGGTTGTACCCGGTGTAACACCTCCCCCTGATCCGGAACGATGGCTTAAGAAATCAGAGCGATCGACTTTCCATCAAGTACGAGGAAAGAGGAAAGGCGGCGGGGGAGCTACACAAGGTATGTTGGAAGGCGTGTCAATGGGTAGTTCAGCCACAGCTGGGCATGGTCGAAGTGGGGCACACGGAAAAGGGAAAAAGAAGAAATAAAGTAAGGTTTTGGACCTCGGTGGGATAGTGCGCCATCCTCTGGCCTCGAGGCCCCATCAGGGGGTGATCTAAATAGTACACATTCAGGGTGCTCACGGCTATCAGGAGCTTCCTATTTCACAATAGTGGCATGCGTTGTGCATATGTCCTTTTTACACTCCCCGTCATAATTCATCCGCTTTTATCATCTCTGCCCCATCACGTGGACATGTCCCATTTCAGTCAGTCAACATAAAACCAGGATACCAACTCCTCAATCCTGCTTTCGCGACTCTCCCATCTGAGACAACGAAAATGTTTACGTTAACCTGCTTTAATTTTCTGCCTGTGATCCCAAACGCATTCATGTCATCGACCTCATGGTTATAGCGCGTCTTTCGCGTTCATTTCCGGCACGTTTTATCGGCGATTAACGATTGCTGAAACCAGCCTGGCTCCTCCAAGTCTCGACCAAGATCCAACCTCTGAGCCAAGGGTGGTTACAAGCTGAAGGGTTGCTATGCGTAGATTGACTATAACCCGTGCAGAGTCGTACTTGGGCACCTCGGGCACCTTCTTTTCCTCAATCATCCCCGATACCTCCCAGGGGACATTAACCAGAAGTGAGGGGCGTGTGTTCGAAAGGGTCAGTCACATGGATTTCGCGTGGAACACATGCGCGACACGCCCCCAATGTTCAGTAAGTGAAATGCATGGCTAGACTCCTCTCACGTTGCGCAACCTCTTCTAACTCACCTGCAGACACCCCGGCAATGAAAATGCCCTGGAACACGTAGGGCAGCTGTGGAAAGACATATAAACCCCATCTTGCGCGTTGAAAGGTGCCCAGACTTGCACGGTCTTCCCTCCTGTCATCCTCCACACTTTGGTCAACAATGTCGCACCCCACTGTCCGCGGTGTCGTTGTAATCGCGCGTAACGGTGACCGCTACGACTATTCCCAAGACCCTTACACGTACAAGAGCTCCCATGCCGACTCCACGCCGTTGGGTGAGGTAAGCCAAGCCAACATGCACCTCCCGCCGCCGCGTGAATTGTCCTTTGACTGGTCACGTGCAGCTCCAAGCGTTCCAGCTTGGCAGCAACTTGCGCAAGGCATACTTCGAACCGTCCTCACCCAACTACATTCATAACGTTCGCACCAACCTCGTCAACCTTGATGAGGTTCATGTCCGAATCAAAAACGGCGGTGAGGGCCGTGTGGTATTTGACTCCACCATCGCACTCCTTCAGGGCTTATTCCCTCCCACCCCGGAGAACGCCATTGAGCTCGCGAACGAGACCAAGGTCACTGCCCCGCTCGGAGGCTACCAATACGTCCCTGGTGAGTGCGGTGTATATGCTATTTGTCAAATATCGTTTGGCTGATTTCGTTGCAGCTGAGACTGTCGAGCCTTCAAACGACCGTTCGCTTGAGAGTTGGACCGACTGCCCGGTAAGCACACCGACTTTTCTGTGCGGTTCGAGCACTGACATGACTTTAGACCTTCGAGGCCCATGTGAAGAAGTTCTACGGCTCGCCCGAGTTCAAAGCTGCGGCGAAGAGCGCTGAGCCATTCTTCCACCTTGCGCACGACTTCGTCTTTGGTGATCGCCCCCTCACCCTTGAGAACGCTGTATGTGCATCTAGAAAGAGACTGGGACTAACATGCTGATTTTTAATGCCATAGGTCAACGTACGGTCTACCTGCCCTGGTAGAGTGATTCTGTCTTGAAACATTTATCCGTAGATCTATGACTACATGAACCACCAATTGACGCATAACAAGACCTATGCGCATCGTCTCCCGCCTACGTTGGTCGAGCAGTCGCGCCACTGGGCTAATTTCCACGAGCAGGGTGTCTTCTCTGACCCCTCCATTGGTGGCATTGGGAACAGTGCGTTCTGGATCCTTTTTCTCGCAAGCGGTAGCTGATCACGCTGTATTAGTCGCCGGGCGCACGATTCTCCAATCTATCGTTCACTCGTTGGAGCGGATCGATTACGATGGCGACCCTTTGCAGTTCCTCGTCGAGTCGACCACCTATCAGCCATTCATTTCTCTCCTAACCCAGACAGAGATGTTCAAGAGTGATTCTTCGATCACTGGCATTCGTGAGTGTGACCAACACCTTGTTTGTAATTCTCGACTCAATCGCATGCTTGTAGCCAACTTCGCCTCTGCTATTGTCATCGAACTGCGCCGCGGCTCCCTTCCCGACAACCGTGACTTTTTGCGGTTCAAATTCAAGAACGGCACTGAAGACGATTTCCGCACCCTCCACGTCTTTGGTCACAACGGCGACATTCCGTTGACCGAGTTCATCTACCGCGTCGAGGTACTTGTTTTTGTTGGTCCGTCGAGATAATCAGGCACCTCAGACCGCCGTATTTCCGCAGGGCGCTACGATTGGTTCCAACTCCCAGTGGATGAAGACTTGCGGTGCCACCTCAGTTTCGGACCCGACGCCATGGGGAATGCCAACGGTTCCTCTCCTGCAGGGACGCAACAGCCAGTCCTCATTCGCGACCGGGATGTATGGGGCCCTCTGCGCTGCCCTATTCATGCTCGCTGTCCTCTCTGTTTCCAAGTACTTCAAGCGCTCGCGCCGTGGGCGCATCGCCCTTCGCACCGACGGCGTAAGTACCCCTGCGCCACTCACCGTCTGTCCGAATAGTTGGCTAAAATCGTGACCAAAGGAGGAAGCGCCGTTCGTTCTGCCGACGGCAGAGAAACGCCCACTTGGCCTCTAAATGTGCCGCTCGCCTCTGATTCGAATTTCCCTGTCTGCTCTCATATACTCCGATGGACATTTGTGTCTAAGTTAAGGGGGGGCTACGGGCCAGAGCCAGGGCCTTTAATCCCTCCGGGCTTGTGATTTCTTGCGTGTGAACGGTCTCACACCCTTGGGGCTTGCAACACGCGACGAAAAGGTGCACCGTGCATTTAGCTGTGTTTGTACTTAGCAGCGTTCTCGCACATCCGTGATATTCTATTCGTTTGCAATCGTGGTGCGAGCTCGACATCGATCAGTCAGGAAGCAGGAATTGCGCTGTGGTTGCGATCATGAGGCTTTACCTTTTCGCTTCCGCCTCCGTGACAGCACCACCGTTCCACGGAACCAAATGGGGCCGGGATACTACTTGAGTTTTGTCTCACAACCCGGAACTGAAGGTGATAAGTGACGGCAGTACCGGAAGCAGATAGCAATCGCAAAGAGGAGCAACGTTGACCGTTGGAATGGTATTTTACGAATAAGTTCATGAAAAGAACGACACCGCAAATGATCTCTGGGAACCCTGAGAGTCCGAATGGATCGCACGACAACCGTGTTCTCCGCTTGACGCGACATCCAGGGTCGTCTCGATATGAAAGGGGTGAGGGAGAGCGGGCACCTTCGGGCAAGCAAACTAGGAAGTGAGAATTCATAGGCCCCTTGCGCCGGAGGACCCTTGTAGGATAATGAAGCCTTTTGGGCTAGACCGACGTCTCGGATGCTGAGCAAGGGCGGAGCAAATCTCAACTCTACTCGGATGGGGTGGGGTGGAAGTGGATGGGGCATGAAACAGCGAACAGCGTTTATGGCGGTGTTGGACTGGACGACGGGACGGTATCCGGCTAACCGGCCCTCTATAACCGGTCCGGTCCTTCGATGGTGACGGTGCGGCGAACGAACGAACGAAACCAAGGCAAGTCATCGCTTCACATCGCTTCACACAGATCTCCGGATTTCACCCTTCGACGGGTTCAGTTGTCTCCATGCGAACAAAAAAAAAAACAGGATCTCGGCAGCTAAAATTCCGCGGCGAAGGTGCAAAGATGGCAAAGTCACACGGAGAATGCGTGGACTCGGACGACAAACTCAGAAACCAAGGAGACGATCAATCTCAG
>Ga0307510_10000755_pt1 | contig 33341 bp, 44 predicted proteins | sample 12_EM_MG_FD_207224 | JGI IMG/M metagenome (GOLD analysis project Ga0307510, IMG submission 207224) | Populus trichocarpa ectomycorrhiza microbial communities from riparian zone in the Pacific Northwest, United States - 12_EM | ecosystem: Host-associated > Plants > Roots > Unclassified | place... | reverse complement strand
GTTGATCTAGTCGCGTCGCGTGTTCGTTGATTATTTAGTGGACGCGTCTTGTTGATCGTTCCCACGATCTGCCACGTGTTGATCAACGGGTTGGACGCGCGTCCAAAGCGCGTCTTGTCATGTGACATTGTTGATGACCAGTTCCTTGATAGGTCATGTGTTATCTTCCCAGGGTCACGGGGTCGTAGGTTCCCAGGGTCACGTGCTGATGAGTCACGTGATGTATGAGTGGCGAAGGGGTCACGTGATGAGTCACGTGTAGGGTCAGGTGATATGTTCCCACGGTCACGTGGTCTTGGAGTTACGGGTTTGTAGCTGAGACTGGGGGGCGCGAGTACCGCTCGCGACAAAACGTCGCTTCTGCGCAGAGGGGCAAAGGTATGATTGGTATTTCTTTTGTTGGCACTGACTGGATAATGACTGGAGCTCGTAGGGCATCGCACGAAAGTTCACGCTGTCGGTCCTCAGGCTGTTGCGTCGTCTGCCGCTTTGTCTACTGCTCACCCACACATCACATCTCGCGGGCACACATACGATTCAAGTCCTCGCGCTCTGGCTCCCCCCTGGCCTGGAGCAAATGGCTATACATGGAACCACACAAACTTTCCAGACGAGTTCGAACGCTGGGCAAGCAAGGCAGCATCTGGAAGCAAGGCAGCATCTGGGAAGGCTCGGAACCTGCCTCAAAAACAGCCACGCAAAGCTGCCAAAGCTGCGTCTGGTGTTGAACCCGCTACTAGGTCTGCTGCCACAGAGAATGTAAAACAGGAGGTTGCGATACTGGTATTTATGGCCGTGGTGAGGCCAGAAAAAAGTGGCATCTCAAAAATTGGCGTATGTGTCCCATTAAATCATGATTTTATGTTTATTTACTCAACAACGTATCATAGGAGTGCTTTGAAGGACTTGACGAAGTCGACGCGCATATTGGAGGAGACGATCTCCATCGGCTGTGCTACAACTTGTTGCAGAAAAAGTGGCTCGCTTGGTCCAGAGGACACAAGATCCAGCTTGAGGACACAACTTTGAGAGGTTTCAAAGTTGTTGCCGCAATCGCTGGGAAGGACCTTACGCGTCCGGTCAAAAAGCGTGACGCCATATGGAATTACTTTTTCAAGGTGCACAGATATTTACAAATCTCACAGTGACGCAGTATTGAACTCCTTTTTTCAGGCGCGTAGCAATTCTAAAAAGCGCACGTTCAAGACAGATCAGATAGAACTGCTTGTTGTCATCGAGTACAAAGACTTCGAAATCGCTGAGACGCTCCGGGCTGAGCATGAGGATGGCAATGCCAGTACCGTGATGGTTCCAACGAATCCTGGCCATGTAGTAAGTCATGGACTCGCGTGCTCATCGACCATCACTCATATTTGTTATAGTCTAATCCCTCCTTGATTGGGAACTCGGAACTATTTATCTCGGTCTCGGATGTGGATGAAGATGATGGACCACCGATCCCAGTTGGATCTAAACGCACTACCCGACCAACAACAGTGAGTTGTTTGCATCCGATATGTGAATGTATTTACAGGCCCTTCTGTCAGCCCGATAACTCGTGCAGGCGTGTGAGGCCCGCAAGCTTTGTCTCTCCAGAGAGAGAGGCTATCTCCTCGTTGCTAAAGAGCCAGCGATGTGTCCCACGCGCTGAAGATGTGCGCTCACACTGTATGTTCCTATCATGTCCTTTCTTTAGGTTTCTCTACTAACTTGTATACAAGTTCTATACCCAAGATTCTCATGCCGCTTTTATGAGATACCTATTGCATCTTATGATCATGATGAGTTGCCAGACGGCACCTTTGACCTCAACGATGAGAACATTGACATTCACTGGGGCACGCTCGATGTCGACTTCAAGAGACTGGCAGGGAAGGGCAGGTTTAAGACGGCCCATCCCGGATGGGTCAATTTGGACGCGACACCAGAACTTCCTCCCTTCACGAATCAGAAAGTCTGCGTAAAGCAGATTTATAGACAGCGGACCAATGGAGCAATCGCAAGAGTCAGTGGCCGCGAGGAACTTAGCGCATTTATCGAGGAATTCAATTGTGTCCGGTGGGCATCGATTCTGCTTGACATGACTTACCAATTTGTTGCACGCGAGATTGTCGAGAGGGGTGAGCCCCCGCGCCCCATCCCAGAACTTCGGTACACCAGGGCCATGGTTGCGATCGTTCAGGGGGATTCTGAGAAGGCCTTTATTGTGGAGGAGTTGATTTATTCCGACGACGGTGAGGGCGAGCCACAATTCCGCAAATATATCGACAATCGTACACCCAAATCCCTGCTCAATATCTGGGACCCTGCCAAGGCTCATGACATCGCTTACTTCCTACTTTTTTCACAACATTTCCAGTGGCAGAAGACCCATGTGGGGGCGTTTGTGTCGGACTATCAGGGCGCAAGTGGGCTCCTAACGGACCCACAAATTACTTCAAACCCGTACGTCCTGCACATGCATGCCTCCAACCGCCTTTCTGACATCTTTTGGCCACTAGGATTTATGGCAACATCTTTGGTCAGGGCAATATCCGAGAAGCCTTTACCGAATTTCGCACAGCTCACGTCTGCAACGACTTTTGCCATTTCTTCGGCTTAACGATGGACATTCCATCCCCTGAAATCCCCCCTGCTGAGCTTGAACCCAAGTCTGGTTTGGCTAATATGGACTAATCGGTGCGCGGTACCATCCTCTCAGTATCATCTTGTTGTAACGACGTCCAATCCTCTAGGCGTTCCATATTTTCTTGTGTTATGATACCGCGTCGCGTCGTTCCTGTCCTGTCCACGCTGTTCCTTCCGTATTTTCTTGTGTCCACGCTGTTCCATATTTTCTTGTGTTTCTTGTGTTCTTGTGTCGTGATACCGCGTCGTTCTGTCTTGTCCACATAGTCTTGTGTTGTCGCACTTAGCTTGTTGCGTTTGCCTAGGACAGTGAAAACAATATACTATATTTGTGGTTGAACAACATGAGTTGGCGTATCATAAGACTCAGGATAATAAGAAGTGTCCCACTTTGATTCGTGCCCCGTTATTGCGACCCGAGGGTCGCTTTGACGGTCCGGTGCAGTCTGGTGAGTCACCTTTTCTTTCTTCTCGCCCACCATCACCACCTTGAAACTTCCAAGGACAACAGCACACGCGATGCCCCGCCCGCGTCGACACCGTCAATTGTGGCCGCCCCCTCTACAGGGACTCCGGAGGAGAACCGGATGGAGGACAAGCCAAACACCACCCCCATCTATTTCGATGACATCGTTCGCCGCATTTACGGGGACCACCAAACTCATGGCGGTGCAGAACCTCGGATCGTATAACTACTTCCAGCTCTGGGCAACCGGACCTTCGCTGACCCCTCCGTTCGCCCTCCCCAGAGTCCCCACCTGAAAGTCAATGAGGAGCCGCATCTGTGCGCCCGTCCATGACCATCGCCCGTCCATCGGATCTTCAGAACGTGTCGGCCACAAGTGCTCCCCTCCGACGCTCTCGATTTCCGACTCGTACGTCCACCTGTTATTTGTGACGTCTGACCCGTCTTAGATCCCGCGCTGGGTTCTACACCTGCAGTCGCGCTAGCCCCGACGCGTCAATCACATCGTCTCTCTGGAGCTGCATCTATGCGCCCGTCCATGACCCGTCTTAGATCCCGCGCTGGGTTCTACACTTGCAGTCGCGCTAGCCCCAACGCGTCAATCACATCGTCTCTCTGGAGCCGCATCTATGCGCCCGTCCATGACCATCGACCGACGCAACTCACCTTCCGCTGCACGTCCTCAGATCTTCGGAACGTGTCGGCCACACTCGATTTCCGACTTGTACGTCCACCTGTTATTTGTGACGTCTGACCCGTCTTAGATCCCGCGCTGGGTTACCTACACCTGCAGTCGCGCTAGCCCCGACGCGTCAATCACATCGTCTCTCCCATTCACTCCTCCTTGCTCGTTGCACAACAAACTCACCAGCCGAAGAAGCTCGGATCGCCCATATCGGGTCGGGCCTTTGCGCTGCCTTCGCCGACCGTCCCAGTCTCCCCAAGTTGGAAGGGTTTTTTTCCACATAGGATTATCGGTTTTACTTCGTACGCTTTCCACTTCTTCGTCTTAGATTTGCCCGCTTGCCATTTCCAATTTCCCCTTTAGACATAGATCTACTTGTGTAAGCACTGCGTATAAATACCCACCCCGCCTTCGTTTTGACATCCTCAACGCCTTCAACCACCATCCTCGTTGTCATCACCATCTTCATCTAGCGCATCGTCAAGTCAAATTATGTAATATACAGCTACAACAATGATAATCACACGGTCGTGCGGTGACTTGGGTCTTGCCTGTGGCGTCGGTCGGGAATTGGTCGGAAGGTCAGAGTTGAGTTTGAAAAAGAGCACAAATAAGATGGTTGCACTATATTACATCCCCAGTTACTTATCCGCTTCGTATAGTTGCTTTCTCGTATGCCCCTCCCTGATAGGTGACATTATTGCCCTCAGGCTGCAGCATAGGTATTGCCGGCCCGCAAGTTAGCTCAACGACCCCTGTGACATACCCGGTGTTGCACACCTGTGGCCATTATTGATGCCATATATGGATACTGCACTTATGCCGGTCACAAGCACAAGGACATGCCTACACGTTGCATGAAGCGTGAGATGGGTACTGTTCTAGGGGATAGCATGATTATCTTGATCAGGGTGACAGAGTCTGTGGCCGCTATTCGGATTCCAGGAACTCATCATGTAGGCGACATACATCATCCTAACGTATAATATCCCTTTATGCTATGGAATAGTTGCGCACATTGCGAAGTTCCGAATTGGTGATCGAGCTCACCCGGCTTACCTGTGTGGAGTTGAAACTTCCCGGACCTAGAGACAAATATTGTACGGCTGTATGGACGCACCTCGCGTGTTTGTACCCGAATAAAGCGCTCGTGTTTGTCTCACCCAGCCCCGAAAATTCAACACAGAATGCAACTCAAAGCCCAAAAGGTCCGTCATGTCTCGCCGCCATTCGCGTCACGGAGTCGGCAATCCTCGAGCTGGTGAAGGTCAGGAAAGGGTGGTGTTGTTGGGTCGAGGAAAAGCGATGCGTTTGGTCATGTCGGAGTTTCTATGGCCACGGAATAGGCCGTGATTGGCTCGTGGCTGCCGGTCCGGTGAGCGGACAATGGTCATCCGAATGGTTCTGTTTCTGTGAACAAGCCCAGCCAGATACTAACTGTATCCAGTTCGCCAACCAGTACCGTAATGGACCATGCGCTTCGCTTCAAGGTGACTACGCGTACGGCAATTCTCATGGTTTTGAGGTTCGTATCCCGTATGCTCCGCAGTAACTCACCGTCCGTGTTCATTTTGTTCCGACGGACTCCGATGTCAGGATCATGCAAGAGAACGGGTGAGCCACGAATCGCGTCACACTGCCGACTGACAGAGGGAATATCGAGGAGACCCGTATACATACAGCATAAGGGTCGCAGTTGTGATACCGTACATGCATCGTGACATCCCACGACTGCAAACAGGAAGGGCTGAAGTGTCATCTTGGGACAAGTCGTCATCTTCGCTTGGCGAGGCGCTAGAAATTAATCGATCGACATAGCTAGAACCAGCTTCGTACTATGGCTTTGGCCTCGACTGCACCCGTCCCTTAGGCCTTTAACGTGATAACGCCTACACCCTTGTTGCTATGGTTCCGGCACTGTAGCAGTCCCGGTCGGTCGGCAAGCTAACCTGAGAATGCAGGAAAACACTATGACTTTCGTTTCAGCCGGTCTATAACAATGGGAGCATACCTCAAATGATTTCTCCATAGACCTTCTTCCCCTCGTCCAAACAATATTTCGTCTGGCCCGAGTCGCCCCCACAGTCGTTTCTTGTCTTTTTCTTCCCTTCAACTCGAAAGTTATGGGGCAACAAGCAGAAAATAAGCTCGTCCCTAATGCACTCAAATTTTTTGGGGGAGACCCAGAAGATCCCACCAACTGGCCAGGACGCAAGAAGAAAGCTGTAGTCGCGAATATATCCTTACTCTCCTTTGTCTCGTAAGGAGTGCGAGCTCCTCTCTTGATATCAACTCACCCGTCTTCAAAGTGTCCTTGGATCCTCCCTTTATGTATGTCCCTGGATATTATGTCGTTACAGGATACTGAGAATGGTACACAGGCTCCAGGACAGCCATATCTCATGGAGAAATTCCGCATAAGCGCAAATTTGGCAAGTTCAGGACTCAGTTTCTATCTACTCGGATTTGCCACAGGGCCTTTGATTTGTGTGTATATCATAACTACGTCTGGATGGTCATCTAACTTGGTGAATTTTCACAGGGGGTAATTGGAGTCAAGTCCAACCACATCTCGTCTCACTGACGGATTTCTCTCACAGGCCCACTTTCTGAAAAGTACGGTAGGAGGCTTCCGTATCTAATTGCTTGGCCTCTTCTGCTTGGTATGGTTGTCCCGGTATGCCCCCTTTCACGTTCCGCAACTGATGGCATTGCTTGTTTCTCAGCGACCACTGCACCATCTGCCTTCGCAGATAATATCACTGTCATTCTCCTATGTATGTGCCTTGAAATCATCATGTATAGAGCTCGGTGTGAAAATGGAACTCACTACAGTCCGATATTTCGCTGGCTGTTGTTCTGGATGTGCTCTCAACAAGTAGGTGTCGTCTAGAAATGCTTCCTTGACGGGCCTTACTTTTCATTAGTGGCCCAGGTATTCTATCTGAGTATGACCTTCCCGTTATTGCCCGTCCAATATCAAGACTGATTACGTTACTTATTGTAAAGTATGTATCACAACGATCGCATGACACAAACGAAAGGTGCGCCGTTTTTATCTCGGTTAGGAATACGTCTTATGACAAGCTCTGCGCATTAGCGGTCGGGCTTTTGTAGGTGTTTACATGCGCCAAACATATGAACAGGATGATGTTAATTCCCGCTTATCCAGAGTCTTCTCTGGTTTGACGGGGCCATGCTTCGGCTTTCTCATTGGCTTTTTCGTTGCGGCAGCAGGATGGAATGGGTATGTCGTTCATCACGTGCAGTAGTCATCACATACTCAACCTGTGTAACCCAGGTTTTGGGTTTTGCGCCTCCACTTTTTCATTTGTGCCGCCTGCTTGCCGTTCGTCTTTATGCTTCCTGAGTCCCACGGCCCAACCATTCTCGCAAGGCGTGCCCGTGCGCTGCGGAAACAGGGATATATTCAAGGTTTCGTCCAAGAGGAACTCGAGTCTTCATCACTCCGGGATCTCATCCGAACTCACTTCTTCCGCCCAGCCAGTGAGTTGTTTCATCAAGTGATGGGGTTGTTCTGGCTCATACAAAGTCAGAGATGCTCATCCACGAGCCATTGTCCCAGGGAGCAGCAATTTGGATAGCACTGGCATATGGCATTATTTAGTACGTCCTAAGCAAATGAACTCATCACTTTTCTGACGGTGGCACACGTAGCTTCTTCTTTGAGGTATATCCGATTATATTTATCGAACAAGTAGGTCTGCGTCTTTCTCATCGGGCCTCTTTGCTGACGTGTTTCAGCACAACATACCATTCCGCCTTTGTGGACTCTTGTTTCTTTTCATTCCCGTTGGGATGTTCACCTCTCTTTTACTATATCGACCCCTCACAAGGCTATTTTCCCGACTTCCCTTGCCCGGGATCGTACCAAAAGGTATGGTACTTGACGAGCTTGAAAGCGATTTGAAGCTAGTGCTATCCGGATGGTATGCACTCTACCTCGATTAATTATTCTCCTTGGATCTCATTCGTTTCAGCGTTGCCATGCCTATATCTCTATTATGGTTTGCGTGGTAGGCAATACAGATTTTCAGTCCATCGTCGACGCCTCATAACTGAAAAAACACCTGTAGGTCAAGCGGACCCGAAACGCATTGGGTCGTCCCGGCGCTCGCAGGTGTGGTCTTCGGCTATTGCATCACGGTAATTTTTATGGCATTCCTTGCATAGTACGTTCCAATATCAATCGGGTGCTGCCACGGCGCGACTTCATGCGCGTGGCCGGGCCATGGCAGTTACCACTTCTCACCCTTTGATGACGCGCTAACGTAGGCGGTCACGTAGCTTGTCAAATATATATACCATATACGCTTCAAGCGCATCCGCAGCCAATACTTTCTTCCGGTCACTAATCGCGGCTACTTTCCCTGTCATAACCCATAGCATCCTTGATGCAACAGGCACGAAATGGAGCGGTTAGTCTACACCTCAATTTCATCTTTGGCCAAAATTACTGTGGTCTTATCGTGCCTTTAATAGTGTCCATATTCGCGTTCCTGTCCCTCGGACTGTTCCCGATTCCACTGATTTTCATTCGATACGGGAAGCAGCTTCGCGCTCGATCGCGCTATGCGCAAGAGGCCCACGAGGTAATAATGCGAATGGGCGAATATGATTACGGAGGGGGCATAGAGCTGGGGACTCTGTACTTGGCCAAAAAGCCGGTAGCAGGATACATGAAGCAGACGAGCATAGAGTTTACTTCAAGTAATATCACTGTAAGCACTGTACAGCCCCCGGAATAAAGAGCTGTCCGGGACCGCTCAGAATACTATAAGCCTGAGATTGTCGCTGATGCGTATTACATGTGCGACACATGGGTCAAGTAGCACATTCAAAATGGGATGGACCCGAAGCGAGCGGAAGATCCGGGAAACTTAGATCCGTGGTCTGCTTCATCTAGGCAGAGGACCCGGAGGGGGCTATTACTGTCGTCAGGTATAGTATTCCCCATACGGGTGTTCTCCATGCTGGTGAACCTGATCGTGCGGTTGCTGCTCCGGAGATAGAGATCACCGGTATCACCTAGGATCCAGATCCGAGCCGTTTCTCGGGTGCCTCGAACCGTGCTGGAATCCATTATCTGTGAAGGAGAAGAAGAGGGGTTGTTCTGATGATAATGGGGGCAGCTCCACTGGCACCAGAACTCTTTTGTCGGTTGAACAAAGAACAATAGTACTGCGTAGAGATAGGGAGAAGTGTCTCGGTGGTTCTGAGTGCATAATAACGAGACTGACAGAGACCAGATAGATGCACATGCAGAGATGATAGACGGACAACCTTTTGGCTGGTTAAGCTGTCAAGCCTAGCATAGCATGTCGCTTCGCTGAGTCAAGCTGCTGTCAAGAGACACGCCAAACCAAACCCGAAGGGGTCGTGGGAATCACTTTCCACATTAGCAAAAAGTCCAGGTCCTGTGATTCATCAATGTCCAACTAACGTACCTGGACCCATAACATTTTGCCATCGGTGTGAGGATATCGGCAAACTGAAGGCGCGCATCCCAAATTCTCTATGGTGAGACAAAAGCAAGGACAAAAGCAACATATTCTGATGAAATCATGAGAAACGTGATTACAAATTCACAAGCAGCTGTACCCAAAATGGGTACTACACAGTGGCGTCGTCGCCATTAGCACAACAATACCCGAAACGCAGCTACGAGGAGGTGACTACTTTACCCTTTGTCGGTCTCGGAGGTACTCAGTAGTACGTGTAGCTCACCATGTGGACTTCCGAACCGACGGAAAGGTGACATCAGCGTGACATTTCTGTGACTGTTCATTATCCGACAACGGGCCGAGGTTGCATAACAACATGACAACATACAACTTCTACAGAAACACATGCCCTTCGAAGACTTCTCTTCAAAGTCATTTGCACGTACATCAATTCTTCTCTTGATGCGGTATTGTTGCTGTTCATGCACATTTGCTCTGACTGCCGACGAAGATCGTATCTAGGCACCATCGAGCTTCCTTAAGGGGGTCCTTCCCTTCCCAGTGACTCTCACTTGTCACTACCCCTCTGTCCTGTACTCTGTGCTTCCGCTTCTATCTCGGGATCACCTGGGAAAATGGTTAAGCCATGAATCGCGCCACGCTCGTTACGACGAAGTATCGACGAAATATCCAGCCCGAGACCAGCTGCCCCAGCATAGGAGTCAGGGGGGACACGCGATGTCATACAACTGCTAACGGGAAGGTCTAGAGGACCATATGTTATGACAAGTAGTCTTCTGTTCTGGAAGCACCAGAAAACTGAGCCCCGTGGTCAGAACCACCTACGCATGTCCTCGGCCTCGTCCGACGCTTAGACCCTTGATAAGATGATCGCAACACCCTCGATATGATGGACCTAGCACAGTGGCAGTCAGTAACCTCGGGGAATACAATCCACGACACACCTATGGATCTGCGTCTCCTTTGGAGACACTTTTGGGGTGTCTCCACAGACCATTTCCTACCGGTTAAATAGTCGTGCATTCATTTCAACTAGGCCCCGCAAGCATTTCCAGTGCTAGTGCTTTTCTTCTTCCTCAACTCGAAAGATGAGCAAACAAGCAGAGGAAGCATGCACCCCTAGGCTACTCAAATTTAATGAAGGAGACCCAGAAGATCCCGTCAACTGGTCAGGAATCAAGAAAAAGGCCGTGGTTGCAAATCTATGCTTCCTCTCCCTTGTCTCGTAAGGAGTGTGAACCTCTTTCTTGATGTCAACTTACCCGCCTTCCAAGGGCCCTTGGGTCCTCCTTATACGTATGTCTCTTGATATTTTGGCGTCACGGAATACCGAGGATGGAAGGCAGGCTCCAGGACAGCAATATCTCATGGAGAAATTCCAGATTGGTGTCGACTTGGCAAGTTCAGGGCTGAGTTTCTATCTACTCGGATTCGCCATGGGCCCCTTGATTTGTGTGTATGTTATTACTGTACCCGGATGATCATTAACTTTTAGTGTATTTTTCATAGGGGGTAATTGGAGTCCAGCCCAACGTCTTTTTGACCCGCTGACGGATCCCTCTAACAGGCCCACTTTCCGAGATGTACGGTCGGAGGCTTCCTTATCTAGTTGCTTGGCCTCTTCTGCTTGGTATGATTGTCCCAGTATACCCTCTTTCACGTTCTGGAACTGATGGCATCGCATGTTTCTCAGTGACCACTGCGCCATCTGCTTTCGTGGATAACATCACTGTCATTCTCTTATGTATGTGCTTTGCAGTTGTCATGTGTAGGGCTCGGTGTGAAAATGGAACTCACTACAGTCCGATACTTCGCTGGCTGTTGTTCTGGATGCGCCCTTAACAAGTAAGTGTGACAATTAAATGCTCTCCGTGACGGGCCTGATATTTGATTAGTGGGGCAGGTGTTATATCCGAGTGAGTATGACTTTCCCGTTCAACTTGGTTGCCCATCCTATATTGTCTTACTCTGTTGCCCATGGTGAAGTATATATCACAACGATCGCATGACGCAATCAAAAGGTGCGCCGTTCCCATTGTGCTTAGCCTAAGGTACACATCTTATGACAAGTTCTGAACGTTAGCGGTGGCGTGCTAGTGAGTATTTGCACAAGCCAAACTTGCAGATAGCATGACGATGACGGGCGTCCCCCTATCCAGCGCCTTCTCCGGTTTGACGGGACCGTGTTTTGGCTCTTTAATAGGCTTTTTCGTGGCGGCATCAAGTCGGCAACTTGAAGGGTAAGTCGGTCGTTCCCTCGGCTTAGTAGTCGACCCAAACACTCAACGTGTGAAATCCAGCTTTTGGGTTTTGCGCGTTCACCTTTTCCTTTGCCTCGCCTGGTGGCCGTTCGTTTTCATGCTTCCCGAGTCCCACGGCCCAACCATTCTCGCAAGGCGCGCCCGTGAGCTGCGTCAACAGGGACATGCTCAAGTTTTCACCCAAGAGGAACTCGAGCATTCAACGCTCTGGGACATCGTCCATATTCACTTCTTGCGCCCAGCCAGTGCGTTATTTCATGGAGCGATGGCATCCGTCCGACTGACGCAATCACACAGAGATGCTCATCTACGAGCCAGTATCCCAGGGAGCAGTAATTTGGATCGGACTGGCGTATGGCATTATTTAGTATGTTCTACATATACTCACACATCATTCTCTAACTGCGGCACATATAGCTTCTTCTTCGAAGTGTATCCGGTTGTATTCATCACACAGGTAGGTCTTTGTGTAAGTTTCCCCGTCAAGCGTCCTTTTTAACGTATGTCAGCACAACATCCCATTCCGCCTTTGCGGACTCATGTTCCTCTTCATTCCTCTGGGGATGTTCATCGCTCTTATACTATATCAACGCCTCATGGAACTATTCGCGCGTCTTCCCTTGCCAGGGATCGTGCCAAAGGACATGGTACTTCAAGACTTCGAAAGCCATCTGAAGCTGGTTCTATCTGGGTGGTACGCGATCTACTTCCATTCCTGGTTCTCTTGAGCGTCTCATCCGTTTCAGCGTTGCCATGCCCATATCTTTATTTTGGTTTGCGTGGTAAGCAGGGCAGTTTTACTGGCCGTCGTAGATGCCTCATAGATCCCCTGCAGGTCTAGCGGACCCGAAACGCATTGGGTCGTTCCAGCCCTCGCAGGTGTGGTCTTTGGTTATTGCATTACGATAATCTTTATGGCATTCCTTGCATAGTACGTCTCTTTCCTTGGTGTTGCCACGGCTCAACTTGCAGCCACACGCTGAGCTGTGGCATTGCCGTCTCTCACACCCTTAATGACACTGACGGTAAGCGGCCGCTTAGCATAGCACAAATATACACCATATACTCTTCAAGTGCGGCCGCAGCTAATACGCTCGGTCGGTCGATATTGGCGGCTATGTTCCCCGTTATAACCCATAGCATCGTTGAAGCCACGGGCACGAAATGGGCCGGTTAGTTCAAACGCCTTCTTCCCGCTCAATCCCGTCACTGAACAATGTGTTACTCGTCTCCTTACTCGTCGCTCCGCCAGTGTCTATATTCGCGATCCTGTCCCTCGGACTGTTCCCGATCCCGCTAATCTTCATTCGGTACGGGAAGCAGCTTCGTGCTCGCTCGCGCTATGCGCAAGAGGCGCACAAGGTAATAATGCGGATGGGCGAATATAGTTATGGAGATGCTATCGATCAGGGGAGCCAAAGCCCGACCAAAGAGCAAAGAAATGAAGACCTTGAGCAAGCGAGCGCTTAGAGTGCTTGAAGTTTTCTAAAGCTATTCGGTTTCGAAACATGTATGAGCGTATATGATCGTATGTGGGCACGAGTTAGACACTGCACAGGTGCAGGTGTAGAAATAGACGATTGTCTGAGTTTGTTATGAAAGTCGGGCTGTAGGATTGTCAGTCGTGTCTGCTGCGTGTACAACATTTACGTCAAATTTTTATATGCAAAAATTGCACGGGACTGTGGCATGGCCACGGGTGTATCATGCGTGAAAATGGGATAGACAACACCATATTAGGGCGGTTTTGTTGCCGCTAGTATCACATTCTCAATTCTCCTACTATGCGCGACAGTATCCTGGAACCACCCAGGCCACAGTCTGAGACTGCCTTGTCTTAAGCGTCCACTTAAACAACTCTGGGCTTGAGACCTCGCTGACTCGTCCGATTCGACTCTTGGCTTCAACGGATATTTCGACCATATCCATCTACCCCATGACTAAGAAAGAGAAAACAGCCAGATAGCATGGGCATCCGTTGGCGGCGCAGACGGTCGGATAGAAGTGTAGAGAAGCCATCTTGGTTACGCTCCTTTTCAAACTCAACTCAGCTTTTCCAACCAAGTCCCGACCAACGCCACAGCAAGGACCCAGGTCACCGCACCCTGATTACTCTGTTCCTCCAAACATGTATTACATAACCTAAATGATAAAGGACTTGGTACAAAAACTGTCTACTGTAGTATGCGGAGTCTGGGTGACAACATGATGCCAGACATCAGTGTAAGGAGCTAAGCCAATCAAAGCCTAGCTGATAAGTTCAAAAGAAGTAGTTTTAAGGAGAAAAGGGGCTGCAATCACGAACAAGCAAGAACGTGCGAGAGAAGGTGTTAGACGATGAGAGGCGAATGGTCCAGACTGACCCCCCGACTTGCAAGGGGCTGTGAGCGACCTGTGCTATGTGAGCGACGGCCTTTTCAAGGCCGCAAGTCTTGGAGGCAAGGTCACGGTGTAGGATGCATGGTGGTCCTTGCAGTCTGGCCACAAATCCCAGCAGAGGAGTCAAGGATCATGAGTAGAGGCCTGTGGATGACACAGGAGACATGGTAGAGTAAATTCGGAGGGACGGTGGTGATGAGGGTGCTTGCGACGGTGGGGGAGGGTGAGAGTAAGAGGAGGAGAGATGGGGGTACCTTGTAACCCCGCATGACGGGATTCTTCTGCATAGACAGCCTGCTCAATGCTTGAAGCTTGATGCACCACTGCCGCACTGTGGCCATTTACCGTCTGTGTGCTTTTCCAAACCCACCCTATCCGTGAGCCACATGGACACAATGCGAGCAGGAAGCGCATATGATTCTTGAAGGATTCACTACCGGCCTCTCCCCCTCTGAGCAGTGCATTATAATGTGCTCACCCACAGTTCCCCTATATTATAACCCCAGCACTCTCTCAGAATTCTGGAGCTGGCAAGACGCGACAGCCCCCTGTGTGCGCCCCTCCCCTGGCAGCCGACAACAACGCGAATCCATCACCCTGCGCATTGAGCTTGTCGTCGCCAACAGCGAGTGTGCTCATGCCTGCTTTCCCTCATTTTATATGCAGTATATGTGTCATATCACTTGTATTAATCAGTAGAATAGGCATATCAAAACAAGTGAGCACAATACTGCCCAGAAGGAGCTTACCCATTCCATCCCAAAATGCCAACGGCGGACATTGCACAACCCCTTCTGCATAGCACCACATGGCATTCCTCTGCCTCCGGAACCTCCAGCAGTGCAATGTCGCCGTCCCATAGGCTGCGTCCATCGCTGCATGGCGCCTGGGTAGTGGTGGCCACAGTGGCAATGGCGACGATGGTGATGGCAATAACAGCGATGCGGGACATTGCATTGCCAAGGTGGGGCAATGCGATGGTGGTGTGTGATGCAAGAAGGCGATGGTATGTGTGGTTGATGACACTGGCGCCGGCACAACTGTGGAACATTTCACCTGCACTTGGGCTGAGTGCAGGGAGAATCGAGCATCATTGGGCTCATTAAAAAGCCTGGAGGAGGGGGAGCATGGTCAGCAGTGGCAATGCACTGGTTTTTTTTTTTTTTTTTTTTTTTTTATTTAAATTTATAGACCTTAGCACAAGCCATCGGTCTTACTACAAGAGCATATTTACATGCGCGGTGTGGTAATCATCGTAGGTTTACATGAAAAAGGGGGTTAATATGGAAGGGGACCGTTTAGAGAGGTGGCTTCTGCCATAGGTAAAGAAAAAGGTTGATATGTAAAATGACAGGGCCATGCTGTCGACACAGCTCTTACCAGTCAAGGGGGGTCTGGCCAGGGGGGCAGGGGACAGAGGAGGCGGTTGGTGGCGCGTAAAAAGGCGCCGAGTTTTTGGCCGCCTTCTTTGGTGCCAAAAATGTAGGCTTCATTGGTGTGAAGTCCAAAGATGTGGAGGTGGGGGGAGTTGTGGAGGGGGCATTGGAACAGGATGTGTCCTGTTGTGTTCCGAAAGAGGTGTCTCAGTCTAGGCCGCTGGCGCTGATGATGTGGGAGATGTGCCCAAGGTGAAGTAGGTGAGGTGGGGGATGTGGGGTCAAGAAATTGCTGCATGAGGTGGTCAAAAGCCGGGGAAGGTGAGGCTGGAGCTGGGTCCCATGCCTTGGGGTGTTGGGTGGAGGCTGGAGCTAAGTCCCGCACCTTGTTGATGAAATTGCAGGGGCAAAGAGTGTTGTCGCCTGTGTTGGTCCAGAAGATGTTGGAGTAGTCAGCTGTGAAGCCATGGCCACAGGCGAGTTGGATAGATGCAGATGACGTGGCGCGGTCCATGCAAGAAAGAGCACCTATGTAGAAGGGAGGGGGACGACCATCAGGAAGGATTGTGGACTGCCAGACTCTGGTGTCCCGTATGGTGTCAAGATACTGAGTTTGAAGGTTGCGGAGAAGGCGCGCCTTGGGGTGGAGGAGGGGGGTAGGGGGACAGGGGAAGATGATGTGTTGGGCCTGTTCCTTGAGATTGTCCAAGACTGCTGCGCCTGGTAGGCCAGACCACTTGATGGAATATCTGTGAAGGTCAACATGATGGGTGTCATGTGAATCGAGGAAAAGTGATATATGATCAATGAAGAGATGTGAAGAAGAGAGAAGTCCATGCTTCGAAGTCTGAAAAATATGGTTTGCTATGGAGAGATCTGGAAGAAAGACTCAGACGTGATTAGAAAGGAAATCATATGTAAGCCCTTCAAGCAGCACAGAAAAAAGTGCTTGGGGGTGGGAATGGCTGCAAGAAGTACCGCTGTGGACCAGGGTCTGCCCCTTGAAAAGGAGGAAGGATCCTGTAAACAGAGATGGGGTGCTGGTCAGTATACGGACAAACAGGTGGAAAGTATCATAAGGGGGCATGGAGATGATAGTTTTTGTGGCGTCCTGGGTGTCATGAGTTATTTTAACTGCTGTGTAATCGTGCACCTGTGGATGAGACCATGACGGTGTAGAGGGATGTGAGGGAAAATAAAAAGGAGGAAAGGAGTCAGGTAGAATGCGAGTGAGGGCAGTAGGTGGGTTACGGGAGAGGTGCCAGTCCGCACTGGGATTATAGTGAGGTAAGGTACGGATGAGGGTAAAAGGGGGAAGTTGTTGAATGTGTAAGGTAAAGGAAGATGTGAGTTTTTTAATGGTGAGAGCGATGGGGGGGATAGCCATAAGGTAATGCAGGGGCGTTACGGGCATGGTCTTGAAGCAGCCACTCATCTTTCAGACGAGAACATTCTGAGCCACTTGAAGTGTGTCCAGAAGGCCTTTGATACGTGTCTGGGTGGAGTAGACTGGGAAGCCGTAGGTAAGGACAGGAAGGATGAGTGCATGAAAAATCCTCCGCCAATTCGCATAGTCCAGTCCACAGACCAAATTGCCAAGTATGTGAAGAGCATGGGCAGTTGATCATGCTTGATTGGCCATGATGGTGATGTGGTGAGACCAGTCAAATTTGTGATGGATGTAGACACCAAGGTATCAGATGATGTCGGACCGATGGACTGTGAAGCTTCCTGTGGGTGTGCGGGGGTGGATGGCCGTCACGAGGGAGCCGATCAAATAGTCGCGGGACTGGGGAGCAAAGGAGATAAACTCAGTTTTGTCATGGTTGCACTGAAGACCATTGCAACCTAGCCATTCCATGATCTGCTGAAGGCCGAGGGTAACAAGGGAGGTGGAGGAGGAATGGAGTTTGGCACACCCAAAGATGGCCCTATCGTCGACAAACATACTCAATCTGCGGCGTTTCCAAGTGGCGTTGATAAGTTTAAGAAGGGGGGAAGTATATATAGTGGATAAGATAGGAGAGAGGGGGGAACATTGGGGCGTGCTGTGATCAAGGCGGATTGGGTCCGATTTGATGCCATTGAAGGATAGGCGAACGTGGCGAAGGATTCGATCCAAGCGCACAGGGAGAGGGGGAAACCAAGGTTCTGGAAAATGTGGACGATGCAGCCGATATTAATGTTATCGAAGAAGCCTTGGATATCAAAGAGGACGACCGATGCCACAAGCCCGCACTTTACCGCGGCCTGGGCCTGATGAGTAAGACATAGGGCGGCATCCACCGCACTGTGGTAGTCACAAGACCCGAACTGGGTGGGGGGGAGAATGTCGAAATTGTGAGAGTCGGAAAGGATGCATTTGGCAATGACTTTTTCCAAGAGCTTACTGCAGCACTCAAGGAGGCTGATAGGGCGATAGGCCTTGGGGAGGGAATAGTCAGGCTTGTTGGGTTTGGGGATCACAATGACAACTGCCTCTTTCCACAGGTGGTGTCCAAGCAAGATCGTGGCATTGAAGATCTCAAGGAACTGGTCTGGGCTGGACTTAAAAGCCCACTTCAGGAGTTTGTAATTGATCCTGGATGACCCGGGTGCTGACTTGTTTGATGTCACGTTGAGGGCGTCACTAACTTCTGAATAGGTGATGGGGGGAAGGTCATGTGTGGGGAGAGGGGTGGGGTCGTCGGGTTGGAAGGGAGCGACATCCGGTCGGTTGGTAACAAAGAAGCGACCTGAGAGGGCAGCGCTCATCTCAGAGTGTTCATGTGAAATGAGGGAATCAGCCATGAGAAGTGGGGGAATGCGTTTAATAGACCGGCCTTTCCGCCATGCCGCAGCCTCCCACAGATTCTCAGAGGTGGTATGATGGAGGAAGTCATGAGCCCAGGTCCGTTTTGTGGCAGCAATAGTACGGCGAAGATGGTGGATGGGGCCTTGTTTCTTGGTGCCTCGGGCAGAATGAACCAGGGTGAGGGCAACAGTGCAATCTTGGTTCCACCAGCGGACCCCACAGGGGTCTGGGAACCGCTTGGGTGAGAAGACTTTTGAGGATGCGAAGTCCATATCATAGTGGAGTCGTGCGGCAGCTGCATCGAGAGAGGGGATGTTGGTGATCTCGGGCCAGGTCAAAGCCAGTGGGCCAAAGATCCTTGTCCAGGAGTCAATGAGGAGGTCGTCAATGGCATACCCGGAGAGTTGGGGAGGGGGGGCAATTGCAATGGCTTTAGCCGGATACCAAAGGAGGGTGAGGGCTGCATGGTCCGAGGAGATGGAGTCCTTGAAAGAGATGTGGAGGGGAGATATCTGGCCAGAGATCGCTGCAGCCTCATTGATAAGGGCAAGATCAAGAACCAAGGGTTGCCAATCATCCCTGCCGCTATTCCACGTCGCGATGCAAGGTGGATTCAGAAGTTCAAGTTCTTGGTCGTCAAACCAAGTAACGAGTTCTGTGGCCCAGGGGGATATAGTACTGTAAGGAAAGGACCATATGGGAGAGTGTGTATTAAAGTCGCCTAGAAGGAGCGTAGGGATAAGTGGATCAAGTTCAGAAGAAAGAAGGTGAAGGAGATTGTGGTGGGGTTGATCGCGTGTATGGTGATAGACGTTAATAATTTGTAGAACTTCTTCTTCGAAAGTAAAGTCGAGGACCATGGACTCAAGGGAAGCAATGGGGTGAGAAGTGTGGTTAACTATAGTGAAAGTACGTGCCAGGTCGTGACGAATGTAGACTGCAACGCGGACCAAGTCCGGATCAGTGAAAGAGGGTAGGTAACATTCCCACATGTTATTATTGGTCGCGCACAGGCAGCGAGTCAAAGTCCATCTCCATCCACTTAGTGTGGTTGGTGAAGATGGATTGGATTTCAGCTGGGATGGGCTTGCCAGTGGGGTTACTAAAGAGAGAAGGTCCCATGGCATTGGTGCGAGCAGGTGAGCGGGGAACAGAGACAACTTCGTCCTTGTCAGGTTGGGAAGAAGGGATGCGAGAAGAGGGAATTGGTCGGTCTATTACCATTGGACGGGGCCCATCGTCCACCGAGGAGTCATTTGTGCGGTTGTCCGGTCGGCGGAAATTCTTATGGAGTGGGCAGGAGAGGTCCTGGGCGAGGTGACCTACATTAGGAAGCCGAGCCCCATGGCAATTGATGCAGTGTGGTGGGCAATTACAAAACATACCCATGTGATTTTTGATGGTCAAACACTTTTGGGCATGATTGCTCGCGTGGTGGGAACCACCGCAGATGGGGCAAATGACAGTGCCTTTGGCAAAGCGGCAGCGTTCAGCAGAGTGACCGAGGCCGTGACACCGGTCACACTGGCAAGCTAGGGGTAGAGAGTTGAAAAGTTTAGTGACGGACGGCACGCCGAAAAGGAAAGGAGGATTTTTCAAGATGCGTGCAAGGGCAGCACCAGACTCATCAAGGAAAGAGAGAATGATCGAAGAGTGGGTTTTCTCCACTCCAACCATGGAACGGATCCATTTGGGTGGGGAGACGATGCGGAGGCCTTGGCAGACCTCGTTCTGAGCAAGTTCAGCTGTGAGTTCATCCGATGAGGGAAGAAACCCGTTAGTGCGAACGACCAGTACAGAATGAAAAATAACGCGGGTAAAGCCATGTTGGGGGATGAGAGAGGCCCCAGGTTGGAAGGGGTGGAGCAAAGTGGCGCGGAGGCGGAAGATCTTGTCATTAGACAGTTGACCTGCAAAGGTGAGGACGAAGTTCGATGAGAGTTGGAAACTCCAGCGACCGCTAAGTAGGGTCACGGAGGGGTTACTGCCTTGGTAGGCCTGACGAATCGCGGTCTGTAAGAAGCAGACAACTGCAGCCGCATCGGGTTGGGGTCCCCGAAGTGCGCGCATGGAGGGATCCCGTGTAATGGTGAACTCTGTTGTGATCAAGGGACGTGCTCTCGGGCGCGTGGGTTTAGGGGGGGCCGGTGCAGCAGGGGCAACGGAGACTTGAGTCACAAGGGCTCTCTTGTAGGCGATAATGAGTGCAAGCTTGCTGGCGCTTCAGGACGTGACTTTACAATCAAACCGTAATTCGTAAGCATTGATGAGTTGGTCATGTGTGAGGTTTTGTAGTTCTTGTTCAGAAAGGTCACGAGGACGGTTAGTGGTCATGATCAGAGGAGGTTCAGAAGGCTGATAAGGGCTGGAAACCGCTGCAGCGAAAGAGCATGGGTTATTTTGGCCCTTCTTCTTCTCTCCGATAACGGTCCAGGGGACGCTCGGGTCAACTGGTTTGTTCAGTGGAAGGGGGGGTGGGGGATTGGTGATGGTAGTTGGTGGTTGAGATGGGCCGCAAGGTGGGAATAGTTGTATGGACCCGCTGGCAGGGTTGGCTGGCAGAGACGGGGCCAGTTGATCGGTAGGGTGGGTCCTGTCCTTCGGGACGCAAGCGAGGGAGCGCATCTGTAAGAAGGAGCGGTAGTGGGAGATAAAAGTGGCTTCAAATGCACCTGTGATCTCTGGAAGTTGAGTGGGGGCATAATGATCAGTAAGGAATTGGTTATAAAAGTCGTAGAAACGATCAAGAGAGTCAAATTGAGAAGGTGAGAGGTGCTCAATGCAAGGGTCAAGTCCCTCCAAGCGTGACCACATATCGCGGACCTCCGGAGGGATGGTCCCCACAAGTTCTGCCTCCGCCACCGTTTGGGCTGTGTGGGCAAGCTGGGTCTGGGACGTGTCTTGGCGATTGATGCCCAGGTTGAAGTCAGCCGCTTCGTCCATATTACAAGTGGGGTCAGGTTGGCAAGGAGGGAGGTCAGGTCCCTGAATATGGGTCAGCGTAGGTTGCCAAAGGGCCGCCAGGGCTGATGGTGAATATAGTTGGGCAGGATTTTCCAGGCAGTCAAGATGGGTAGAGAATTGGGAGGAAAGGGCGGAGACCTGAGAAGAGAGGGCCGTGATTGTGGCCATGACTTCAGAGGTGGGGTCAGTGGGTAATGGTTGAGAGGGGAGAGAAGAAAGAGAGGAGGCCACTGTGTTAGAGGGTCCCTGGACCTCGAGTGCAGAGGGAGCAGGAGGGTATTCATAAGCAGTAAGCTGAGAGGTGTGGACCTCCATCATTGTCAGTTCAAGGTCGCCCTCTGGAGGTCCGACAGACACATCCGTGGGAGGGGGTTGGAGGCTCAGAGCCCGCTCCGTCAGAGCGTGGGTGAGCGGCAGTTCAACTGCTGGTGGCGCGCGGGGGGTCGCCATGTCTGGGGACCGGCCCGGGGGTAGAACCCTTGGAGAAGGAGTGTGCAAATGGGAAAAGGATCTGGAACAAGGAAGGGGCCGAGCTGTGGGATCGACACGCTTCTTAGGTTTATTAGTGCGGGCAACCGGTTGAGAAGAGATGGAAGAAGAGGGGGTGGGAGCAAGGGTAGTGCAGAGTTTTTCCTTATGCTCTTCGGTTTGGATTTTGAGGGTGTGTTTAAAGGCTGATATCTCGACTTCCGCCGCTTCGTGAAGTTCGGCCTTGTGTTGTAGTATATCCAATAGGGATTGCTTAGTGCGGATGTCTAATTGTTGTTTGAAGAACGCTTGGGCCTCTGCCGCAGTGCGGATATGGGCAGCTTCCTTGGCCTTAGAGATCTCACCGGCAGTGGCTGCCTCAAGCTCCTTCCGGAGTTTGTCTAAGGTAATAATTTTTTGGGCCTTGGCATCGTCGAAGGCTGTGGTGGCCCAGGGTTCAAGGATTTTGGTCAAAGTAGTATTGGCAAGGGTGGAGCGGAGCTGGGTTTGAAGGCATGTACATGTGGTTTTGATCCACGTTTTGAGGCGAGGGTCAGCTGAGACCACGAGGACATCGTCCTCGGCGTTAGTAAGGAAAGAGAGGAAATCTGTCTGAAGGCGGTCTGTTTGATTGAGGCGCCAGGCCTCAGCCTCCTGATGAAGGGTATGGATGGAGTTGTTGACAATGGTGCTGTGGGCAGCATGGATATTTTGAGCACAGGATTTGAGGACGGACACCCATTCCGCTTTGTCGATTGGAATATGGCATTCTTCGAGGCAGCAGAGACAGATGTCCCAAGCCTGGGGATCAGATTTGTAGTTAGTGAAGAAATGGGAGAAAGAGGAAAAGGTCTGGTTGATAAGTTCGATGTGTTGGCTTTTGTAGGTGTTAAGGTCAGTGAAAGCAGCAGGGAAAGGGTGGTCACTGTGGGTGACCCGAATACTATTATGAAAGTCAACAAGAAGAGTAGAGAACATACGAAGCCAAAGGTGGCGAGGAGTGTCAGGATCGTTGTCACAGGCTTGAAAACCCTGGTGGATGAAGGCGCGGAGTCGGTTGAAAGCACTGAAGGCGTTTCTACCTTCTTGAGTATCAGGGAAGTCAACAGCCTCTGGGGTGTTGGAGGCGGAGATGGGGTGAAGGGGGTCGGTTTCAACCAGGGTAGTGGGGAGGGTCCCCACTATGACCAATGGGGACGGATCAGGAGGGAGGTAAGCGGCCATGGCATGTTGCCTTTGGACGCCTCAAGGCCAACTGGCGGTTGGTCGTGGTGCAGTCGCGCAGCAGCAGGGGTCGCAACGCGATATCCCAGTACTATTGACCAATGAAAAAAAGGGGATTGGGCTCTTGTATATGTGTATTCTATCCTACTCTAAGCTACCACTTTCTTTGGCAAGGATTCTGCCGCAGAGGTGGTGGTTGCCAAAAAAGGAAGGTGAATGCACTGGTTCCCTAACCCTCTCGGTCTCGCTGGCCACCTGGCATGGCTGTGAACGCCAACACGGATGCAAGGGAAGTTGGGCCCTCGGGCGTTGGCACGCACCAGTGAGGGGGAGCACTGCAGATCCTGAGCGCTGCACTTGCCGTGACCAAGGGCACCACCTGCATCGAATCTGCTGGCAAGGCTGAGAAAGCCATTGCTGCGAAATTCGAGGCATTGGAGCCCAGGGCACATGACAAGGCAGGCAGGCACAAAAGGCCACCGCAAGGTGGGGCGCAGCATGGTGTCGAGACATCGCCATGGGAGGGCGAGCAGGAGAAGTATGTCAGGACACAGAAAAAAAGCAACCAAGTGAGGGGAACTCACCTTTGGAGACCACAAAGGAAGGGATATGTCAAGATATAAGCCACTTGCCCTCTGGAGACCACAGAGGAAAGGACATGGAATGAAGGCAAACTTATGGGGGCATGAGCTGGGGACCGCAGAGGGAGGGACTTGTCAGAGCATGGATAGAAAGCGATGGAGTGAGGGAGATGCACCCTCTGGAGATGGCAGAAGGAAGGAGGGCATGCCAAATGCTTTGATGTGAGAACCCTGGAGATAATCGAGGCCAGCCAGGGAATCATAGATGAAACCAGAGGATGTAGCGTCAATGAAGTCAGGGCTCCTGGGGTACTCAAGAACTTGCTCAAGGGGGCCTTCCATTGTGGTTGTAGGTAGTAGAGTAAGGGAAGTGTGGAATGGGTGTAGAACCGTGGAGTGGGGGCCTTGTCAAGACATGGAGAGAAAGCAACTGAGCACTCACAGTACTTACGAGCAGTGTTCAGGTGCTGTGGTTAAGGTTGGGGTTTAAGGGTTTGGAGTGGGTTTTGCGTTTAGTGTTGTTGGTTGTGCGTTTGTTCAGTGGTGTTCACTTTTTCAATTCAGACTTCGTAGTCTCTTGTACAGTCTGCATACCCATCCCCAATCCCAACAAGACCCTCACTCCGCTGTCCCTAGTTTGTGAGTGCCCCTCGCAAGGCCGTATTCTTTTTGTGTCCTGGCATATCATCCCTCTGTGGTCTCCAGAGGTGAGGGCTTTCACTCAGTCGCATCCTTTCCCTGTCTGTGGGCCCCAGCTCATGGGTGCCCCTTGCAAGGTCGCCTTCTTCCCATGTCCCAACATATCCCTTCCTCTGCAGTCTCCAGAGGTGAGTGCCCTTCATTTGGTTGTCTTCTTTCCATGTCCTGATGGGTCCCTCCCCCCTTGTGGGTGACCCTCACAAGGTCGCTTTCTTTCTGACTCAACGAGCACTCGCTTGCACTCTCGCAGCAGTGCATTGACCCCATGCCAGGCCTTGCCATGTGGTGGCCCTTCCCACCTGCTCCTCCTACTTCCCCATAGGCCCCGGGCTCCAACACCTTGGGTGTTGCAGTGGTGGCTTCTCAGCCCCGCCAGCAGACCCGACACTGGTGGTGCCCTTGGCCATGGCAATTGCAGTGCCCATGAACAGCAGCGCTCTCCCTCATCCGTGCATGTCAATGCTTGAGGGTTCAACTTCCCCTGCATTGTATCGGCATTCACAACTGTACCAGTGGGCCTGGGAGGATCAGGAGATACAGGGGGCACAGGTGCGTTGGCCGCTGCTGACCATGCTCCCCCTCCTTCCTCCAGACTTTTAATGAGCCCAGCAAGACTCGTGCCACTACTTGCCCCGCAGCTCAGCCCAAGGGCAGAACTATTCAGCTGTTGTGTCAGTGCTGGCATTGTTGGCTGCATACACTCTCACTTTGTCATCGTCACATACCGTCATCACCCCACCCCACCTCAGCAATGCGACCTCTTGTGTCACACTCACCACCATTGCTGCTATCGCTATCACCATCGCCACTGTGGCCACTACCACCAAGGTGCCACGCAGCGACGGATGCAGCCCATGGGACAGCAACATTGCCATGCATCACACACCATCATCGCACCACCCCATGCTGGCAATGCAACCTCTTGCATTGCTGTCGCCACTGCTGCTGTTATCGCCATCGCCATTACCACCACTACTGGCCACCACCACCAAGGTGATGGATGCAGCCCATGGGAGTGACATCGTACTGCCGGAGGTTCTGGGGGCATAGGAATGTCAAGCGGTGCCATGCAGAAGGGATCAGACAAGGACCGCCACTGCCACTTTGGGGTGGAGGGCGAGTTTCTTCTGGTATTACTGTACTTATTCACTGTGATATGCATACTGCATTGATTAATACAAATATGATATATATATTCGATGTAAATGAGGGGAACTGGGGGAGAGCATGCTTGCTGTTGGTAACAATGAGCAATGACAAATGCACATTGTTGGAGGGTGCCACAGGAGGAGCACACACAGGAGGGTGGCTGCTTGCCAGCTCCGGAATTCCAAGATACTTGCTGGGTTATAATGTAGGGCTTTGGGGAATTGGGAGTGAGCACATTATAATGCAATGCTCATAGAGGGATAGGCTAAATTATAATGCATGCAGCCCCAGAAGCTCCCAGGAATCATAGGCAGTACATTACAATGTGGACTTCTGGATTTTGTGAGGTACATTACAAAAGTGCTATATACACACCTCTCGAATGTAAGAGCACATCGATATGTGTATCTCATAAGATGTGTCACAACATATACTGCTTTCTGGGAAGTTCAGAGCTCATAACAGCTTTTTTCTTTGCAACAGCTCAATGTTAGACTATCATGATCAGCCCTCCCTAGTGTGGTCTCTGCTTGTGATCCTCAACTCCTCAGCTGGGATTTGTGGCCAGACTACAAGGACCACCATGCATCCTACACCTTGCCTCCAAGACTTGCAGCCTTGAAAAGGCCATCACTTACATATCACAGGTCGCTCACAGCCCCTCACAAGTCGGGGGCTCAGTCCAGACCCTTCGCCTCTCATTGTCTAACACCTTCTCTTGCACATTCTCACTCATTCGTGATTGCAGCCCCTTTTCTCCTTAAAACTACTTCTTTTGAACTTATCAGCTAGGCTTTGATTGGCTTAGCTCCTTACTAGGGCTGAGCACCATGCCCGTATATACAGGTATATGGGCAGCCGTGATATGGGTCCCGTCCCCATCCCGTCTGGCCTTGAAGGAAAGGTTTGATGGGACAGTTGATGGGCCAGTCACCCCCCATATCAGACCATCAAGATATGGCCGTAACGGGCCATATCATGGCCATAACAGGCCGTATCACAGCCGTATGATGGGCATGTTAACGCTGGGTGTATCCACTGTCACCGTGACGTTTTGCTCTGCCCCTAGCTTGTATGTACCCCTCACTCTCCAGTATCACATCCTCCACCTGCAGGGCCTAGCTCGTGGGCGCCCCTCGCAAGGTCACATTCTTCCCATGTCCCAAGGCATCCCTTCCTCTATGTTCTCCAGAGGTGAGTACCCCCAAGTCTCATTCTCTGACAGGTCCCTCGGGCTCCCTCCCTCTGTGGGCCCCACCTTGTTGGTGCCCCTTGCAAGGTCACATTCTTTCCAACTCAACACTCGGTCGCCCTCTCGCTGTGGTGCGTCGGCCCTATGCACCAGGCCTCACCATGTGGTGGCCTTTCAACCCCCCCCTTTCTCCACCAGGCCCCAACACCTCAGATGCTGCAACGGTGGCTTTATCAGCCCCGCCAGCAGACTCGACGCCAGCAGGGCCTCAGCCATGGCAAGTGCAGTGCCCACGACCAGCAGCACTCCCCTTCGTCCAGCAGCATGCATTTCAATGCACAAGGGTTTGATTTCCCTCCTGTCTATGTCGACCTTCACAATGTGCCACCAAGCCCAACAGGGTCAACATATACAGGAGACACAGGTGCATTGGCCACTGCTAACTGCACTCCCCATCCTCTAGATATTTTAATGGGCCCAGCAAGGCCTGCACTTTCATTCATCCCCACAGCGCAGCATATGTACAGGCAAACTGTTCAGCAGCTATTCCGGCACCAGCATTGTCAGCTATGTACACCCTTGCTTTGTCGCCATCACACATTGCTGTCACGGTCGCATTGCTCTGCCTCAGTGATGCAATCTCTCGCATCGCCATCGTCATCACCACCATGGCCACCAACACCAGGGCGCCATGGAGTGAAGGATGCTGCCCATGATGCACTACTACGATCTGCTCATGCGAATGCCCTCATCATCACGACGCACAAGCAGTACTCCACATGCGTGCATGGCATCAGTGCCATCGTCAAGGACCTACTTAGATGGTGGAGGAGCCAACACGAGGATTGGCCTAACTTGTACTGCCTTGCTTGTGATGTTCTTTGCATTCTTGGTTCATAGCCTTTCACCTTATCCTCATTCTTTTGTTTATAAATTTCTAGGCTCTGCTGTTGCCATTGAACAAATGTTTTCCAGCTCCAGGACACCATAACCATTCGCCGTGCAAGCTTCAACCTGAGACCATCTGTACGGTCATGGTTTTGAAACACCACCTTTGTTGGGTGCATTGTAGAGTAGAGACGGTGTCTACATGTTGAGTTTGAAGACAGTCCCCAGGTGTGAGATGAAAGGGTGAAAGATTGGGGGAAAAGAACACAGACCAGCAGTGCGGGTGAGGCACTGCTTGCCTTGCCTTGCCTTGCCTTCCCTTTCACAGTACTGCGCCTCTGTTTATATATCTCTTGCACCTACTTATTTACAATCTAGCTACAACGTGTCCTTAACAACAAGAAAAAGGGTGACATGGCAGAATGGAGAGGGCAGCAACACGTGCGCCCTGCCCTGTGGTGTCGGAGGTTTTGGGTTCGTTTGTCAGATGTGTCGGCAATAAGGAAAGAGGCTGATTGCAAGGCCAGTGCACACACAGGCCTTACAGCATGAGGGTGAGACTTAGAGTAGTTTTTTTTTGTTTTAGAACTACAAATTTTATCGAAATCACGCCTGTCTCATTCCCCCTTCTATGTTCATTTCCTGACAGTCTGACAACCTCACAAGCTTGCTGTGCCGCCACCCGTCTCTCCAGTCCTTGCCTTTCTATGACCATGCTCATTATCTTCAGTGCTTCAGCTTCAACCATCCAACTTCACCTCACCAATGCTGACTGTCTTTGTGTTGACAATGCCACTCTTCTCAACCTTGCTGTAGCATCCGGACACCATTTTTCCATCTTATCACTATCTCTCGCTCCGCATCACCTGACCGATTACCTAACCTATCACCTGATTTGTGCACCTGACTTGGTGCCACACGATTGGGGAGCATGTGACTGCTCCCACAATCCCATGACCAACCACTTGATCTCGACTATAGACTTCCCACGTGACCAGGCATGTGACCTGTCACATGATATCATGTGACTGATCGTGCACCTGACCAGTCAGGTGTAGGGAACAGCAGGGGTAGTCCCGCAGCTACCTAGCGCCTGCCCCGTACCCGCACCCGGGCGGGTTTTTTCCCATCTGGGCGGGTAAAATCCCGTCAAAATGAGCCCTAGAACATCCAAATCAGACAAGATTTGAGTGAGATATGGTTAAAACAGTGTATAACACTTGTTTTAAGCATAACTCATTCAATTCTGGTCCGATTTGGACGTTCTAGGGCTTGTTTTAAAGCTGACGGGTAGCAGAATCCTGACCCGTACCCGGTCCCGCGCGTACCCGTCCCCGCGTCCCGCGAGGGTTACCCCAACCCTTGCTATTGCCTAGTCAGGTGCCAGACCCAGTGACCATTCCCTGACATGTGATTCAGCTTACCATATTTAGCCTAACTGACTAAGTACTATGCTGGTGGCTCGTGTAGCCACGCTGACTCTGACTGACTCCTGCGCGCAGCCTCGATGACTCCTTCTGACTGAGTACTATATGACTTCTCTTGACTCCCTCGGCTGCTTACTGTACGACTGACTGATCACTTACTGTACCATGACTAGGTCATACAACGACTCATACTGACTAATACCAGGTAGTATATAAGACCTGTACTTCTGAGCAGTCAAGCCTTAAGCTTGACTTGAGTCTTGCAATCCTATCATCGTTACCCTGAACTCCTTCGCCTGCATCTTCCCTCTTGACTTGTGAACCATCTATCTTTGCGTCTCTACCTCCATCCAGGGTAGAGGACAACTTGTAGAACTTGTGTTACAAGACAGACACCTAGGTCACTACACTAAAGGCGTTAGCCCAAGTACTTGTGTACCAACACGTGCACGCGCCGCTCGTGTCCCACTCGCGCGCAACCAGAAGACACACGACTCACTGCACCCGAACGACTCAAGGACTGGTAGCTCAGGGCACTGGCCCAACTACCGCAGGAGGCTCTATTGCCTCACAAGAGATACGCGCAGAAGCCAGACAGTGCTAGAGCGCACGAAGGTGTTGTGCACCTACAAGCACAACCCATGGCTGGCTAGGAGCCGCCACACTCACCGACATCTCAAGATACTTGCTAGCATCGACACGAATACACCAACATCTTCCCCTCTCCCATTTTCAACCTTCTTTATGTGTTCTTGCTCATTCGGGAACTTGCCCTCTTCTCCCACCCTCCCTCAAGAACCTCTTCGAGCTCAGTCCAACTTAGATCCTCAAAAAACTCAAGATTCATCAAAATCGCACCCGTATAGTCCCGTAAGACCCCGTATATGGCTGTATTGACCCTAGGGCTGAGCACCCATAACCGTATTTACGGGTTTACGGGCCGTCGTAATACGGTACGGGTCCCATACTGTATTGGCCTTGAAGCGACACTTTTACAGTACGGTTTACAGGCCGGGTACCCCCGTATCAGACCATAAAGATACGGCCATATGATTGGTAAGAAGTGTTCTGCCATGTGTATCCCCACTTGTCCTAGAACCTCCTCACCCTGCTTCACTTCAGGCCACTGCCCACCATTGTCAGCTTGTCAATATTGTGATCGAGTCCGATCGACACCTTTCCTTGACAAGAATATAACTCGGCTGCCCTTGCACTGCAATGCTCACAGCCGAAGACTCATGGATCGCCCCTGATCATCGGCTGATGTCACCAGCACGCGTCGCCACAGCTCCATGAGGACTCGTCGCTCATGGCTCCTCACAAGTTGGGCCTAGGTCAAGATGTCGTCACTGTTTAGAAGGACCTTTCCTGGATATGGGGGACACCTTTGGTATGTTTTTTTGCTTTTTTTCCGTGAGATAGTATGCTCTCAACCTTCAAAAAAAGGTCATTTTTTTAGCTTTCTCATCGAGCATGATCGGACTCATCGGAGCACCGCCGCACCCTCCCTCACCCTTGTCGTCCATCCATTCAACGTCGCACACATCGCAACTATTCAGTAAAATGTCACTCTGCATTTCGGACACCGCTATTCCGTGCCTATGATGCCTTGTCAGTCACCGGCAATACCATCTTCTAGTTCATCGCTTGGGTATTTTGCTACCCCTCTAACTCTAGATATTGTTCCTTTGACTTGCGTTTATAAACTCCCGGTCTGGCCTTGTCAAAGGCATCGGCGGCCCACTTTCTTGTCTTCTCATTCGCATGCTCTTGTGTGACCGACTTGCGATGAACCACTTCCACTGGCAACGTTTTATCTTTGCTTTCTGAGAGGATTACCTATGTCCGATATACCCTCTCGACCTGACCCCAACCAGTGCACGCTCGGTGAAGATGGCCAACTCAAAGATGCGAAGGATATCGCATTCTTCCATTCCCCGAGCGACAATAATCCCATCCCCCTCCCGCCTGTGGATGGAGAGGCTGGTGCTAGCACAGATAACGGAGGTATGGCTCACACATACCATCTTTCATTCAATTACTAATGCCTTTCATCCTAGCTCAGCACACTAGACCGCGGCAAAATAAGAACACTGGCATACAGGAAATCCTTGCCGCGGAGCGCCTTAACAAGTGGGGCGACCTCGATAAGAAACACCGCCAGCCGAAACAATGCTTGCAGAGGAGAGCCAAGCAGATCAAAGTCGTCGATGGCTTATCAGACATCGACCCTGAAGACGAGGACGATGACAAGTACCAAACCGACACGGCTGACAGCATTTCCAAGTCAGAGGCAAACAACGCACCGGATGATATCATTTCAAATGGAGAAGTAAGTGTCAGATTGTCAATAATATTCGCATTTCCACTGATTTCAATCTGGTTTTAGCTTGCTGATGCACTCCCCTCGAAGATGGTGCCAAAGAACATGAGGCGAGCCCAGGCCAGGAAGCGAAAGCGTTCTGGAAGGAAGGCCAACGACGTCCCTCAACCTTCTCCAACAACCACCCCATCTGTTACCCCTGCCAGCAGCGTCATCATGGATGCGGACCCAAAGGAAACCAAACAGGTCAGTCTACTCATTGGGTATGTTTCTATTACTAACGTGATTAACCGAAGATATCAAACCCGATCTATGCCTTCTATCAGCGTCTCTTGCATCCTCCTCAAGGCATCAAAGTGGAGGAGGGTGATAGGTTTTACCAATCCTATCATGGTGGGAGGAAGATTCTGAGAGTTACCAAGAAGATGAGGTATAGTCTCAATGGTACCATCTATTATCTATGCCTCCCTACATTCAACTTACATTATTCGCGCTTATCTTTCAGGCCTTGTTGGGAATCTCAAAACGTCGTCACCTGAAGTATTCAAGTTCTACAGTTACCTCAAAGATCGTGTCCCACCACAGCCACTCTTGCCAGAGGAGAAGCACATCGCATCTGGCAAGGTTGAGCTTTCATCCACAAAGCTTGCTGGGCTGGTGAAAGTTCATGGTGCTCATCAAGTGTCACTCAAGGATTTGTTTGCACGGCAACAGGAAGCCACTGTGGTAAGTAGTTATGTTCTCAAGTGGTCATCTTCCTCTCATCATTGCATTTAGGAACCATGGAGCCAGGAACGATTCGAAGAGCTACTGACCAGGTGGATTGTCACCTCGGATCAGCCATTTGATGAGGTAGAGGACCCCGATCTCGTCAATGTCCTCAATTACATCAATCGATCACTACCATCGCTCAAGATTCCCAGCCGCTTCACCATCAAGCGCCGTGTTGTAAAAATGGGTGCCAAAGGTGTTCGACATATGATGGAATTGTTTCTCATATGTCGACATGTTGATGACACCTCAACGTTACTGACTTGCAATTAGAAAATTGATGGCAAGGTGGCCATCTCACTTGATGGCTGGACGTCAAGTAATAACTACGCATTTTTTGCTATTGTTGCGCATTATGTACACCCTGCTACGGGTGAACTTGGTATGTTGCTAGGTTTTATTATTATCATCTCATTCCCCTAACTTCCAACAGAGGAAAGTCTCATCGATTTTCGTGAGTTGCTTGGGTGTCACACCGGAGAAAACATCGCAGACGCGGTTTGGGATACTCTTGGCACATATGGTATCCAAGGGAAGGTAAGCATTGTTATCTTTGTGACGCAGACAGTCCACCTAACCCTCAATAGGTGATCGCATTCATGGGAGACAACGCGTCAAACATGGATACATTTCTCACTGGGATCGTTTCCCGTGCAGAAAACATGCAGATTTCGATCAATGCAGAGTGGGCACGGCTTCGGTGCATGCCACATACAGTTCATCTTGCGGCTCTCAAGGTATGGAATAATCACTGTTTCCTGTACCACGTGCTAATGGATTCTCAAGGTGCTTGAGGCTATTGGTGCAAAATGGCGCAGTGACACAACGAAACCTGACGCTCCTGGTGTCAATTACCAGGAGTCTGTCAATGTGCCACTGAGTGAAGAAGCGGACAATGATGCAGCAACCTGGGAGGGTGACAATGGGGTCAGCCCTGTAGATAAGGATCCAGATTCCTCTGTTGATCCTGAATTTATCCTTCCAGCTGTCGATAAGGAAAGTACATCCAAATTGTTCTATCCCTTTTATCCTTGGCTTACAGTCCTCTAGCTCCAGAAAATTGTCCGTGTGGTTCGCTCAAGTCCTCAGCGGAAGGCATGCTGGCTAGCACTGGTATCTGATGAACTTCGCAAGAAAAACCCCAATGCTTCAAGCTACCCACCGGCTCTTATGCTCATCCTGGATGTTCCAACATGTTGGTCATCCACTCACCAAATGATGCGTAAGTCAATATATCTATATTTGTAGGGTGTGATCTCTTATCAAACCAATTACTCATAGGATGCGCTTTACAATATGAGGGTGAGATCAATACATTTGTTGTGCTTTGTGAAAACCAGGACCTCCACAATCTTGAACTCTCAGAGGCGGAGTGGTCCTCAATCAAGCTTATCTCTGGTTGGCTTGAGAAGTTCCGGGATGCAACAACCCAGATGTCCACAATCCACCAGCCTAGTGTTGCTGGCAGCTAAGCCGGACCTTTTCGAAAATTGGCGATAACAAATTAAATAAAATAGCTAACATTATGAAAATAAAGATGTGAATGGATTAGGTCAAGAGCCGGGGGGTCACTTAAGACG
>Ga0307510_10000754_pt1 | contig 33343 bp, 27 predicted proteins | sample 12_EM_MG_FD_207224 | JGI IMG/M metagenome (GOLD analysis project Ga0307510, IMG submission 207224) | Populus trichocarpa ectomycorrhiza microbial communities from riparian zone in the Pacific Northwest, United States - 12_EM | ecosystem: Host-associated > Plants > Roots > Unclassified | place... | reverse complement strand
AACAAGATCTCGACCGACGACATCAAGGCCCGCGTGCTGCATTCGGGCGTCGGCGGCATCACCGAGAGCGACGTCACGCTCGCCGGTGCCTCGGGCGCACCGATCATCGGCTTCAATGTCCGTGCCAATGCCAAGGCGCGCGAGATCGCCGAACGCCAGAAGGTCGCGCTCAAATATTATGACGTGATCTACGACCTGATCGACGAGATCCGCGCCGGCATGGCGGGCGAGCTCGGCCCCGAGGCATTCGAAACGGTGGTCGGCCGCGCCGAAATCCGCGAGGTCTTCTCCGCCGGCAAGCACGGCAAGGCCGCCGGTCTGCTGGTTACCGAGGGCATCATCCGCAAGGCGCTCAAGGCCCGCATCACGCGCGACGATGTCATCATCTATCAGGGTGAGATCGCGTCGCTGCGTCGCTTCAAGGACGATGTCGCCGAAGTGCGCGCCGGCCTGGAGTGCGGGGTGACCTTCACGTCGAACTTCGTCGACATCAAGCCGGGCGACTTCCTCGAAACCTTCGAGGTCGAGCTGCGCGAACGGACGCTGTGATGAAACGCCCTCTCCCTTTGCGGGGAGAGGGCGGTTCGTCATCCGCGGGTCGATGAGATGAAGAAAATCGAGACATCCGATACCAAGAACGTCCGCTCGCTGCGCGTCGGCGAACAGATACGTCACGCGCTGTCGGACATCCTCTCGCGCGGCGACGTGCATGACGAGACGCTGGCCAGCCATCTCGTGACGATCACCGAGGTGCGCATGTCACCCGACCTGCGCCACGCCACGGTGTTCGCCAAGCCGCTGCTCGGTGCCGACGAGGAAGCGGTGCTCAAGGCGATGCGCACCCACACCGCCTATCTCCAGCGCGAGGTCGCGCGGCGCATCAACCTGAAATACGCCGCCAAGCTCAAATTCCTCGGCGACGAGAGCTTTGACGAGGGCAGCCATATCGACAAGCTGCTGCGCGACCCGCACGTCGCGCGCGATCTGACGCCCGGCGACGACACCGAGTAACGGCGTGGCCAAGCTCTACTTCTACTACGCCTCGATGAACGCGGGCAAATCGACCACGCTGTTGCAGGCGGACTTCAACTATCGCGAGCGCGGCATGAAGACGATGCTGTTCACCGCGGCGATCGACGATCGCTTCGCCGCCGGCACGATCACCTCGCGTATCGGGCTGGAACATGACGCGATCATGTTCGGCACCGACAGCGATATCGCCGCGATCGTCCGCGCGAGCGGCGACAAGCCGGCCTGCGTGCTGGTCGACGAGGCGCAGTTCCTCACTGCCGCCCAGGTCGACCAGCTTGCCCGGCTCGCGGATGTGGATGGCATTCCGGTGCTCGCTTATGGCCTGCGTACTGATTTTCAGGGCGCATTGTTCCCCGGTTCAGCACGGCTGCTGGCGATCGCCGATTCGCTGGTCGAGCTGAAATCGGTGTGCGAATGCGGCCGCAAGGCGACGATGAACCTGCGCGTCGACGGCGAAGGCCGCGCGGTGGCGCAGGGCGCGCAGACCGAAATCGGCGGCAATGACCGCTATGTCGCGCTGTGCCGGCGGCACTTCACCGCCGCGCTCGACGAGGCGGCAGCGCGATAGGACTCATCACTGCTTCATGCTGGATACAGCCTCGACGTGATAGGTTGCGTCGCAAGAGGGGCATGAGGACCAGGATATGACGCGATATTTCACCCTCACCGCACTGCCGCTGGCGCTAATTGCCGCGGGCGCACAGGCGCAGACCCCCGCGCCCGACATGGGCAAGCCCGCCTCGATCCCGTTCATCCGCTACGATGCGATCCAGGATTTCGAGGCGGACAGCGACAAGGGCGTCTACCTCCAGGATCGCCAGCGCCGCTGGTATTATGCCAGCGTGGTCGGGCCGTGCACGTCGCTGCCCTTCGCGGTGAAGATCGGCGTCGACACGCGCTTTGCCGGCGACACGCTCGACTCGACCGGCACGCTGCTGGTCGATGGCGATCGCTGCAAGATCGACCGGCTGGTGACGAGCGGGCCGCCGCCGAAGCGCGAGAAGCACAAGAAGCATTGACGCTGGCCGGATAACGCCGCGCGGGCTAGGCGCGCTGCGATGCATGGCTGGATCATTCTCGACAAGCCGCTCGGCCTGGGCTCGACCCAGGGTGTGTCGGCGGTGAAGCGTGCGCTACGCACCGGTGGCTATGGCAAGTTCAAGGTCGGCCATGGCGGCACGCTCGATCCGCTGGCGACCGGCGTGCTGCCGATCGCGCTTGGAGAGGCGACCAAGCTCGCCGGGCGGATGCTCGACAGCGACAAGGTCTACGACTTCACCATCCGCTTCGGGGAGCAGACCGATACGCTGGATGGTGAGGGTGTGGTTATCGCGACCAGCGATGTGCGGCCGACGGCGGCGGCGCTGGAGGCGGTACTGGCGCAGTTCACCGGGCCGATCGAGCAGGTGCCCCCGGCCTATTCCGCGCTCAAGGTGGATGGCGAGCGGGCCTATGATCTCGCGCGGGCGGGCGAAGAGGTGGTGCTGGCGAAGCGGGCGGTGACGGTGTTTTCGCTCTTTTCCTCCCCATCGCAGATGGGGAGGAAATAGAAGAGATCACCCTCACCGCTCACGTCTCCAAGGGCACCTATATCCGTAGTCTCGCGCGCGACATCGCGTTGGCCCTCGGCACGGTCGGTCACGTCGCCATGTTGCGCCGCGTGAAGGCCGGCCCGTTCACCCTCGAAAGCGCGATATCGCTGGACAAATTGCATGAAGCCGCTATGGCGCGCGACCTTGAACACTTACTCCTGCCGTTGAGGGCGGGGCTGGACGACATCCCGGCTCTACCCCTCACCCCCGATCAGGCAGGGCTGCTCCGACAGGGGCGGGTTCTGAGCGGGATCGCCTCGGACGATGGCCTTTGCTTCGCGATGCTGGACGATGTCCCGGTCGCGCTCGCCGAGGTTCAGGACGGCAACGTCTCCGTCATCCGCGGCTTCAACCTGTAAAAAGATGTCGAGGACAGAGATAACATGACGATTTCGCAAGAGCGCAAGGACGTGCTCATCAAGGAACATGGCCGCGTCGAAGGCGACACCGGTTCGCCCGAAGTGCAGGTCGCGATCATCACCGAGCGGATCCGCAATCTCACCGAGCACTTCAAGATCCACGCGAAGGACAATCACTCGCGCCGCGGTCTTCTGATGCTCGTCAACAAGCGTCGCAGCCTGCTCGACTATCTCCGTCACAACGACGGCGCGCGCTACACCGCGATCATCGGCAAGCTCGGCCTTCGCAAGTAACCAAATGGCGCCTCCGGGCGCCATTTTTTCATGCCCGCAGATCAGCGGGTGACCAAGAGCCCAAGGCAATCCGGCCCCGGGCTCCAAGAGCGACATCTCGCTCTACACCGCACGAGCCGGCTTAGCTCGCACACAGGCCCCGGCACGCATTGGGCGGCCGGCGTAAAGGAAATACAATGTTCGACACCAAGAAAGTAGAAATCCAGTGGGGCGGCCAGACCCTCACGCTGGAAACGGGCCGCGTTGCCCGCCAGGCCGACGGCGCCGTGATGGCAACCCTCGGCGAGACCGTCGTGCTCTGCGCCGTGACGGCCGCACGCTCGGTCAAGGAAGGGCAGGATTTCTTCCCGCTCACCGTGCATTATCAGGAAAAGTACAGCGCGGCCGGTCGCATCCCCGGCGGCTTCTTCAAGCGTGAGCGCGGCGCGACCGAAAAGGAAACGCTGACCAGCCGCCTGATCGATCGCCCGATTCGCCCGCTGTTCCCGGAAGGTTTCTACAACGAAATCAACGTGATCTGCCAGGTGCTCAGCTATGACGGCGAGAACGAGCCGGACGTGCTGGCGATGGTTGCGGCCTCTGCCGCGCTGACCATCTCGGGCGTGCCGTTCATGGGCCCGATCGGCGCCGCGCGCGTCGGTTATGTCGATGGCGAATACATCCTCAACCCGACCAACGACCAGGTGAAGTCGGGCGAGCTCGACCTCGTCGTCGCTGCCACCGGCAATGCCGTGATGATGGTCGAATCCGAAGCCAAGGAGCTCTCGGAAGAGGTCATGCTCGGCGCCGTGCAGTTCGCCCACAAGGCGTGCCGCGAAGCGGTCAACGCGATCATCGATCTGGCCGAGAAGGCCGCCAAGGATCCGTGGGAAATGGCCGCCCAGGCCGACCTGACCGCCGCCAAGGACAAGCTCAAGAAGCTGATCGGCAAGGACATCGCCGCCGCCTATAAGGTGACCGACAAGTCCAAGCGTTCGGGCCTGCTCAACGAGGCACGCGCCAAGGGCAAGGCGGCGTTCGCCGATGCCGCGCCGCAGGACCAGATGGCTGCCGGCAAGCTGATGAAGAAGCTGGAAGCCGAGATCGTTCGCGGCGCCATCCTCAAGGACGGCCAGCGCATCGACGGCCGCACCACCACCCAGATCCGTCCGATCGAGGCAATGGTGCACTTCCTGCCGCGCGCGCACGGCTCGGCTTTGTTCACGCGTGGCGAGACGCAGTCGATCTGCACCACCACGCTCGGCACGCGCGACGCCGAGCAGATGATCGACGGTCTGAACGGGCTCAATTACGAGCACTTCATGCTGCACTATAACTTCCCGCCCTACTCGGTCGGTGAAGTCGGTCGCTTCGGCGCCCCGGGCCGTCGCGAAGTCGGCCATGGCAAGCTCGCCTGGCGCGCGCTGCACCCGGTGCTGCCGGCCAAGGAAGAGTTCCCCTACACGATCCGCGTCCTGTCGGACATCACCGAGAGCAACGGCTCCTCGTCGATGGCGACGGTGTGCGGCGGTTCGCTGTCGATGATGGATGCCGGTGTGCCGCTGAAGCGCCCGGTCTCGGGCATCGCGATGGGCCTGATCCTGGAAGGCAAGGACTTCGCGGTCCTGTCCGACATCCTGGGCGACGAGGATCACCTCGGCGACATGGACTTCAAGGTCGCGGGCACGTCCGAGGGCATCACCACGATGCAGATGGACATCAAGATCGCCGGCATCACCGAAGAGATCATGCGTGCCGCGCTCAACCAGGCCAAGGAAGGCCGCGCGCACATCCTCGGCGAAATGGCCAAGGCGCTCGACCACACCCGTGAGGAGCTGTCGGCCCACGCACCGCGCATCGAGACCTTCACGATCGACAAGTCGAAGATCCGTGAAGTCATCGGCACCGGCGGCAAGGTGATCCGCGAGATCGTCGCCACCACCGGCGCCAAGGTCGACATCGACGACGAGGGCGTGATCAAGGTCAGCTCGTCCGATCCGGCGCAGATCGAGGCGGCGATCGCCTGGATCAAGGGCCTGGTCGAGGAAGCCGAAGTCGGCAAGATCTACACCGGCAAGGTCGTCAATCTGGTCGATTTCGGTGCGTTCGTGAACTTCATGGGCGGCAAGGACGGTCTGGTCCACGTCTCCGAGATGCGCAACGAGCGCGTCGAGAAGGTGTCGGACGTCGTCTCCGAAGGCCAGGAAGTGAAGGTCAAGGTGCTCGAGATCGATCCGCGCGGCAAGGTTCGCCTGTCGATGCGCGTCGTCGATCAGGAAACCGGCGCCGAGCTGGAAGACAGCCGCCCCCCGCGCGAACCGCGTGAAGGCGGCGATCGTGGCCCGCGCGGCGATCGTGGCCCGCGCCGCGATGGTGGCGGCGGCGGTGACCGCGGCCCGCGTCGTGACGGTGGTGACCGTGGTCCCCGCCGTGACGGCGGCGACCGTGGCCCGCGCCGCGACGGTGGCGGCGAGCGTTCCGAGCGTGCACCGCGTCGTGAAGGCAATGACGACAACGGCCCCGCGCCCGAGTTCGCCCCTGCCTTCCTGACCGGCGACCGCGACTAACAGTTAAATCCGCAAGGATAGCGGAGAGGATGAGGGGGTCCGGCAGCAATGCCGGGCCCCTTTTTCGTCGGATATACGGACCCAAACTTCGCTCTTGGCTGGCGCCGCGTGATCCCACTAGCGGCGATCAGGCTGACGTGCGAACCTCACGCATGCGCGTTGAAATCTATTCGAGCGAGAAGGTTATAGGCTCCGCTGAACTTAACCAGCTCGACCCGCCAATGGGCGTTGCGGTCGGCTTGTTCACGCCGACATCTGAATATGTGGCAGCTATCCACGCCGGAGAAATTGACGGCCACGAAAACGGCGCTGCGATTGGCGCGTTGAGCGTCCACAGCGCCGAAGGTAAGGTGGGGTGCGAAGGCGTCTGGATCGCGGATTTTCAGAACACGCTCAGTGAACTTCAGGTGTCTGTTCTAGGTATCGCCGACTTCGCGACATACTTCGCAGACCACCCGGATTTCCGCAAATATTGGGGCTTAGACTAGCCCCGCTTCCCAAAGCGAACCATCACTCCCCAAACAAATCCCGCTGCGCCTTCTCCAGTTCCTCGGCATAGCGCCGCCGCACATAAGTCTCCGACAGGATCCCCAGCACGTGCCGGTCCCCGGCGACCACCGCCAATTCGTCGCTGCCGGTGCGGTCGAAGGTCTTCATGACCTCGACGATGTTGGTCTCGGGCGTCAGCGCGGTGTCGCGGTTGACGGCGAGCGTCGCGATCGGCGCGCCGGGGTCTCGCCCCTCGGTATAGGCGGCAGCCGTCTGCACCACGCCGGCATAGTGCCCCTCGCCGTCGCACAGCACCACGCGGCTGGTCGAGCCGAGCGGATAGCGGTGGCGGAATTCGGCGATGGTCAGCGCATCGGGCGTGGCGCGCGTTTCGCGGCGCATCATCCGCCCGGCGGTCAGCGTCTTGACCCAGCCGACGTCGCGCGCGCTCTTGATCGTCTCGCCGCGCAGATGCAGCCGCCAGGTCGAGAAGGAATAACCGAAGGTCTCGCGCACGATCGTCGAGGCGACGAGCGACGCCGCGACCACCGCGCCGGTCAGCGCGAAGTTCTGCGTCGCCTGCAGCACCAGCATCGCCATGGTCATCGGCCCGCCGACCACCGACACGGCGAGCGCCGCCATGCCGACCAGCGCGGCATTGTGCGGATCGACCACCTGATAACCGGCCGCCATGTTCACCCCCATGGCGAAGAGGTGGCCGATCAACGTGCCGAGAAACAGCGAGGCGAAGAACAGGCCGCCGCGAAAACCGAAGCCGAGCGAGACGATCGACGCCGCCGACTTGGCCAGCAGGATCGTCGCGATGAAGACCAGCGGCGCGCCTATCGCGAGATCGGCATGCAGCGCGCCATGCCCGGCCGACAATGCCTGGGGTGAGATCAGGGCGATGGGGATCAAGAGCGCCCCGCCGATCGCCGGCCGCGCCCAATCGGGTAGCGCGATGCGACGCACGCCGCGCTCGACCAGCGCCACCGCGCGCATCAGCACGATCCCGTAACCGGCACACAGCGCGCCGAGCAGCGCATAGATCATGTAATGATGCGTCTCGACCGGCGCGCCGGCCACCGCCTCGATGACATAGGGCTGCACACCCAGAGTCTGCGCGACCAATGCCCCGGCCAAGGCCGCCGCCGCGACCGGCGCGATGGCCGACGGCGTATAGGCGCCGATGACGATCTCGAACGCGTAGAAGGCGCCGGCCAGCGGCGCCCCGAACACCGCCCCGATCGCGGCCCCTGCCCCGGCCCCGACCAGATGCCGCAGGTCCGCCCGGCGCAACGCCAGCGCACTGCCGACCCAGGCTGCGATCGCGCCGCCGAGTTGGGTATAGGCTGCCTCCAGCCCGACCGAGGCGCCGAAGCCGTTGGACAGCACCGTCTGCCCGGAAATCACCAGGCTGTCGGCCATCGACATGCGCCCGCCATGCAAGGCATTGGCCTCGACCGGATCGACCAGCCGCCGCTTGCGCACCCGCACCGCAAGCGAGAACAGCGCGAGGATCGCCCCGCCCAGCGGCAGCACGAGCAGCGCCCAACCGGTCAGCGCGGGCGTCTCGCTCAGCCGTGTCGATGGCGGCAAGGCGAACAGCACATGCTGCAAGGTCCGCGCGATCCCGCCCTGGACCACGCTGAGCATCGCCGACGCCCCGCCTACGCCCACCGCAAGCAGGATGAACATCGCCTCGCTCGCACGCACCCGCCGGCGCAGCCAGGCGAAGGAGAAGCGGATCAGGGCGGGGTTGAGCAGGGTCACGGATCGGTTCGGCTTGGGGAGCTGCCAATCCGGTTGAGCCTTTCGGCGCGCCAGCGCAACCCGTGTGATACAGAGCCGCGACATGTCACGGTTGTCGGGCCGCAAGCGGCAACCTATGCCGCTGTCGCAGCAACAGCGGGACGAACAGCGTGCGCCATCAACTCCTTCTGCCGGCCCTTCTCGCCAGCTGTATCGTCTCCTCCGCTTTCGCCCAGACCGCCGCGCCGGCCGCGAAGACGGCACCGATCGACAAAGTGCGCCTGTCCGACACCACGCGCATCCTCGCCAGCAACGCCTTCGAGGGTCGCGCACCGGGCACGCTCGGCGAGGAGCGCACCGTCACCTGGCTGATCGACGCTTTCCGCAAGCTCGGCCTGCAACCGGCCGGCGATGATGGCGGCTGGACCCAGGCGGTACCGTTGCTCCACACCCGGCTCGACACGAGCGTGGCCGTGACCGCGCACGCCGGTGCCGCCAACATGACGCTGGCGCAGGGCAAGGACGTCTATCTCGGCACGGTGCGCGACGTGGATCGCGCGGCCATCGTCGCCGCGCCGCTGGTGTTCGTCGGCTATGGCGTCAACGCGCCCGAGCGGCAGTGGGACGATTTCAAGCAGGTCGATCTCAAGGGCAAGATCGCGGTGTTCCTGGTCAACGATCCCGACTTCAACGCCCCGGCGGGCGACCCCGTTGCCGGCGTGTTCGGCGGTCAGGCGATGACCTATTATGGCCGCTGGACCTACAAGTTCGACGAAGCGGCGAAGCGCGGCGCGATCGGCGTGCTGATCGTCCATGACACGGCCGGTGCCGGCTATGGCTGGAACACCGTCATCGCCCCGGCCGGCGAGAGTTTCGCGGTCGTGCGCAAGCCCGGCGATGTCGAGCCGGCGATGCTGCAGGGCTGGCTGTCGGCCGACGCCGCGACGCGTCTGTTCGCCGCCTCAGGCCTCGATCTGGCGAAGCTAGGTCAGGCGGCGCGGCGGCGCGATTTCCAGCCGGTGGCGTTGCCCGGTGCGACCTTGTCCGCCGATATCCCCGTCACGCGTGAGCGCGTCGCCAGCCGCAACGTGCTGGCCAAATTGCCCGGCACGACACGCCCGCAAGAGACTGTCTCCTTCGCCGCGCACTGGGACGCCTATGGCGTGGGCAAGCAACCCGGCGCCAATGGCCGCACGATCCGCGCAGGTGCCGCCGATGATGCGATCGGCGTCGCGGCCGTGCTGGAACTGGCGCGCAACTTTGCCGCCGCGCCGCGCACCAAGCGCACCTTGCTGTTCGCCGCCTGGACCGCCGAGGAACGCGGCCTGCTCGGTTCGGAGACCTTCGCCCGGTCCGATCTCTATCCGGCGCGCGACATGGTCGCCAACTTTACGATGGATGTGCTGCAGACCGCCGGGGCGGCGCATGACGTCGTGCTGGTCGGCGCCGGGCAGAACGACCTCGAGGATGCCCTTGCCCGCGCCGCGCGGACGCAGGGCCGCACCGTGACGCCCGACGCCAAGCCCGAGCGCGGGCTGTTCTATCGTGCGGACCATTTTTCGCTCGCCCGGCGCGGCGTGCCGACGCTGTTGCTGATGGGCATCGGCGGCGGTGCCGATCTGGTCAAGGGCGGCCGCGCCGCTGGCGACAAATGGGTCAGCGACTATACCGCGCATTGTTATCACCAGACCTGCGACGACTGGAGCGCCGACTGGGACCTGACCGGTGCCGCGCAGGATGTCGCTTTGGTCTACCGGGTCGGCCGCGAGCTGGCCGACGGCACCACCTGGCCGGGCTGGAAGGTGGGATCGGAGTTCGCCCCGATCCGCGCCGGGTCACGTCAGGGAGCGCGGTGATCTGGCTCGAAAGAAGAGTGGTTCACGCGGAGACGCGGAGGCGCGGAGGGGTTGCGCGCTGGGCAGCCTGCCGCGCGACAGCGCACTTCCCGTATCTGACTGAGGTCGGCGGGCGTTTGCTGACGCGGGAGAGACGCAGCGAACGCGACCTCTCCGCGTCTCCGCGTCTCCGCGCGAACCAATCTTCTACTTAAGCCGGCATCTCCTGCTGAAACCGCGCTATCCGGCCCGCCGCGGCCCGCGCCTCGGCGAGATCAGCCCCGGTCAGCATGTTCAGCACGGTGTTCGACAGGCGCGTGCCCGCAATCCATGGCCGCACCCAGCGCCCGATCAGCAAGGCCGCCGGAATGAAGGCGACGCCGAAGATAAGATTCCACATGATGAACGGCGGCATGAACGGCGAGGCGCGATAGAGATCGACGCCCAGCAGCCCCTTGAACAGCACGATCACGAACGGCACCCACCACAGAATCTGCCCGGTCAGGAACGCCCATAAAAAGGTCCGCGCGCGATGCATCCGCAGCGTGGCGAGCCGCTCCTGAATCTCGACCGGGGGCAGGCCGAAATCGACCTCTCGCAGCGCCTCGCGCTCGCGGATCGTCAGTACGCCCATCACGATCGTCCAGATCTGCAGCGCGGCGCCGGGCAGGAAGAATTTCCAGTCGCCGAAATGATGCGCGGTGAAGGCGCCGAAGCCGATCAGGAACAGGATCCAGAAGGCCATGCCGAACCAGCCCATCGCGCCGGCGCGGCGGATACGGTCGTGATGCGCGATCGCCAGTGTTTCCTGCGACAGCCGCGCGTTGAGCCGTAGCGCGTCGACCAGGTGCTGGTCGCGACGTGCCCATTCGGTCTTGAGATCATCCAGGTCCATCACGCATTTCCTTCATCGATCTGGGATTGCAGCTTGAGCTTGATGCGGCCGAGCCGCGTGGCAACATTGCCGGCAGTGGTGCCGAGCATCGTTGCGATCTCGCCATGGTCGAAGCCGTCGAGATAGAGCAGCACGAGCGCCCGGCTCATCTCGTCGAGCCCGTCGATCAGCGTGTGGAGCACCTTGCTGCGATCATCGTCCGCGGTGAACATCCCGCCCTCGCCCGCCAGTTCGACCGCCACTTCGAGCGGCAGCGTGTCGCGGATGCGACGCCCTTCGCCGCGGCGATGCGAGATCGCGACGTTCATCGCCACGCGATATGTCCAGGTGGTCAGGCTCGACCGGCCGTCGAAGCGATCGAACGAGCGCCATAGCTGGACCGCCATGTCCTGGATCAGGTCGCGCCGGTCTTCCTCGTCACGGCAATAGATATAGGCGACCTTGTACAACGTCCGCTTCTGCGCCTCGAGCAAGGCGAGAAACCGCTCGCTCATCGGGTCGGATAAAGGCGCGTTGCTGTTCATCTGAGCCATTAGTCGCCGGCCCGGGCGAAATATCACATCACCATGGAAAATAATTCACGACGTGTCGGCGTCGTCCGGTCTGCCGGCAGATAAGAAGGACATTGTTCGCGCAGAGGCGCAGAGGCGCGGAGAAGTCTCGCACCGGGCAGCAGCCCGTGCGCCAGCACGATCCTCACATCGGGCAGCGTCCAACATATTTTGCTGACGCGAGACAGAGCGGGCAAACGTCATCTCTCCGCGCCTCTGCGCCTCTGCGCGAACAAATCTCTTCTCTCTTCGCGCCGACAGGCGCCGTCAGGTCAGTCGCCAGATCACACAAAGCAGGGTGACGACGATCAGCGGCGCCACCGCGATCCATAACCGACGCGCGCTCACCCCGCCTGCCTCGCGCTGATCGGCAACCGCGAACAATGCCGCGATCATCGCGCCGAGCATCGTCCACAGATTATAGCGCAGCTCCGCCGCGACGCTCGCCGGCAGATAACCCAGCCCATAGAGCAACGCCGACAGCGCCACCGGCACGATGATCCGCCGCGAGGGCAGCGATGGCGCGATGATTAACGTGCCGAGCGCCAGCGCCATCCAGCAGATCGGCCAACCCAGCGGCGTGCGCCCGGTCCACAGCGCCAGCCAACAGAGCCCGTCGAGCAGCGGGTTGCGATCGACATGATAGCCCCAGTCATTGGGCGCGGACTCAGTCTGCGCGGCGCGCTCCACCTCGTCATGCACGAGGAAGCGCATGTTGACGTTGAAATGCGCCAGCCGATGCGCGGCATAGGCGAAGGGATGCGCGAGGACGGCGCCGAGCCAGTGGCGATAGGGGCTCTCCCCGGCATCGGTGAAGGCGTCGCCGACATCCTCGAACTGGATAGGGCAGGCCTCGGGCGACCACCAGGCATAATGGTCCCACTGCATCGGCGTGTAGCATTTGGCGTTCACCGCGACGCGGTTCTGCACGTCGATATCGGGGAACACATCGACACCGCTGTGGTAGGTGATCCCGGCGAGATCGAAGATCACCAGCGACAGCCCGACCCCGCTCGGCTCGGCGCGTAGCAGGCGATTGGCGACCGGCAAGGCGGCGGCGAGGATCACGGCACATACCAGCGCCACCCCGGCGAAATGCCATCGCCGCGACCACCAGCCATGCGGCAGCACCGCGATCATCAAGGGCAGGCACGCTGGCAATGCGTTAAACCGCAAGGTCGCCGCGCCGACCAGCAACACCAGCGCCGCGATCCGCAATCCCCAGCCGCGCCGTTCGGGCATCCATGCCAGCAACGCCACCACAGCGACCAGCGCCCCCGCCATCAGGCAATCCTTGAGCACGGCGCCCATCAGCGCGAGCGGGATCGGCAGCAGGGCACCGAGCGTCAGCGTCACCGCCAGCCCGCGCCGTCCCTGTCGCAGCGCCCAGCCGACCAGCCCGACGATCCCGGCCCAGAACAGGCCCATCTGCAACACCAGCATCGGCATCGGCCCCTGGTGGAACATGATCAACTGCCGCCACAGCCAATCCATCGCCGGCGGGTGCCAGTCGTCATAATGGCCGCTGAGCGCCTCACCATATTGGCGCACCGCATCCCAGGTCATGATGCCGGGCCAGAAGGCCGCTGCCTGGAGGATCGCGGCGAGCAGCAAGGCGCCGGCCAGCGCCACCGGCAATGCCCGTCGCCGCGCGCCCGGGTCCAGCGAGGTCATGTCACGCCGGCGGCGCGTCGGCGGCGCCGGTGTCGCGCTCCTGCTGATGATGACGGATCACCTCGTCGATAATGAAGCGCAGGAATTTCTCGCTGAACTCAGGGTCGAGCTGCGCCTCCTCGGCGAGACGTCGCAGCCGCTCGATCTGCCGCTCCTCGCGGCCGGCATCGGCCGGCGGCAACCCTGTTTTCGCCTTGTAGCGCCCAACCGCCTGCGTCACCTTGAAGCGCTCGGCCAGCATGTGCACCAAAGCGGCGTCGATATTGTCGATGCTCTGGCGATAGCCGCGCAGCGTCTCGTCGGTCACCTGGCTTCCCCTGAATTCGCGCCTTGCGGTCGTTCGTCCCCTTTGCGGTGCGATAAGACGCCGCGCAAGCCGGTTTGGCTTGCCTTTGCGCGTGTCTGTCGCCACATCGCCAGCGAGATGAGCGCCACGATCCACCGCCTCGACGGCTCCCGCAGCCCGTCGCTCGAACCCATGGTTCAGCTGGTCGCCGGCGACCTCAATCTGGTCAACGCCGTGATCCTTGGCCGGATGCAGTCCGAGATCCCGCTGATCCCCGAACTCGCCGGTCACCTGATCGCCGGCGGCGGCAAGCGCATGCGCCCGATGCTGACGTTGGCGAGCGCGCGCCTGCTCGGTTACTCGGGCACGCGCCACCACCGCCTCGCCGCGGCGGTCGAATTCATCCACACCGCCACGCTGCTGCACGACGATGTGGTCGACGGCTCCGATTTGCGCCGCGGCAAGCGCACCGCCAACCTCATCTGGGGCAACCCGGCCAGCGTGCTGGTCGGCGACTTCCTGTTCAGCCGCTCGTTCGAACTGATGGTCGAGGACGGCAGCCTCAAGGTCCTGAAGATTCTGTCCGGCGCCAGCGCGATCATCGCCGAGGGCGAGGTCAATCAGCTGACAGCCGCGCGCCGCATCGATATCGGCGAGGAGCGTTATCTCGACATCATCGGCGCCAAGACCGCCGCCCTGTTCGCTGCCGCCTGTCGCATCTCGGCGGTGGTCGCCGAACGGCCGGAGAGCGAGGAAATGGCGCTCGACGCCTATGGCCGCAATCTCGGCATCGCCTTCCAGCTGGTCGACGACGCGATCGATTATGTGTCCGACGCCGGCACCATGGGCAAGGACGCCGGCGACGATTTCCGCGAGGGCAAGGCGACGCTGCCGGTCATCCTCGCTTATGCCCGCGGCGACCCCGACGATCGCGCCTTCTGGAAGGCCGCGATGGAAGGGCACCGTGCCCGCGACGAGGATTTCCTCCACGCCGTCTCGCTGATCCGCGCCAGTCATGCGGTCGACGACACGCTCGCCCGCGCCCGCCATTACGGCCAGCGCGCGATCGATGCGCTGGGGCCGTTCCCCTCGGGCCAGGCCAAGGACGCGATGGTCGAGGCGGTCGAGTTCGCGGTGGCGCGGGCTTACTAGGTCCCGTCTCGGAGATCGCGGAGCATAGGGATTGGTCGTTTAGCGGTTGTCCGCCTTTTCGGTCAGTTGGTGCGATGAAGATCCGCGACGAGATCGCGAGCGAAATCTGGTGCCCTGGGCGATCGCGACATATGGAAGCGATAAGGCTTATCTAATGATCTCGCCGGCAATCAAATTGTACAGATTGTTGAGACCCGGGCCGATTTGCTGACACCAGTAAATTGCTTTTCTGACACGTGACGCGTCCGCGCCCCAAAGCTCATCAGGGTTGTCGATCGTTGGCACAAAGGGATCATAGTCATCCGGCATCGGCCTAGTATTGACGCCGCCGCACCTATTCGCAGCCTGTTCAATCACTTCTCCCAGCGATACAAGCTGCTCTACAAATATGCTCCGCGTGGCCGCGTCCATTCCCCTAGGCATGCGAACCTCCCTGATCGCAATGTTAGCCATGCCGATCGCATATGGTGACAGCGTTTGGAGCTCCATCACTAGGACCAAGCGGGGGATTGCGCTGCCCATCTCGCCGAGGCGCCGCAACACCGCTTCGTAGTCTTGCTGTATCGCTCCGAGGCGCAGACCATGCGCGCCGAGATCACTTGTCATCCGCTCGTTCTTGTCGAGTAGGACGGCCACTTGATCCTGAGTTCGCGCCAAGCGCGGAGCCAAACCGTTTTCCTCTTCAAACTTCGGCTCATACAGAACAGCGTTGCGGCGCCGTTCTGTGCGGAATAGCAAATATATTCCAGCCAATAGAATGAGAACGCGTAGCCCCTCAGGCGGGTTAAGCAGGAAACTCAGCGAATTAAAAAGCCAGCCACGCTTTTCCGACTGTGACAAAAGGAAGTCGAAGCTGCCGCCCAGCCCAACGATTTCTAGAAACCAACGAATGATCGGTTTTGCCTCTGACAGGACGAATAGCGTCCAGACCAGCGTGGCAAGCCATCTCTCTCTCAGTTTGCGCATTTCCCTATCATGCGGCGCTTTAGGATAGATGGCGAGTCACCATCTCGATCTCGGTCGATCTCAAGCCGACTGCAAAACAGCACCCTCCGCCTCCTCCAGCAACCCCTGCCGCTTGGCCACGATCATCGGCACCAGGATCTGCCCCGCGACATTGACCGCTGTTCGCCCCATGTCGAGGATCGGGTCGATCGCCAGCAACAACCCGGCACCCTCGATCGGCAGGCCGAGCGTTGATAGCGTCAGCGTCAGCATGACCAGGGCACCGGTCAGCCCGGCGGTCGCCGCCGAGCCCAGTACCGAGACCAGTACGATCAGCAGATAATCGGTCGCGTGGAGCGAGATGCCGAAATATTCCGCGACGAAGATCGCCGCGATCGCCGGATAGATCGAGGCGCAGCCATCCATCTTGGTGGTCGCGGCGAACGGCACGGCGAAGGCGGCATAGCTGCGCGATATGCCGAGCCGCTCGGCGGATTCCTCGGTCACCGGCAAGGTGGCGATCGACGAGCGCGAGACGAAGCCGAGCTGGATCGCCGGCCATGCGCCGGCAAAGAAGTGCCGCGGGTCGATGCCGTTGGCGAGCAGTAGCGCCGGATAGACGATAAACAGCACCAGGCCGAGCCCGAGATAGATCGCCCCGGTGAACGCGCCGAGCGTCGACAGCGAGGCCCAGCCATAATGGACGATGGCATTGCCGAGCAAAGCGGCGGTGCCGATCGGGGTCAGCCGCACCACCCAGCGCAGGATGCGGCGGATGAGCGTGAGCAACGACGCGTTGAGCGCGAGGAACGGCGCCCCCGCCTCGCCGATCCGCACCGCCGCCACGCCGATCGCGATGGCCACGACGATCACCTGCAATATGTTGAACGACAGCGTCGTCTTTGCCGCACCTTCGGCAATGCTGGTCGACGCGTTGAGGCCGAGGATATTGCCGGGCACCAGCCCGCGCAGGAAATCGAGCCATGAGCCGGCGGTCGATGGCCGCACCGCCGCTGTTGCCGCGACGCCGCTATGCACGCCCGGCTCAATCAACAGGCCGAGTGCGATGCCGATCGTCACCGCGATCGCCGCCGTCACCGCAAACCACAGCAAGGTCTGGCCGACCAGTCTGCCGGCATTGTCGAGCGTGCGCAGCGCCGCGATCGAGGCTACGATGGCGGTGAACACCAGAGGCGCGACCAGCGTCTTGAGCAACTGCACGAAGATCTCGCCGATGATGCGCAAGGTCTCGGCCAGCGGCCCGGCGGCGTCGCCGAGCGACCGGGCGAGGAAGCCGAGCGCGATGCCCGCCACCATGCCGAACAGCACCTGCGCGCCGAACGAAATTCGTGGAAAAGTCACGACAATATCCTCCGTTCGGCCGCGCCAACCGCCGCGCCGATCAACCCGAAAAAGGCGCGACTGGCGGCGCTTGCTCCGACGTCCCATTCAGGGTGCCACTGCACCGCCAGCACATCGCCGCCGCACGGCCGCGCCGAAAAGGCTTCGACCAGCCCGTCATCGGTGGCGCGCGCCTCGATCGCCAGGCCGGCCCCCAGCCGATCGATCCCCTGGCGATGCACCGAGTGCACCGACAGCCGCTGCGCGCCCGTCGCGGTGGCGAGCAGGCCGCCATCGCTCAACTGGATCTCATGCCGATGGTCGAACAGCTTCTCATAGGCATCGGCCTCGCTGCCGGGGCGATGATGTGCGCCGGCGAGATCGCCGGTCAGCGTGCCGCCGAACAGCACGTTGAGTTCCTGCAGGCCGCGACAGATGCCGAACACCGGCCGCCCCGCCTCGATCATCCGCCCGGCGAGATGTAGCGCGACCTCGTCGCGCTCCTCATCGAGCGAGGCCGCATCGCCCTGTTCGCCGCCATAACGCGAGCCGGCGACGTTCGAACGCGAACCGGTCAGCAGCAAGCCGTCGAGCCGCCCGACCAGCGCCAGCGCATCACAGGCGCTGGACACCGCCGGGATCAGCACCACCGTCACTCCGGCATGCTCGACCAGCGGCGCGACGAAGCGCGTCGCCACCGCCTGGATCGGCCGGTCGGCGACCTCGTTGCAGCACAACACCCCGACCACCGGTCGCGCGGCGCAGCCCGACGGTCCGGGCCATGGCGGGGTAAACATCTTCACGCGGCCCGCCCACGCAGCGTTTCGTGCAGCACGGTCGCCGCCTCGCCGGCGAGGATCGTCGCCGTCGGCTGCGCCACCACGCTGCCCGGCGGCACATCCTCGAGCAGCCAGACATTGCCGCCGATCGTCGCGCCGCGCCCGATCGTTACCCGGCCAAGGATCGTCGCCCCGGCATAGATCACCACATCGTCCTCGACGATCGGGTGCCGCGCATAACGATCACGCGGCGACACCGGCGCAGCGCCGAGCGGGCTGCGCGCGCCGAGCGTGACATGCTGGTAGAGCTGCACCCGCGCGCCGATGATCGCGGTCTCGCCGATCACCACGCCGGTGCCATGGTCGATGAAGAAGGCCGGGCCGATCGTTGCGCCGGGATGGATGTCGATCCCGGTCAGGCGGTTGGCCAGCTCGGAGACAATCCGCGCCACGATCGGTGCGCCGAGCTGATACAGTTCGTGCGCCAGCCGGTGATGACGCACCGCGATCGCACCGGGATAGCAGATCAATATCTCGTCCGGGCTGCGCGCCGCCGGATCGCCGAGGAACGCCGCCTGGATGTCGCTGTCGATCAGGTCGCGGATGCGCGACAAGGTTGCTGCGAACAGCCGCACCAGGGTGGCTGCCTGATCGGGCTCGAACTTCTGGGTCGCCTCCTCCTGCCAATAGGCGAATTCCTGCTCGACCTGGCGCTGAAGCAAGGCGAGGCCGGTGCGCAGCTGCGCCGCGACGAAATCATCCTCATATTCCGCCTGGCCGCCGAAACCGCCGAGCCGGCGCGGAAACAGCGCTGCCGAGAGATGCTCGATCGCCTCGGCGACCGAATCGGGCGACGGAAACCGCTCGACCCGGTGCTGCTTCAACCGCCTCAGCCGCCACTGCGCGCGGGTTTCGCGCAGCGCCGCCACGGTCGCCGCGACATCGGCCGACAGGTCCTCCTGCACGATGGAAAGATTGGTGACGCTCATGGCTCAGCCGACCGCCTCGGCCAATGGTTCGGCCAATGGCTCGGGTTGAGCGACGGTGCGCAGATAATCGGTGTGCGTCGTCCAGCCTTGCGGGAACAGCGCCTTCGCGGCCTCGTCGGTCAACGACGGCAGGATGATGACGTCGTCGCCCTGTTGCCAGTCGGCCGGCGTCGCGACCTTGTGATTGTCGGTCAGTTGCAGGCTGTCGATCGCGCGCAGGATTTCGGCAAAGTTGCGCCCGGTCGAGGCGGGGTAGGTCAGCGTCAGCCGCACCTTGCGCGTCGGATCGATAACGAAAACGCTACGCACGGTCGCGGTGTGCGAGGCGGCCGGGTGGATCAGCCCCAGTAGTACCGCAACGCTGCGGTCATGGTCGGCAATCAGCGGAAAATTCGGCGCCAGCCCCTGTGTGCGGGCAATATCCTGCGCCCATGCATGATGCGCCTCGACCGGGTCGACCGACAAGCCGACGACCTTGACCCCGCGCCGGTCGAACTCCGGTCGCAGCCTGGCGACGGCGCCCAGCTCGGTCGTGCAGACCGGCGTGAAATCGCGTGGGTGGGAGAACAGCACCACCCAGTTGTCAGCGGCCCAGTCGTAGAAGGAGAAGCGACCGATGGTCGAATCCTGGGTAAAATCGGGCACGGTATCGAACAGTTTCAGCGACATCTCTGGCCTCCTCAATTCCCATTAGATTGATGGGATATTGAGGCACGGGCAAGCCGGGCGCGACCAAGTTTTGCTTTTGCGCGGTGAAGCGCGTGGCCTAGCCCCGCTCCTGCACCTGTGCGACCGGTGCGCGGCTTGGCCGCAATGCGACCACCAGCACGCCGAGCAAGGCCAGCGCCGCCCCCACGATCATCCGCCCGCCAAGCTGGTCGCCGGTGATCAACACGCCCAGGGCAATGGTCGCGAGCGGCGTCATCAGGGTCAGCGGCGCGAGCAACGTCGCCTCATAACGGCCGATCAAGCCATAATAAGCGGTATGCGCGAACAGCGAGACGACCAGGGCCGCGAACAGCATGGCCACGCCAAACGGCCAGCCCACCGCCAGCGCGCTCGACCATTGGCCCTTCTCGACCAGCGCCGAGCCGATCGTCAGCGGCACGAACGACGCCAGCCCGACCCAGGCCTGGAAACGCAGTGGCGCGACATTGTCCATCTGCTTCATCAGGATCGCGCCGAGCGACCCGGCAAAGGCCGAGGCGAGCACGAACCAAAGCCCGACCGACAGGGTGACGCCCTTCGGGCTCCAGATCACCAGCACCACACCGACCAGCGTAAGTGCGATGCCGAGCCAGCGTCGCCAATGGATTCGCTCGCCGAGCATCAAGATCGACAACAGGGTGGTCATAGGCAGGCCGGCCTGCACGACGATTGCTGCGGCGGACGGCGAGGCGGTCTGCAACCCGACGAACAGCAGGGCGAAATTGCCGCCGCCCATCAGCAACCCGATCGCGACGATGCGCCACAACGGCTTCGGCGCCGGTCGCAGCCATGGCAGCGTGACGACGAACACGATGCCGAAGCGCAGCGCGGCGTAGAATAACGGCGGCACGCCCCAGTTGCCGACGACGATCTTGCTCAGCACATTGCTGAACCCCCAGATGAGGCACACCATCGCCAGCAGGAGGAAGTCGCGGACGCGCATGGGCAACACATGCACGATGGCCGCGGGTGCGGCTATGGGTCTTGGTCGTTGCCTGACTTACCGAACGGGAGAGCGGTGCGAGTATGGACGTCTCGCACCGCTCTCCATCATTGCCGCAGTGTCGCCTAGAACGCGTAGCTCACGGATGCGCGATACGACCGCCCGAAGATCGGGCGCACATCGGGCAACGCCGCGCCAGGGCCGGCGAGGAAGCGCGGATTGCCCTCGGTCAGGCCATGCGAGTCGGTCAGATTGTCGACGGCAAGCTGTACCGTGAAGCCCTTGTACTTGGTCCGCAAACCGGCACTCAGCGTGGCATAGGCGGGCAGTTCCTGGATGTTGGTCAGATCGCTGTAGCGCTTTCCGATCGCTTCATAGGTGCCGTACAGGGTCACGTCACCATCGTCCGAGAACCTGTAGGTATAGGTCGGCGTGACGCGCACCTGATAGGATGGGATACGCTGCGCATCCTTGCCGTCCAGGTTCGGAATGCCGGGCGTGTCGGTCTTGGCATCTTCGAGCACCGCGTTTCCGGCGATGCCGAAACCGCTCGAATGATGGTAGGATGCGTCGAATTCGATGCCCTTGGTCTTCGAGCCCGCAATCTGCGGTGGCACGCCGACGTCATTGTATACCGCTCCCACGACCTTGTCGTAGAAGCCGGTCACCGCAGCGTAAAACCCGCCGCCGCGATACTTCACGCCGCCTTCATAGGATCGCACGCTCCAGTTCAGGTCGAGCCGCGGCCCGGTATTGCCCAGCTGCGATCGCACATCGTCGAACGAGGGCGAGTGATAGCCCTGCGAGACGCGCGCATAGACGTCGAAATTGGCCGTTGCGCGGTAGTTGACGCCAATCGTCCACGGCGTGGCTTCGCGGGTGATCTTTGCCGAATTCGGCAGACCGTTGCCCGTGATGTTGAAAGAGATGTCGGTCCATTGGTGACGAATGCCGGCATCGATGCGCAGCGCATCGGTGACGTTGAACGAATCCGACAGGTAGATCGCGTTCACCGTGGCGCTGCCCCGATCCGAAATATCGAAAGCGGAGAGCGTGCCGTTGTTGAGATTGACCAGATCGCCCTTGCCGCCGACCTGCATCCAGCGCGTGTTGCCCAGGCTCCACACGTCATCCGAGGTGAAGTGCGAAAAATAATAGCCGAGGTTCAGCGTGTTGGCGCCCGACCTGAAATTCAGCACCGCCTCGTTCGAGATATTCTGGAGCTTCTTCTCGACCACCCAGGAACCGAACTGCTGGACATAGTCGGTCGCGGCGAGCGTCTGGCCGGTATGGATCGTCTGCACCGACGTCTGGCCGGGGTTGGCCGCCGTCGTCAGCGCCGTCGCGACCGTCACCGCGCCGGCGCCGGCCGGCACCAGGCCGGTCGTCTGCAAGGTGCCGCTGGTGAAGCCGACATGGTCGGTGAACGAGAACCCGCCACCGAAATCATAATCGAGGCTCGCGCCGGTCACGATGCCCTTCCAGCCGCGCCCCTTTGCCAGGTCGACATTCTGGGTCGCGCCGCTGCCCGCCGCGCCCGGTGTGATGATCGTGGCATAGCGGGTATATTGGTTCAGCTGGTTGTAACGCCCGACATCGATGCCCGGCACGTCGGCTGCAAAGGGCAGAAACCACTCGCCATGATCGTCGGTGTAGCGGGCGAAGATGTTGAATTTGCCGGCCGAAAACTTCTTGGTGATGTTGGCCGTGATCTGCTGGCCTTTTTCGGTGGTGAAACCGGCCCGGCGCACGCTGTCGCCGCGCGATACATAACCGCCGACCATGTAATAGAGATCGTCGGCAAGCTTGCCGCTGACATAACCGTCGGTGCGCCAGGCGCCATAATCGGTGATGGAGGCGCCGATGCTGCCCTGGGTCCGGTCATGCCCCTCACGCAGGCGCAAATTGGTCGTCAGGCCGGGCTGACCGTCCGAATAGAGCGCCTGGGGACCGCCATTCACCCCTTCGATGCTCTCGACGGTTTCATCGATCCGCACGATTCCCGTCTGATCCATGAACGACAGGCTGCTCGATCCGTAGACCGGAATGCCGTTGAACTGCATCGTGACGAACGGCGCGTCACCGGTGCTGGGAATGCCGCGGACGAAGACGTTGGAGGTGCCGACGCCGCCCGAGCTTTCCACCCACACGCCGGGAATCGACTTGAGCGCGTCGCCGGCGCTCTTGGGGGCCTGGAGCTTGATGTCCTCGGACGACAGGGTGGTGATGGAATAACCCGCCTCCAGCTTGTTGATCCCGCTGCCCGCGGGGCGACCGGTGACCACGATGTCGGCTGGCGGCGCCTCGTCGGGCGCTGCAGCGGCCGCGGCCGTTGGCTGCGATGGTGGGGTGTCCTGGGCGGCAGCCGGGCTGGCCAGCGCGATCGCCAGCGCGACCCCCGAAACAGCAACAAGGTTGCGATTGCGCGAAACTGTCATTTTCCTCTCCTGCCGCCGCCTTCCCTGCTGGGAAGCGTCCGAGAGTGAAAACTACACATCTATGAATTGCATTTCAATAACTTGTTGCAGTGTCGGCACATTCTATTAAACATATATATATCAAATAGATAACTCATATCCGGGCGAACTGCCTGTGGCAGACATATCACACTCGGCAGGCGTCAATTTTCGCATCGAATCCCGCAACCGACGGAATCCGGCATGGGCAAGCAAAACGAGCATCGATCGGCCCGAGGTCGCGACAAGGCGCATGTTGCATCTCCCGTCATGACCTGCCTATTTTCGGACCACCAGGAACGGCAGTTTCGACGATCGTCGGAAACCGATTTCAGCGGCTGTCCGGCTGTTACGGATTGAGGAGTTCTGTCTTGCGTCGACGCGCCATGGATCTGAACATGGGGGACATTGCCCGGCTGGCGAACGTGTCGAAGCCGACGGTGTCGCGCGTCCTCAACAACAGCCCGTTGGTGAACGAGGAGACCCGCGAACGCGTGCTGCGCGTTGCGCGCGAAAACGGCTATGCCATCAACCGTAACGCGCAGAAGCTGCGCCAGGCGCGCAACGACACCGTCGCCGTGGTGCTCGATTTCGGATCGCACCGTGCCGGCCAGATCGCCGACCCGTTCATCTTCGAACTGCTGGCCGGCGTGTCGGAGTCGCTGTCGGTCCGCAATCAGGATCTGCTCCTGTCGCCGCCCAGCCTGACCGACGTGCAGAGCCATCTCGACCTGATCAGTTCGCGGGTCGCCGACGGCTTCATCTTTCTCGGCCAGGGTGTGCGCGAGCCGATGCTGCGCGAGCTGGCGCGGGCCGGCGCGGCCTTCGTCGTGTGGGGCGGGGTCGATCTCACGGCGCCTTATTGCTCGGTCGGCAGCGACAATCGGCGGGGCGGCCAACTCGCGGGCGAGTTGTTCGTCGAACGCCGCGCGAAACGCTGGCTGTTCGTCGGCAACATCATGCATTCCGAAATCCGCATGCGCTTCGACGGGCTGTGCGAGGTCGCGGCCAGGCATGCCGATATCAGCGTCGAGCATCTCGAAGTCGAGCACATGGCCTATAGGCCGACCTATCAGGGGATGGCGGCGTGGCTGCGCGGCAATAAGCCGCCCGACGCGGTCTTCGCCTTTTCGGATACTGCGGCGATCGCCATCGTTGCGGCCTTTCGCGAGCTCGGGCTCGAGGCGCCGGCCGACTATGCGCTGTGCGGCTATAACAACATTCCGCCCGCCGCCGATTTCAACCCCGCCCTCACCACGATCGAGCAGGAAACGCATCTTGCCGGCGCGATATTGGTGGAAAAGCTGATGCAGATTCTCGACGGCGGAAAGCCCAAGTCGAGCATGCTGCCGACCCGGCTGATTATCCGTCAGACCTGAGGAGCGACGGCCGAAAGTCGCAGCACCTGGTCTAGATCGACCTGCGCGGTGTCGGCGAAGACCAGATCAGCTGCGGCAAGGATTCCCTCATCGCCGATGCCGATCGCGATCATCCCGGCGGCCTTGATCGCCGCCACGCCTGCCGCGGCATCCTCGAACCCAACGCATTCGCCGGGCGCGATACCAAACGCATCGGCGCAGGCGAGGAAGATATCCGGCGCCGGCTTCGACCGCGCGACCTTCGCGGCATCGGCGACGAAATCTACCGCGCCCGACAGGCCGGCACGGTCCAGCACCATCGTCGCATTCCGGCTGGCCGACGCGACGCCGAGCAACAGGCCCGCCGCCCGCGCGCGCGCCAGCAATGCCGTCGCACCGGGCAATATGTCGGCATCGCTCATCGTCGCCAGCGCATCGAGATAATAGCCGTTCTTGCGCGCGGCGAGCGCCTCCCGCGCCGCCAGGTCCAGCGACACGCCGCCGAGCGTCAGGATGTGCTCGAGCGACCCCATCCGGTCGACACCCTTCAGTGCTTCATTGTCATGCGCGTCGAACGGAATATCCAGCTCGTCGGCGATGCGTTTCCACGCGACGAAATGCAGGCGCGCGCTGTCCACCAGCACCCCATCCAGATCGAAGATCGCCGCGCGGAACGCCATGTCACGACGCTCGCGAGCGTGAGGTTTCGCCGGAGGGCGCGACATCCTCGCCGCCGACGCGAATCCTGACGTGGCGCGCGCCACGGGCTGAAACCGTCGCGGCCCGGCCCGACACGGCGACATCTACCGGCGTCCCTCGGAACGTCATGGTGAAGCCGTAATCGCCCAGCCCCGGTATCGCGACCGGGTCGAAGCACAATATGTCGCCCTCCACCCGCATACCGGCAAACCCCATCACCAGCGTCGTCCAGCTCCCCGCCAGCGCGGCCATGTGCAGGCCGTGATCGGCATTACCGAACAGGTCCCCCAGGTCAGTCAGCGCCGCGACCCGCCAGTAATGCGCCGCGCGCGCGCCGTCGCCGGCATGCGCCGCCGCGGTGGCGAAGGCGCTGGCCGACAGCGTCGAATCATGCGCCGTCGTCGCTTCATAGATGTCCAGCATCCGCCGCCGCATCGCCGGGTCGAAGGCATCGGGCAGCAGCGCCAAAGCGAGCACGGCGTCGGCCTGTTTCGACACGCGACGGCGATAGATGGCGAGCGGATGGAAGTGCAGCAGCAGCGGATAGGATTCGCGCGGCGTCGTCTCGAACGGCCAGGGCTCGAGCCGGAAAAAGCCATCGTCCTGGGCAAAGACCTGCCGCTCCTCGTCGAACGGCAGGAACATCGCGTCTGCCGCGCGGACCATCCGCCCGGCTTCCGCCTGATCGATCAGCGACGCGGCGAGGCCCTCGCGCGCGGCGAAGCGCAAATGCCGGGCAGCCATCATATTGGTGTAGAGGTTGTTGTTGACGATCGCCGAATATTCGTCGGGTCCGGTCACGCGATTGATGACGAACGCACCGTCGCGACCGGCATCGTGAAACCCGATTGCCAGCCAGATCCGCGCTGTCTCGACGAGCATCTCCGCGCCGCCGGCAGCGAGGATCGTGCGATCCCCGGTCGCCGCGAGATAGGTTTCGAGCGCATAAGCGATGTCGGCGTTGATATGATATTGCGCGGGCCCGGCCGGGAAATAGGACGAGCATTCGTGCCCGCCGATCGTCCGCCACGGATACAGCGCGCCCCGCTCCTGCCCCATCGCGCGTGCATTGTCGCGTGCGGCACCAAGCCCGGAAATCCGCCATGCCAGCATCGCTTTGGCAATGGCCGGATGCGTGAAGGCGAACACCGGCATGACATAGAGATCGGCATCCCAGAAGACATGGCCTTCATAGCCTTCGCCGGTCTGTCCCTTGGCGCCGATCGAGCTCTTGCCGTCGCGCCCGACCGCCATGGCGAGTTCGGCCAGGGCATAGCGGATCGCCAACTCGGCCTCCGGCTGACCGGCGAAGGCGATATTGCTCGACGACCAGAAATCCGCAAACCACGCGGCCTGTTCGGCCAACAATCCATCATATCCGCGCTCGCCGGCGAGGCGCAGCATCTCGGACAGCGAGTCGCCCATCTGCGGGTCGCGCGAGGCGCGGTACCCCGACGCGAAATCCACCTGCACCCGCCCGTCGATCGTCCTGCGCCCGATTTCCTGCATCGCGCAGGCCACCCGGAAGCCGCTCGCCTGCAGGCCGTCGACGCGCGCGGCGATGCCCGGCGCGTTGCGAACCTGCAGCTCAGCCCAGGGACTGGTCGCCATGGTCGGCGCGACTCGCGGATCGTAAACGGCGACTTCCGGCGCCCCGACAACGCCGTCACCGCTTCCCGGCGGCGGCGTCACCAGCGGCATCGCGGCAACGTCGCACCCGTCGGCGAACGCAACGCGCGTCAGCACCAGGCCATCATGCGCCATCGAGACGAATTGCTCGATGACGATCTCGACGCCCGCGCTGGTCAGTACCTCGGTACGGACGCACCGGCTTAGGTCGAGCTCGATGCCTGCGACTGCGACAACGGGCTGCCCTCCGATCAGAATCGCCGGTCGCGTCGCGTCAGCGACCGCCAGTCGCAGATCGCTTTCGCGCGCAAAGCCGTGCGCCGCCTCGTGATAGGCGATCGGCACGCGTTCATAGACACCGTTGAGATAGACCCTGGGCGCATCGGCCGCTTCGCCCGGGCCACGCACGCCGATAAAGCCGTTGCCGATCGAAAACAGCGCGGGAACATGGCGCAGCTGCGCATCCTGGCCCGCCGCTGCAAGACGCCAGGCATCACGCACAAACCGCACGGCAGCAAAGCTCGCTTCCGGTAATGACCGCCCCACGCAACACCTCTCCCGAGCAAGGCGAACGCTCGCCCGATTGCCAATGATATGCATTTCATAATAGGAGATGGTCAAGACAATAAGCCGGGAGTCGTCCATCCCGGCCGGGGAGGCACCATGAACAGAACACGAATGATCGTTGCGCTGGCGCTGACCTATGCGGTTTTCGCCGTGCTGCTGAACAGCGTCGGCACGGTGATCCTCCAGTCGATCGAATCCTTCCACGTGACGAAAGGCGCAGCGAGTTCGCTCGAGGGTTTCAAGGACCTGTCGATCGCCGCCACCAGTTTCCTGCTCGCCGCCCAGCTGCCGCGCTTCGGCTTGCGCCGCGCGATGATCGCGGCACTGGGGCTCGTCGCGCTCGCCTGCCTGGCGATGCCACTGGTGCCGGGCTTCTGGACGACGCGCCTGATGTTCCTCGCGGTCGGCATTGCCTTCGGTATCACCAAGGTCTCGGTGTACAGCTTTGTCGGCCTGCTGACCGACGACAGCGCCCGCCACGCCTCGCTGCTCAACGTGATCGAGGGCGTGTTCATGCTCGGCGTGCTCAGTGGTTACTGGATCTTCGCCGCCTTCATCGACCCGCAGGATTCCGGCAGCCACCACTGGCTGGCGGTCTATTATGTGCTGGCCGCCGCCAGCCTGATCGCGCTCGCATTATTGGCCGTCACCCCGTTCGACGAGAGCGCGGTCGACGAGCCATCGGCGGCGCACGGTGCCGGGCAGAAATTCGCCGAAATGCTCGCGCTGGCTTGGCGCCCGCTGACGCTGAGCTTCATCGTCGCGATCTTCTGCTACGTGCTGATCGAGCAGGGGGTCGGATCATGGTTGCCGACCTTCAATCGCGAACTGCTCGGGCTGTCCGCGCCGATGAGCGTGCAGGCAGCCTCGATCTTCGCGATCTGCCTGGCGGCCGGCCGGCTCGGCGCCGGGGTGATCGTGCGGCGCACCGGCTGGTTCCCACTGGTGTGCGGCTGCCTCGCGGCAATGGCGATTCTCATCGTGGCGGTGCTGCCGCTCGCGGCCGCCCATCACGGCCAGGTGACGACATGGGCCGGCGCGCCGATCGCGGCGTTCCTGTTCCCGATGATCGGGCTGACCATGGCGCCGATCTATCCGGCGCTCAACTCGGCGATCCTGTCGTCGATGCCGCCGCGCGAGCAGCCCGCCATGGTCGGGCTGATCGTCGTCTTTTCGGCGCTGGGCGGGACGACGGGCTCGTATATCGTCGGTCACATCTTCGCCGCCTTCCAGGGGACGATCGCCTTCTACGTCCTGCTCGTGCCGATCGCGGCGCTCGCCGCGGCCGCCGCGATGGTCCGGCGCGGGGCTGCGCGCTAGTCTTTGGGACCATTTGGGTACGTGGGCGGCGCGTCGCCCGCGTTGCGACCGACATCGGCACCACCAACGACCTGAACGGATCGTTCGGGCGATGAATATTTGCGCCCAGGGCGGACGTGTAGCCGAGCGCACAACGCCATTGTTATACGTCCGGCAGGCTTCGGGCCGATGGCGAACAGTGAGTACCGGCCGGCGCGCTTAAAGGAGAGAATATGAACGACACGCGCAACGCGTTTGAAGCGCACGACTTCTTCCGCAGTGACCGGTTCATCGCGGATCCGTACGCCTATTTCGATTATCTGAGAGAACAGGCCCCGGTCGTGCGTGAACCGCATCAGGGCATCGTCATGGTGACGGGCTACAACGAAGCCCTTGAGGTCTATAACGACCCCGCCCGCTTCTCCTCCTGCATGTCGACATCGGGACCGTTTGCGGGCTGCCCCATTCCGCTGGAGGGACGCGAGAATGACGATATCTCCGAGCTGATCGAAGAATATCGCGACCAGACGCCCTTCAGCGATCAGCTCCCGACCATGGATCCGCCGACCCACACCGCCCACCGGGCGTTGCTGATGTCGCTGATCACCCCGAAACGCCTCAGGGAAAATGAGGAGTTCATGTGGAAGCTGGCCGACGAGCAGATCGACACCTTCCTCTCCCATGGCGAATGCGAGTTCATGGACGCCTTCGCCCAGCCCTTCGCGGTGCTCGTCGTCTCCGACCTGCTGGGCGTGCCGCCCGAGGATCGGACCGAGTTCCGCAAGCACCTCATCCGGGTCGAGCGGGAGAGTGGCGGCGCCGTGGTCGGCGGCACGGACGGCGAAGTCACGCATGGCCCGCTGGAATTTCTCTACGAAAAATTCTCGCACTATGTCGAAGACCGCAGGCGCCATCCCAAGGAGGATGTCCTGACCGGACTGGCCAACGCCACCTTCCCCGGCGGCGCGGTGCCGGAGCCGATGGATGTCGCCCGGATTGCCGCCAATCTGTTCGCCGCGGGCCAGGAAACCACGGTGCGCTTGCTCAGCTATGCATTCAAGGTGGTCGGCGAGCGCCCCGACCTCCAGCAACGCCTGCGCGAGGACCGCAGCCTCATCCCGAATTTCGTCGAGGAATGCCTGCGCATCGAAGGTCCGGTGAAGGGCGACTTCCGACTGGCGAAGAAGCCGACCAGTCTCGGCGGCGTCGAGATCCCCGCGGGCAGCTTCCTGTATGTCTCCAACAGCGCCGCCAATCGCGATGCCCGCAAGTTCGAAAACCCCGGCGAGTTCGAGCTGGACCGGAAGAACGCCCGCTTGCACGTGGCCTTCGGCGCCGGCCGCCACGCCTGCCCCGGCGCTCCGCTGGCCCGGGCCGAAGCGGTCGTCAGCCTCAACCGCATGTTCGACCGGACCAGCGACATTCGCATCTCCGAAAAGGTCCACGGGCCGCGCGACGCACGGCGCTACAGCTATCTGCCAACCTTCATCCTGCGCGGATTGACGCACATCAACCTGTGCGCGGGTTTCGGGATTTGCACGGGGATCGCCCCCGAAGTGTTCGAGCTGCACGGCGATGGCTACGCCACCGTGCTGGTCGACGAGGTGCCGCCGGAACTCGAGGATCTGGTGCGCCGGGCGGCCAGCCAGTGCCCGGCGCAAGCGATTTTCCTCAGCGACGACACCTCCGGCTGACCAAGATCGGAACGGGGGAGTCTGTCGCCGGGATTCCTTCATCCAGGCTGCGATGACGATCGCCCCCGGTTCGTGCTGCCAAAGCGCGCATAGAGTGTCGGCAACACGAACAGGGTGAGCAACGTAGCGCTGACCAGCCCACCGATCACCACCGTGGCCAGCGGCTTCTGTACTTCGGCACCGGCGCCATGGCCGAGCGCCATCGGCACGAAACCCAGGCTCGCCACCAAAGCCGTCATCGCCACCGGACGCAGGCGCGCGAGCGCGCCCTCCCGCGCAGCCATAGCACGGTCGCGTCCTTCGGCCGCCAATTGCTGAATCGAGGTCAGCATGACGAGGCCGTTGAGCACCGCGATACCCGACAGCGCGATGAACCCGACCGCCGCCGAGATAGAGAAGGGCATCCCCCGCAGCAAAAGCGCGAGCACGCCGCCGACCAGCGCCAGTGGCACGCCGGTGAAGACGATGGCGGCATCGCGGATATTGCCGAGCGCGCCGAACAACAGCAGCATGATCAGCGCGAAGCATGCCGGCACCACCAGCGCCAGCCGATCGCGCGCGGACGCCAGATTCTCGAACTGGCCGCCCCATTCCAGCAAGGTGCCGGCGGGCAGCTGGACCTCCCTCGCAATCGATGCCTTCGCCTCGTCGACGACACTCGCCACGTCACGGCCGCGGACATTGGCCTGCACGACGACGCGGCGCTTGCCGTTTTCGCGGCTGATCTGGTTCGGCCCGTCGATCACCTGGATGTCGGCAACCGAGGCGAGGGGCACGAAACCGCCCCCCGGCATCGGCACCGGCGTCTGGCCAAGCGTCTGCAGGTCGGCGCGGGCGGCATCGGCCAGGCGAATGACAATGGGGAAGCTGCGGTCACCCTCTGAGATCCGTCCCGCCTCGCGCCCACCCACCGCCGTGGAGACCGTATCGGCGACATCCTGTGCGCTGACCCCAAGCCGCGCGGCGCGATCCTGCGCATAGGCGATGTCGAGCATCGGCAGGCCTTCGGTCTGCTCGACCTTGACGTCCCTGGCGCCGGCGGTGCGACGGAGCACGCCGGCGATCTTCGCCGCGGTCGCGTTCATCTGCGCGAAGTCCTCGCCGAAGACCTTGACCGCGACGTCGGATCGCACGCCGGCGATCAGCTCGTTGAACCGCATCTGGATCGGCTGCGTCACCTCATAGGCATGGCCCGGCACCTGCGCGATCCGCGCCTCGATCCGCTCGACCACGGCCGCCTTGTCTTCGGACGGGTTGGGCCAATCCTTGCGGCCCTTGAGCATGATGAAGGTGTCGGTGGCGTTGGGCGGCATCGGATCGGAGGCCACCTCCGCGGTGCCGGTGCGTGAGAAGACGGTGCGGATTTCGGGCATGCCGTGCAGCGCGTGCTCGATCTGTGCCTGCATCTTCTGGCTTTGCTCGACCGAGGTGCCGGGCACGCGGAAGGCGGAGACGAGCACGTCGCCCTCGTCCAGCTGGGGCAGGAACTCCTGGCCAAGCGTTGTGTAGGCGCCCGCCGCGAGCGCCAGCGCGCCCAGCGCCGCGCCGATGGTCAGGGTCGGCCGGCGCATCGCCCGGTCGAGGCCGGGCCGATAGCGCTGCCGCAGCCAGCCCAGCACGCGCCCTTCCTTCTCCTCGACCGGACGCGACAGCGCGATCGCGATCGCCGCGGGCACGAAGGTGAGCGACAGGACGAAGGCGAAGGCCAGCGCCATGATGACGGTGAGCGCCATCGGCTCGAAGGTCTTGCCCTCGACGCCGGTCAGGATGAGCAGCGGCACATAGACCAGGATGATGATCGCCTGGCCATAGACCGAAGGCCGGATCATCTCGCGCGCCGCGCCGGCGACAACCGCGAGCCGTTCCGACAGGATGAGCGTTCGCCCCTCGGTGTGCTGGCGCCCGGCGATGCGGCTCAGCGCATTCTCGACGATGATCACCGCGCCATCCACGATCAGACCGAAGTCGAGCGCGCCCAGACTCATCAGGTTCGCCGATACGCCCAGCCGCAGCATGCCGAAGGCGGTGAGCAGCATCGTGATCGGGATCACCAGTGCCGCGATCAACGCCGCGCGGAAATTGCCGAGCAGCAGGAACAGCACGACGATGACCAGCAGCGCCCCTTCGGCGAGGTTCTTCGCCACGGTCGTGATGGTTGCATTGACCAGTTTGGTGCGGTCGAGCACCGGCTCGATCACCACGTCGCGCGGCAGCGACGGCGCAATCGCCTTGAGCTTGGCGTCGACGCCGGAGGAGACGGTGCGGCTGTTCTCGCCGATCCGCATGATCGCCGTGCCGGTGACCACCTCGCGGCCATTCTCCGAACCGGCACCCATGCGGACGCCCTGGCCGAGCCGCGCTTCGGCGACCTGGTCGAGCGTGATCGGCGTGCCGCTGCGGGTGGCGATCACCGTACCGCGCAGCTGGGCCAGGCTGCGGATACGCGCGTCGGCGCGGACCGCGAGCCCTTCGCCGTTGCGGTTTACCGTGCCGCCACCGGTCGCGACATTGTTGCGCTCGAGCGCGGTCGCGAGGTCGCCGAGCGACAGTTTCAGCGCCGCGAGCCGCTGGACATCGGGAATGACGAGATATTCCTTTTCGTACCCGCCAAGCGAGTCGATCCCCGCCACACCGTCGACCGTCCTGATCTGCGGTGCGACGATCCAGTCCTGCACGGTGTGGAGATAGGTCGCCTTGTCGGCCGCGCTCGCCAGCCGGTCGCCCTCGGGCGTGATGTAGCTGCCGTCCGGCTGCAGCCCCGGTTCGCCGGGGCGGTGCTGGTCGTGCGCGCGTTCGGCATAGCGCAGCGTCCAGATATAGACCTCGCCCAGGCCGGTCGCGATCGGGCCCATTTCCGGCCTCGCCCCCTTGGGCAGCGTTTCCTGCGCAGCCGTCAGCCGCTCCTGCACCTGCGCGCGCGCGAAATAGATGTCGGTCGAATCCTCGAAGATCGCCGTCACCTGCACGAAGCCGTTGCGGCTGAGCGACCGGGTGCTCTCCAGCCCCTTGATCCCGGCAAGCGCAGTCTCGATCGGAAAGGCGACCTGCTTCTCGATCAGCTCGGGCGACAGTGCCGGGGCGAGGATGTTGATCTGCACCTGGTTGTTGGTGATGTCGGGCACCGCGTCGATCGGCAGCCGCGAAAGCGCGACGCCGCCGATGATCGCGGCGATGGCGGTGAGCAGCAGGACCAGCCAGCGCCGGTCGACCGCCCATGTGACGATGCGTTCGATCATGGCTCAGTCCTCATGCCCGGCTTCGGCCGCGCCGAGCGCCGACTTGAGCGTGAAGCTGTTGGCCGCGGCGATGCGCTCGCGCCCGGTGAGCCCGGCTGCCACGATGACCATGGCGCCGTCCTGCCGCCCGAGCGTGACCGGAGCCGCACGAAAGCCGGTGTCGGTGCGCACGAAGACGACGGTCCTGGCTTCCACGGTTTGCACGGCGGTCGAGGGCACGCGGATATTGCTGTCGCTCGTCCA
>Ga0307510_10000753_pt1 | contig 33356 bp, 39 predicted proteins | sample 12_EM_MG_FD_207224 | JGI IMG/M metagenome (GOLD analysis project Ga0307510, IMG submission 207224) | Populus trichocarpa ectomycorrhiza microbial communities from riparian zone in the Pacific Northwest, United States - 12_EM | ecosystem: Host-associated > Plants > Roots > Unclassified | place... | reverse complement strand
GTGCCTGAATCGCTTCTTTTAGTCGATCTCTGCCGACTTCATATGATGCGATATCTAGTGGGAGTTCCTCGCAGACATTGCGCAACGCGACAAGATTGAAATGCTGAGTTTCGAGTGTTGGAGCGAACAGCAGAGCGTCTTGCATCAATGAGATGGCGGTCTCATATGCGGTTGAGGTGGTCTGGTGTCCATTGCGTCGTGCATTGTCCGTCCAGTTGCGTGACATTAAGAATCGATCCCGCACACTTGTGTATGTATCATTGCATGCAGCCGAGAGAAGTCGCATTCCTTCATCAAAGTCCCCCTGGCCTCTAGAAAGCGAGAAGCGTTTTGACAGAGCTGAAAGAAGCTTGACAATGACCTTGAAGTGGTCCCACCTTGCAATTGACATTTCTAGGATGCGGCGGAATACAGCAATTGATTCGTTGAGGTACTCAATTTTATCGGTGCACTTGAATGCATGGAAAAGAATCTTTCCCAAGGCGTAAGCAGGGACAGATATGAGAGGATTATTCGGGGGACATGAAGCAAGGAGAAGTCGACAATACTTGATGGTCTCTTCTATCTCCACTATATCCGTTGTGTGGCCCACGTAACTGAGTGCCTGACAGTGCTTATGTAACTCTTGTGGCTCAACCCACCAGTGAGTATTGCCAGTGGTGGATTTATCAAGAAGTGACGCAGCAAGGCAGGAGAATGATGGAACATAAGTTGCTTCTGGATTACGGGAACGTGCTTCTTGAAGACCTTCCATAACACCAAAATTATGTGAGCGCATCTCCATGAGCATTCTCAAAATGTTTGTGATATTACCGCGCCTGAAGTCATCAGCATGAGGTATTCTGAGATACGCCTGACAGCGGTAGATGGCCCCTTCAATGTACTCTGGGTTCCCGTATATGTAGGCCCGGTTCCATGCAATTCCTGCAGAGTTATACGCGGCATCTTCGTATAGGTCCGGAGAATCTCCATTGGATTCGGAGGAAGTGATTTTGTCAGAAAGAGTCATGACCTCTTTGTAATCATCGAGTGAAAAGGAGGTTTCGAAGCGAAGGGCGAGGAGAAAGGTAAGAGTGATGGCAACTTCGTGAGAGTCGAGGCGTTTATTCGCCTCCTGGAGGCATTTGATTATTTCTCCTGAATTTTCCAGGGACAACATTCGTCTATGACCCGATTGATAGGCGGAACGAAACTTTGCAATGGCCCTTTCTAAAACTGGTTGTGGGGTATTGGAGGCAAGGAGCTCGCAGCAGAGAGCCGTCATCTCGTCAATGTTTTGTGACACATCCTCAACGCCCCGCTTCACCTGGAAAGCCAGTGCAGACAGAAATTTTAGTTTGAAGATATCGCATGGGATACCAAATGTTTCAAGTGGCTGGGATCGGAGATAGCGAAAGTATGCGGCACAGTGCTGGGCATCACTGGACTGGTCGAAGTCCTCCAAGCCCACAACAAGTACGAGTGCAAGGTAAAACAAAGTCTGAACGATATTTTGACCACCTCTATCCCGGGGAGGTGCGATTAATACTGCTTCGGTGAAGTTGAGTATCGATGTGTCCAAATCCTTCTTCTGACGTGATAGAAGATAGCGATTGTGGTATGCAGCGCCCAGAGCTTGGACACATGAAAAGCGTAAAGGATGAGACCGATAATGAGAGATTTGATCATCGATATCAGCGATTGTGTCTGTCAATATGGAATTAAGAATTAGTCACCGTCGCGAATACGCGAGAGGATGTCGAGATTGGATTCATAACTTACCGTGTAGAACGTCTTGAGGGCCAGCAATATCGACCTGGACACGCGAAGGCCGGTCCATGGGGCCTTAGACAGATACGTATGATCTTGGCTATTTGGAAAGGGAATCTCAGGAGGGTGTCCGAGTCCCTTCAGATACCGCGATATTTGAAGTGCGGTGAAGAGTTGAGGCCCACGCCTTCAACACGCGTCCACGAAAGTGGCTACTTTCATTCGCCGATAGATTATGTTGGGTCCGCAGGTTTTCCGAGACCCGTTGGCTGCCCTTGCAGGGGAGGTCACCACACGTGTTGCACGCAAGGTCACACAGCCCACTGGCACTGCACTGGCAGCGGCCCGGCACAACCATCACAAAAAAGTAGCCCAATTCCGATATGAAAAAATACCAATATACAGGAAGTATTCGTCTCCTTAGGCCTGGTTGAATTGGTGGTACGCATTTCAGAGTAGTATAAGCAAGAGTAGAAGCGCTCAGAGGAAAATTGAACTGAAGACCTGGTGAAACCCGAAAAAGGCTCGCGGCACGTGATCTAGGATGTAGATCTCAGATCAGGCGTTGTACGAAAGTCCTCTTGCTACCCTCAGCCCTCAGTTATCACCGACCAACAGGTGTCTAGCCCTACTTGCAATCTTAGGTCGTTAAGCAAGGAGACACACCTGGAAGGGAAAAAGGACTCTTGTAGTTACTGTTTCGTTTTGCAAAGCCTCTCCATGAATGACATATTCCAACCTTGATTCCAACACTTTGCCATCGCCACCACCCATTTTCCATTTAACCGTCTCATAGGTCCTACACGCCTTCTCCTGCCCCTTTCCCACTCATATTGCGTTTCTGTTCATGTCGACGTCATCCTGTAGTGCAGAAGTCTGCGTGTTCAAGCAAAAGATTCCCTGCTATCCTGTCCAGAGATCTCTAAAAAACAACGCAAGCCAGCCATCCGATATACTAATCCTCCGAGTCTTTCACTTCCTTCCGGACTCCGGAGCTTATCCCACACCATCGGCCTCTGATAGTGACAACGCCGCCGGGCCGCCAGCAAATACGAATTTTTACAAAAGATATATAAACTGTACATGCACCCTGAACACTGAAAATGTCCTGACAGATCGTGAGGATGGCCCCGCAGCCTCTATCTATCTACATCGTGCACTTGACCTGCCCCAATCACCCTCTAGTCTCCAGCCCCCTCTTGATAGCTATTTCCGAAAGGGACAGATCAGCCCACTGCAAGGATTGCGACATTGACAAATTTACCTTCGCAAGAGTCCTTCGCATCTCCAAAAAGCATCTTCGTTCCTGGCATATAGAACATCGGATTCGGGACATCCGCTAATATCCAGAAAGTGTCACTTCGGGTCGTGCTCGCGCATGCTGGGGGTAGTGAGACACGCACCATAACCACTGCTCATTCCGCGTTTCATCACCACAACCTGCTTGCTCTTCCATGCGTGCAACACGGGCATACCAGCGATCGCGCTGCCCGGCTCAAGCGCGATCGGATTCACCGTGTCGTTGGCGCCAATAACCAGGGTCACGTCGGTCTCACCAAAGTCGTCGTTTATCTCGTCCATCTCCAGCACGACTGTAACGGAGTCATATTGTTAGTCTCTAGATGCGAAGACAGTGAGGATAGGGGCCGTACTATCATAAGGTACCGAGGCTTCCGCAAGCAGAACATTGCATTGTCCAGGCATGCGTCCTGCGACGGGATGAATCGCGAACCGTACATTCACGCCCTTCGATCGCAATAGAGACGTAATTTCCGATATCGCATACTGGGCCTTCGCCACGGCCATACCGTATCCAACAACCTGTACCGTCCTCTAAGTGAAATTGCAGTAGAAATGGAGACACAGAAATCATACAAGGATAACGTTGTCAGCATTTGTCAGCGCCTCTACGACGTCGTCTGCGTTGGTTTGTGTAATTTGTCCTTCGATCTTGTAGTCCGAGGGGGCTGCTGCAGGAGCAGTACCTCCGAAGAGAACATTCGGGAGCGATCGATTCATGGCAACACACTATACGACATGAACATGTACCCTGGCCTCGAAGAACAGAGGGCGATACGCACCATGATGTACGATAGTATAGATCCACTAACGCCGATGAGAGAGCCAACTGTTGTTAATAACGGGTTGTCCAGCATGAAACCTATGAACCACCAGGCACCGATAACATTAGAACATATTGTGAAAAGGATGAAAAGGATCAATAAACCAGACCTTCAGCAACAAGGGCAAAACCAGAGTACGCATTCAGTACAGTGATGACGACAGCTGTCACAGATCCTCAATATCAAACCACGTCCAAGTGCATGACGCCCATGAAAACGTACGCATGTCCGCTCCCCCGACAGCTGCAGTTAGCGTATATCCCTTTATAAAACTGAGCAGCGTGTTCAGGCCGAGATATCCAGCAGCCACCGCTGGCACAGCTGGGGCAGCAGCCAAGAACCCGCCCAAAGCCGCAAGATTTACACCGATTAAGGAACCGTTGATGAGGTGTCGGGCAGGGAGCATGAGTGGTCTCGACGACATCTTCCCAGCGAGCTTGAGGAACGCAACAATTGACCCTGTGAACGTCACTCCGCCTCCACCATAACCATATCAGCAGATACTCCTGGCGCTGGGAGATTCAAATAGAGAGCACACCGATGAGTACGCCGAGATACGCCGTGACTAGGTGCAGCGTTGAAATGTGATCAGCTGCAGCGCCAATCACACTGCCGATACTTGTGAGAACGGCTGCAAGTCCGACGACTGAGTGCAATGCCGCCACCATTTGCGGGAGTTCTGTTGCCGTAATACGGCGTCCGATGATCGCTCCGACTGTTCCGCCAATACCTGCGACAGCGGCAAATTGCGCAAGCACCTCTAGTGGGAAGCCGACTGCCGCGAGTGAAGCAAGGATGCCTGAGCCGACACCGAGAATTCCTAGCGCGTTGCCTTGCCGTGCAGTGGTCTGAGAAGCTAGGCCGGATAATGACGCTGATTGGCAACTCCAGTTCAGAATGAAATGTTCTATCGTAGTGTGAACACGCAAAGGACGGACCTATGCAAAGGACGCTGCTAGTCAGGTACCCGGCTTGTACTAGACCCGCCATGCCCGTGTGGGCCGCCGCCAGGAACCCTCCGGTGAACACTACCGCGGGAAGGCTGTAAAGCCACGAATATTCTGGCGGATCAGTTGGTCCTATACGATCTGGTTAGGATGAACTATCATGAATTGAGGGAAGCACGCACTCTTGAACATATCTAACATGCGTTTCGTAATCACAAAGCCTCCAGCAACGTTCACGCTGGCCAAGAGAACTGATATCGCTCCAAGTGCTTGAGATACGGTTCCAGGAAAATATCCACCGCCCATAACGAACAGTCCACCAATACCGACCATGCCTAAAGTCAAACGATAAGCCTCGTACAAAGCGTGTCATCAAGGGTGGGACTCGCCGGAAATGGCATTCGTGACGGACATCAGAGGAGAGTGCAACGCAGGTGCAACACCCCAGACAACGCGATATCCAATCAAACCAGCGAGCCCGAACGTGAAGACGTTAGTCATAAATAGAGGGCCTGTCACCTTGCCGAGCGCGACAACAGTACCCATGCCTGCTGTGACAGTCGCAACTTCGCGCGTCGCCTTCTGCCATGGCGTTATTGCCTTGATCTCCTTCTCGGCTTCGGCTGCCTTCGTAGGTGTGGGCGGCGGCACGGGTGTCGCGGGAGCAACGCGTGGGACAGGCTCTAACACAGCGCCGTGGTGCACCACTAGGGCGCTACGGACCACTTCATCTTCCAAGTTGATATGGAAACGTGAAGGCGTATTCACGGGTGCGATAGATAGAAGGAACTTCGTGATATTGTTCGAGTAGAGCGTCGAAGACTGTGTTGGTAGCCGGGATGGTAGATCGGTATAACCTGAGGTGTCAACGTCATATTAGTACTTGAGGACAAGCAAAGGTCTGTCAACACAGACCAATGATCGTGACGCCCTTCCGAACATGAAGCTTTCCCGGTATAGTGGCCTCGCAGTTCCCGCCTGCTTCCGCCGCTAAATCAACGATGACCGACCCTTGTTTCATCACGCCAACCATCTGCAGAACCGTATGGTCAGCAAATTACTGTCCCTTCTGATATTTACTCAACGTGCCTCGTTCGTGATCAGCTTGGGCGCAGGTTTTCCAGGTATAAGAGCCTAGAAGGGGCTATCAGTCGCCGCGATGAAGACATATAAGTAAGAACTCACCGTAGTAATTACAATGTCCACTTCCTTGCACTGTTCTAAGAAAAGCGCCATTTCGGCCTCTATGAATTCCTTGGACATCTCTTTCGCATAGCCACCAGTTCCGCTTCCTTCTTCTGCTACCGTAACCTCGACAAACTCTGCTCCGAGCGACTGGACTTGTTCACGGGCGGCAGAACGCGTGTCAAACCCGCGCACGATAGCACCCAAGCGTCGCGCGGTGGCGATCGCACTGAGACCCGCAACGCCTGCGCCAATCACGAGGACTTTGCATGGAGGGATCTACATATACATTGCTATATTTAGTCTTGACCCCATTTGTTTACAAAAGGATCGACCCTACCTTCCTGGTCAAGAGAATGCATGGAATCGAAGAGGGAACGTATCAATTCTGCGGAAGACGTAAAAAAAATACTGCCACATACCCCGCTGCGGTAACCTGACCCGTCATGTATCGACCAAAGTGATTGGCGGCCTCTAGCACGGCCTTGTAGCCTGCGATGTTTGCCATAGAACTGTTATCAAAATTGGACGTTTCAGTTGAAAAAGAGCGCGTCTTGAAGATGGGGAGGTCTGACCTGAGCACGTCAAAGGTCTGGGCACGTGATATCCGGGGTATCATATCCATAGCGAACGTGTTGACGTCCCTCTTGGCCAAGGCCTCTATCAACACCTTGTTTTGTTTCGGATGGATCAAAGAAATGAGAGAGCTCCCGTGCTTGATGCGCTCGACCTCCTCCTGGAGCGAGGGAGCCCGGACCTTGAGCATTATGTCTGTTTTGGCATACAGGTGTTCGCGCGACGCGAGTGTGGCGCCAGCCTTCTCGTAATCGTCATTCAAAAACTGGGCATGTGCCCCAGCGTCGTGTTCGATGAGCACCTCTGCGAAACCTTTCTTGCGGAGGAGGGCTACGTTTTGTGGTGTGAGCGCGACGCGGCGTTCGTTCGGGAAGACTTCTCGCGGAACTCCCACCCTCAGGGACGAGTATGGGATGCCTTGAAACGAAATGGGTTTTTGCGACGAGTTAATTCAACAAGTGCCAGGGACCGCGTTGACGTCAAAAGGACGTACTGGACTCTACCTCTGTCGATGCAGATGTTCCTACCTCTGAGTGAACACGTCTAGATACATGGAGAGAACGATAAGCAAGACCTAGTCAGGGGGGAGGAATGTCATCCATGAGTTTTGTCAGAACATGCAGGATCGCGTGAACACCCACGGTTTGTGAGTTTGTAGAGATGAGATGAGGGGATATGGTTGGACGATCGCAGAGAGCAGACGATACTGGCCGTGTAGATGGCCATCGTCAGGGGGGATGTAAGGAAGACGTAGTGAGGATAGGAATGGTTGAAGTGGCCGTGGTGGCAGAAAAAAGAGGATGAAGCAGAGGTGAGGCCAAGGGAGGGCAATAAGGCTAGGAAGGGCAAATGAAATAAATTGCCCCGCGCTTGACCCGAGCCCTCGCCGACTGCTCGGCATCGTCCCAATCTGGACTCATTCTCTCATCGATCGCGGTCACATGACGTATTTTCTATCATTCGTGCCTCATCGATCAGAAATCACATCCAACCAAATTCCCACAGCCCCTCGACCTAGCCCTCCATTTTTCAGGGCAGCACTGTCACACACCACTGACGACAGCTTAACAGTCTCTCGGAACAATCAATCAACCTCTCCTTCGCGTGGCCCTTTGGTATCCCCCACCAATTACGTGTGGGGTCCCCTTTCAGATGCCGTAACACAAGTCGTCATTCGTCATTCCGTTATTGGTACAGATTTCAATCCAGGGAGCAGCAGACTACTACATATTACGCGTACACCTTACGGAACCACAATTGTCGGGAAGTGTCAAACTTTTGTCAAGGCAAGGAACTACCGCTGAGTCCCCGCTCCAACTTAAGGAATTCTTGAACGTGGGGATGCTCCCACAGGCGCTCTGCATCCCCGGGGTCGATAGGAGGGAGGGGTCTCCGAGGCAAGCCCCCGTAGCCGTGCAGCTTGTCAAGTAGGGATTTCGTGCCCGAAATCGATGCCTTTGCGATGATAAACTCTCCGCGCGCGATGATTCCTTGCAACCGTTGGGCCTCAGGTAACCGCGAGGAATCCTTCGTAGCCGCCTCCGACACTTCAAACAACTTCACCAAAGCACGCTGATGGAAATTCAGTGCTTAACTGAGCAGACTAGCTAGGCACTCACTGGCGCTAAATTAGCGACGCCCGAAATGGCACCGTGTCCGTGAACAAAGATAGACGCGGTGATGAAGTCCGCGTAACCACCCAACACCAGAAACGGTGCCCTAGGATTCTTACGGGGATGTAGCTCGTCGAACGCCGGATCCGTGACAGTGGCAGCGATCCGCGTAAGTTTTCCGACGTTTCCGCATCTATTAAACCACATGGAATGCAAGGATGAGCCGTGTCTTCTGTTAGAGTCAACCAAGAGATAACGCACGTTAGCTTTACCCCACACAGGTTAGGACACGCTGTTGCGAGCTCTAAGATCAACTCAGAGTCGAGGTCAATTCCCGCGCTGGCCCCGGGATCTGTCCGCGCGTATACGTGGATTAACAAACGAATTCGTCTGGGAGAGAAACCAGGCACGCACAATTGTATACCATAACAGGCACTGGGCTCTTCTCCGCAACCTCCGTGTAAAACTCCTTTAGCGCACGCCGGTGGTTCGCAAGAACACCAGCGAAGTACCCGGGCGTGATGACGATGACGGCGTCTGCCTCCGCAGCCGCAACTTCCTCACAAAGCACGATCGTCTCCCTCGTGCTACCGCCACCGGCCCCTACAATGATGGGAACATCCAGGAAGCCCTCCCTGTCGAGTGCTCTGCGCGTAGAATGGATGATCGTCGCGCGCTCACCACGCGCCAAGTGAAGTCCCTCCCCCATCGTGCCCGCTAGAAGTGGGCGCACCCCAGCGCGCGCCAAATATATCACGTGCTTTTCGAGCGCCTCCAAATCTGTGTTCCTCCGGAGCGTCAGCACAACAGGACATAAACGCGATGCGGAAGTGCATACCGAGGTCCTCGCTCTTAGGGAGAAAGAAAGTGGGTAGGGGAGCAAAGATACCTGGGGTTAGTGGCCGCGTGGGGCGAGGGGGCGCGACGGCGATCCCACCAGAAGCCATTATGATGACGGGAAATGGGGGTGGAGGACATGCTCCACTTCACCGGGCCGCAATAAATACGAGGTTCTCGCCCGCCACGGACCGCCCGGAGCGACCCGAGCCCATCCAGACTTGATCCTGGCACCACTTGCGCCTTGCGCCTTCCTTCCATCAGTTCTACGCAAAATCTTTGATCCTCATCGAATCAGACATCAATTACCAGTTTCGGGCCCACAGTGGGAGAGTTGTTCTCCCTGGCCAATGATCCGATCCAATCCTTTTAACCATGGAACTACGAACGAGTGTTCCTTTGGTGGCCCAAGCGGAGGCCGACAAGTAACTGTGAAAAGGTGAAAGGTGTTTTGAAGACTAAAGTGCACGGCCAGTCCAGAGCCCAGATTGTATATCAGCGATCTGAATAGGTGGCGTGCATAATCATACGCCTGGGATAACGAAGCAGGTTCTATACCGCGTGACCCTGTGCGATCAGTCAGGTGGTGGACTTAAGAGGTCAATTACGCTCATCCTGTAGACCAGTAACGTAGAGAAGATGAACGGGCGGAGGCGAGACGCCTTGCAAGGTAGGATATCAGCGGGCCCAGTTCCTGAGGAATGTCCACCTGCTAAAAGACGCAAGTGGGTAAGAATGAGGGCAAAGTCATGAATGCCAAGGAAAAAGAGGTCATTCTGATTTCAATGGTGCGCTGAGACGCGGACCAGGTCTCGGGCTGAGAGGCCTAATGCAGATAAAACATGACCTTATCCAAGCATCAACGTTCAACTACTGTTTGCGTAGGTTCGACCCCAGGAAACATTCTGACGTCACCAATATCAAAGGGGTTATCTGGTGACGACATGCATATTCTACAAATTGTAGAAAGCGGCCGTGTATCAGCTACTGGACTGCAACTCTTGGTTGTAAGTAGTACGATAACGCAAGCAAGCACGGCAGACATACCAGGGGCCCATGGAAGACTTAGGCTGGCGCAGATGATGTCCCTGATTTTCCCCCACCCCCATCAACGATGACCAATTTATCCAATACCTCACGCTCCCACGCGGTCCACCCATCTGCGTCTTTTTCTCCCGCATCTTCTAACGCAGCCTCGAACACCTCCCATGGCACGCATCCGCGGTCACCTTCCTCCTTGGGCTCAAGGACGTAGTCTTTCTGTCGAGACCGTGTGAGGGTGACGACATGTCCGGCAGATCCGAGCGCGCGTGCGAGATCATGCACAATCGAGCGCACGTACGTGCCGCCTGAGACGCGCATCTGCAGCACGAACGCCGTCGGGACGTCGTCTGACGACGTCGATCCTTCGCCATCAGCCGTCTCGCAGGTCTCCTCCTTCTCCGCATCGGCGGCGGCGGCGGCGACGGGAGTATTGGCGGCGGGATCCACGCCGGAGAGTGACTGCGCCAGAGCCTTCTTCTGTTCGGGGGAGAAGACCTTCTCCGGCCAGCGGTGCGGATGCGCACCGCCTTTCCACTCGACCAGCTCGAGCGAGTGCACCGTCACTGGGCGCTTCTCTATCGGCCGCGGGAGGGGGATGCCCTTGCGGGCGTATTCGTAGAGCGGCATCCCGTCCATCTTCAGCGCGGAGAATCTATTCCCGAGACACGAGGCGAATGGTCATTGGCAAGAATAAAGGATTGGTTTCGGCGAGGTTGGAAAAGCGTGGAGTGATGGGTTGGGTTCGAAAACGGACGGACGTACATGGGAGGTGTTTGTTGGATCTCGCCACGGAACTGTGGGAGCGCATCTTCGACTTTTTCCCGAGTGACGTGTCTCCATGGCGCCGTGCGAACTCGCGCACCCTCGCTATCATACGTGTCTGTTTCGCACCCGAGCAAACACGTCGTAAGATACTCCTATCAGCACATCAGCCAACGCGAAGAAATACCTATGTACAGCACGCACCTTTGTACAATCCAAGAAATCGCTCAATTTCTTGGTGCCTTTACCGACGCCAACAACTCCAAGTCGCTGACCCTCAACACATAACACCACGCGAACCCAAGCGCATATACTCACCGAGAACACCGTCCGCGAGAGGATCCAGCGTGCCACCTTGTCCAACCTTCACGTTATCCCTCCGCGCCTTCCTCCTTTTACCCGCCGTCTTCTCAAGTTTCTCCTTCTCGACGAAGAGACGAGAGTTGCAGACGAGCTTCTTCAATTCGTCCACGACATGCATAGACGTTGGTCCGGACGGCTTTATTACGCCGAAAAGGCCCGATAGAGGCAGCGAAGGTGGGGCCTTTGGCATTCTGGAAAGATACGAGAGTAGCCACAAGGGGCTGAGTTATTTTGTGTATCGGTTGGTCGCGGGAGAGAACGTCATCATTGACGAGCCTGCGTGATCCGGGTTTGGTGAGGCTTTTCTCCGGGAGTCAAGCTGGCAGGCGCTTATTACGGTCTCAAGCTCAAGATCTCAACCATGAAGCTGTTACTTGGACACTCCGCTCTATTCACTCGTGATACAGTAATGTACAACGAGGCATTATCCCGACATTAAGCACTTATCCTCTAAACCTTACTCCTCCGGAGGATAGAACTGCGTCTATATGGGAAATGTCAGCATTCAGTAACGCCGCAGTCCCAACTGAAACGATCATCCTACGCACAAAGTATCTGTGGTGTTCCTTTGCCCCAGCTTCATCAATCAACGCAATCTCGGCGTCTGTAATATCAGGTGCATCAAATGTACTCAGATATTCAGGCAGGCGAGACTCTTTTGATGTTGTCCTGGAACGACGTGTCAATCGCCCGGCATACTTCCGTTCTAGTTTGACAATCACTCACGTCACTATCACAACACCCTTCGCGCGCTGCCACAGATATAGCACTTGAGCTTCGTTGAATGACTTTCCCGTTGTGTCAGACAGCCTCTTTGCGATAGACGTCAACACGGGGTCGAGCGGCCCACCCTTGAAGCGGAAGATTGGTGTCAGTCCGCCAAACGACGCAGTCACGATTCCATATTGTTTCTGCAGTTCTAGTGTGGGCAACAGGTCCTTGTAGACATATGGATGAAACTCAATCTGCAACAGATCTTAGCATCGGGCATTGACGGTCTTGAAGTCGGTAACTACCTGGTTGATTGATGGGATGACCTCCGCGCCATCAAGGGTCTCACGTAACTGCTCGGCTCGAAAGTTGGACACGCCGATGCTGCGCGTCAGTCCCTCCTTCTTGACCCCCTCCATTTCCTTCCACAGAGCCTTTAAGCACCCCGGCTCCTTGGAGAAGTACACGGGCGTATGGACGAGGAAGAGATCGATGTAGTCGACCCTCAGCTTTGCGAGCGAGTCGACAAGCGCGTCCCGTACAGTTTTGCCCTCGGGAAGTCTGGCCAACTTCGTCGTGATGAACAGCTGTTCGCGAGCTTTCCCCGCCGCCGCGATACCGGCGCCGAGAGACTCCTCGTTGTTGTACCATTGCGCACCGTCGAGGTGCGTGAAGCCCGCGTTGATTGCGCTGGTTACCAAGTCTACCAAGTCTTGTGCATCCTTTTTCTTGTGCGTGGTTCCGGTACCGAATGCCAACAAAGGTATCGTCGTGTTGTCATTCAATTTGACTGGGGTGTTCGCCATGGTGGCCTAGGACAAAGACTATCGACCTGTGCCCCTTGACCCTGAGAGATGGACCAAAGTTGGCGATGCTGCAAGCGCCTCGGTTATAAGTTAGCGGAAAGGCAAGGCACCTACCGTGACGGCTGACGACATCTGATCCCCGCCTCGGATTTAGATCTGGCTCATTCAAGTTTCTAGGCCGTAGGCGCTTGCTCAACATCACCACATCGTTAGTCAGCTGAAAAGCTCTGTAAGTAGCCAAGTCACAAAAGCGATTTACGAACCTTCGTAGCATATCAACTGCGGCTGGTGCTGAATTCATGTCTCAATATTCCAAAACATCAAAGGCTTCTCACAGGTTAGAGGTTTACGACAAGAGCACTAGCACATGGCCCCCATGAAAGCATGCCAGTGGCATATTGGCCCTTTTGGGCATCTCACGCTTGGTTCTGTTTGATGGATGCATACATTGGGGATTGCAGGCTCGACGGCAGGTGAAAGGAAGTCAGCACGATGTACTAGACAGCGAGCAGACCTGAGGGGAGTACTAATGTAGTACTGTATGTCACGGCGGTAAGGTTCCAGCTCGCCGCGGCGTGTTTGTGGAGTGGAAGCACATAGCTCGTTTAAATGGGTCATGGTAGTGTGCGCGCCGTCCCCGTCGAAACGACGTGAAAAACACCCCTCAACCGGTCGCTGTTACCTGCTGTACTTCATCACTGTGCACCTCCAGGCGTAGAACGTCATGCACTATTTCGTCCAGGCTTCGCAAACAACTTGAAGCTCAGCGCTCAGCCTTCAGCAAGCCCTGCGCCTTCACGTGACGCGGTTGGCCAGCTCAGTCTCTTGGTTTCCCATCTTGCCGAATTTTCGTGCGACCACAAAAGCAAGGGAAAACGTTTTATTCAGAGCCAAATGCACGGCATTGATTCGTCGTATCTTGCGCTGGTTTTATATCAAGAAAATACCCGAGAAAATTGCAAGAAAAGTAAGCGGAATTTCAAATGGGTCCCCTTCGATGTGAAACTGCGATTGGGGGGACAGCATGGGTGTGGAGCGAGACACGACAAATCTGTTGTCAGCTTTCGGTGCTTTGCACGAGACTTCGTAGACGAACGTCCACGGAGTTGAAGGGTCAGGAAAGAAAAGTAGGATGGGGTGGGGAACGTGCAAATTGATGAGGACGACGTAATGACGCGCTTGCGCATAGTATGACCCCTATCGGATCTCTCCCTCTCCATGCCCCCAGGAACTTGAAGGAGAATATATAAACATGACACCTACAGATGGACTGCTCGCCTTTCATAAGTGGCTGTATACAAGATAGAATGATGTGATGAGGAGCATAGTGCTATGACCAACGGATTCATCTCCCTCTCCATGCCCCCAGGAACTTGAAGGAGAATATATAAACATGACACCTACAGATGGACTGCTCGCCTTTCATAAGTGGCTGTATACAAGATAGAATGATGTGATGAGGAGCATAGTGCTATGACCAACGGATTCATCAGAGCTCATTTAGCTTCTGCAGCTTCGTTCAACGTACACCATAGCCCCTGGGCAGTGGGCATCCCTGCTCACCCATAATCGGTATATACATTCCAACGAGGCATTATCCCGACATTAAACACTTATCCTCCCAAGATCTAGACCTTACTCTTCAGGGTAGACCCGCGTCTATATGGGAATGTCAGCATTCGGTAAGGCCGCAGTCCCAACTGAAACGATCATCCTACGCACAAAGTATCTGTGGTGTTCCATTGCCCCAGCCTCATCGATCAACGCAATCTCAGCGTCTGTAATATCAGGTGCATCAAATGTACTCAGATATTCAGGCAGGCGAGACTCTTTTGATGTTGTCCTGGAACGACGTGTCAATCGCCCGGCATACTTCCGTTCTAGTTTGACAATCACTCACGTCACTATCACAACATCCTTCGCGCGCTGCCACAGATATAGCACTTGAGCTTCGTTGAATGGCCTTCCCGTTGTGTCAGACAGCCTCTTTGCGATAGACGTCAACACGGGGTCGAGCGGCCCACCCTTGAAGCGGAAGATTGGTGTCAGTCCGCCATACGACGCAGTAACGATTCCATGTTGTTTCTGCAGTTCTAGCGTGGGCATCAGGTCCTTGTAGACATACGGATGAAACTCAATCTGCAACAGATCTTAGCATCGGGCGTCGGCTGTCTTAAGTCGGTAACTACCTGGTTGATTGATGGGATGACCTCCGCGCCATCAAGGGTCTCACGTAACTGCTCGACTCGAAAGTTGGACACGCCGATGCTGCGCGTCAGTCCCTCCTTCTTGACCGCCTCCATTTCCTTCCATAGGGCCTTTAAGCACCCCGGCTCTTTGTAAGAGAATTTCAAGGGCGTGTGGACGAGGAAGAGATCGACGTAGTCGACCCTCAGCTTTGCGAGCGAGTCGACAAGCGCGTCTCGTACGGTCTTGCCCTCAGGAAGCCCGCCCAACTTCGTCGTGATGAAGAGCTGTTCGCGGGCTTTCCCCGCCGCTGCGATGCCCGCGCCGAGTAACTCCTCGTTGTTGTACAATTGCGCGCCGTCGAGGTGCGTGAAGCCCGCGTTGATGGCGCAGGTTACCAAGCGTTGCGCATCCTTTGTGTTGTACGCGTGCGCGGTTCCGGTACCGAATGCCAACAAAGGTATCGTCGTGTTGTCATTCAATTTGACTGGGGTGTTCGCCATGGTGACCTAGGGCGAAGATGATCGACCTGTGACTCTGATGGATGGATCAAAGTTAGCGATGCTGCAAGCGCCTCGGTTATAAGTCAGCGGAAAGGCAAGGCCAAGGCAGACATAACTTACCGTGACGGCTTGCGACATCTGATCGAATTTGGATCTGGCTCATTTCTAAGCCGCCGCCACCATCTCTTTAGTCAGCTAGTCAGCTGAAAGCTCTGTAAGCAGCCAATTCACAACAAACTTTCGCGCCGCTTTCTAGGGCAAGGTGTTCAGTTCATGTTCTGCTCCCTTCAACCGGTTGCTGTTACATGCTGTACTTCATCCCTGTGCGCCTCCGGGCGTAGAACACTGCACCATTTCGTGCAGGCGTCACGAACAAGCCCAGCCGCATCAGCACGCGCGCCAAAGCCCTGCGCCTTCACGTGACGCGATTGGCCTCGCAGAAACTATCTTGCCGAATTTTCGTACAACCACAAACGCAAGGGAAAGCGTTTTATTCAGAGTCGAACGCACAGTATTGACTCGTCGTATCTTGCGCTGGTTTTATATCCAAGAAAATTGCAAGAAAAGTAAGGGCATTGCAAATGGGTCCCTTCGATGCAAAACTGCGACTGGGGGAACAGTGTGGAGCGAGACACGCCAAATCTGTTGTTAGCTTTTGGTGCTTTTCACGAGGCTTCGTCGACGAACGTCCACGGAATTGAAGGGCCAGGAAATAAAAGTAGGATGGGGTGGGGAACGCGCAAATTGATGAGGACGACGTAATGACGCGCTTACGCATAGCATGGCCCCGATCACTATGCCCCCAGGAACTTGAAGTAGAATATATAAACATGACACCTACAGATGGACTGCTCGCCTTTCATAAGTGGTTATATACAAGATAGAATGATGTGATGAGGAGCATGTGATGACCAACGGATTCATCAGAGTTCATTTAGCAGCTTCGCTCAATGTACATCATAGCCCCTGGGTAGTGGGCAACCCGGCTTACCCATGATCGGTATATGTATATACATTCCTTCGGTCCTTGTGGAGTTCCTTGACGCCACGTCTCTTGTGACCAGCTAGGCCGGAGGAAAGCCTTCGTTGTCCTAGTGCGCTTCAGGAAGGGGCCCTTGGAGTAACCTCAAGGACGATTGGGCAGTGATCAGATGCACCATATATCTCGCTACGAATCTCGCACGTCTTGACACGGTCCATAATCCGCTCACTGAGAACGACTGCACATACGGACGTAATCAATGTCAACATCGCATGCTTTCGCTTTGACAACGTACACATGTCAAGTCGCCACCCTATGCCCTTTGCACGGCAATTGAATCGGAAGGAGAAGTACGTGTAATGGTGATCGTCCGGGTGAAGCTTTCGCCAGACGTCAACGAACTTGCCAGCGTCGTTTTTGGGCGGGTTTAAAATGTTTGCAAACGCCTTTGTCTCGGCTTCTGTATAACCGGCAGTTTTGTTCCAGTTTGTCTTCGGATTGCTTAGGTCTATGGGCGTCATGAATACGACGCAGAAATAAGGAGCAAGGGGGACGGACCTATGGCAGTCGGTGCGACATTGAGATCCCCGGTCCATATCACGGGCTTCTTCTCGTCGAGGTCACGGATATAGGCTTCAAAATGGTGGTTCCACAATTTCTTCGCATCCAGGGTCTGTAGTGAAGATGTATGACTAGCAGGGACGCTTTGTACTTGCGAACGGACAAACCTTCAAACCCTGGCCTGCATTAACAACGTAAGTCCCAATCACATAATAATCTTCAAACTCAAGGGTGACAATGCGGCCTTTGACATAATTAGGGTCTGGGTGGCCTGGCAACGTTTTATCGATGTTGAGTGGTTTTAATTTCGACAGAATAGCGGTTCCTGCTAGTTGAAAAGATCGGTGAACTAGCGAGATGAACATTTGACGATAGCATACAGTATGTTTTCTTTTCGGATATCGACCAGTATCTGTACGGGAATCGATTGGCAAGTGCTGGGTCAACTGGCTCTTCGTTGACCTGTCATCGCGGTGAGTCGCGTCAGGCAGAAGTAATATGAGTGTTGTCTGTGCGCACCTTAGTCTCCGTGAGAATCAAGATATCTGGATCCTCAGCTTCCACATAGTACTTGAAACCCTGTGTGGCCTCAGTTGTCGGAAAACGTTGTCTGTCAAATCATCTCACCTTCTTTTGGCTGGATGCCAGGCTAGTGATATTCCAAGACGCGATACGCGTCGCGCCTTCAGCCCGTGGCGGAAATGAAATCTTGACGGGAAGGACTTTGTTCGTTGGCTGTCCGTTTGGTGCGAGGCCAGTTTGCTCAGCGGGGTCGCTGGCAGCTGGCACGGCGACCTTTGCCTTCTTCGTTTTGGTTTTGTCAGCCCCAGCGGGCTTTTCACCATCCGAATCTGGGGTCGCCTTCCGTTTGGTTGAGCTCACAGCGCGATTTTGCGGCATGGTGGGGACAATGTATGGGATTAGAAAAGACCCAAACGAGAGGCGATATGGTGGTCGGATTGATCGTGCACAAATGATGACTAAATTGGAGATGATGGCCATTCAGTTGCGGTTACGCGACGCGGCGTGACCGAAGCACGTCGCGACTGAAAACAACACAAGCGCGCGCCACGCCGCCACTGACGTGCCACCCATCAGTTTCAGAAACTACATCAAGCAGTGCCAATACAATTTGCAATGTGAGGACGAAGTTTATTCTCTTGATGAACAGAGCCCAGGGATACAGAGTCGCCCGTCTTTGATTATTTTGTTTGCCGGTGAACTCCTACTAGTATTTCCGGGTCTCCTCACTCTCCTGTCTCCTGCCCTCCATCATTCACCCCCACCCTGGATTACGGTAATTTCGGCGTTCGTTACCTGTATGACCTGTATGGCGCCACCATTGACGTTTACGAGACTCTTACAGTTGAACTTTTGCTCAATGCTTGCGAGGGAAGAGCCCAGGTAAATGTTGGCTGTGCTCCTTTTCCTGGCACTTGTCCTAATTCTGCAGGTCTCCCACTTAAACAAGAGGGACACAAGAAGAAATTTCAACACGGCTACCTGCATCCGCTCGACGGAGACTCGGTGGCTCTGGCCAAAGGAGAAGCGGTCCAGGTTAGTTCTCGAATGGGACTCGATACTGATTTCTGTTACCTTCGTCATCGGCAGCATTGGTGAATGTGCGTTGCATATGCCTTTCTCAATTGATTGGCTGTCGCCAATAAAGCCATAGTCGCTCGACGGTTCAAATTTTAGCAATAGCTCAAATGCGAATGCAAAAGAGTTTGGCATTGTGGTACCCAGCATCTACGATACCTCCTTGATTGGCACCGGCGAACCAAGTCTAGATCTTGAGGTTCCATCTCCTGTAGATGCTAACTCAGGAGGGTCTGACCTTCGTATAACATCCGGACTGCAGCCTTCTAACCCACCTCGCACCATGATACTCATAGTGGCCGCAACACCGTGACGCTGGGGTGAAGCGTGAAACTGCGAAAGTCCAGTCCCGGTCTTCGAATTTTATATCAAGGAAAGCCTCACCTACTACATGACTGTTGGTTTCTGTTACGGACAGAGGGTGCGCTGACTGGCTGAAGCTGAACGTTGCTCGGGATTGACTCGTCGGACGCCCCACCATCTAAGCAAAATCTCTGCCACTGCGAGGTCGCTTCATCCAGCAGACAACACTTGTTTCAATTCGTGGCAGGATATTTGCAGAGAACCTCGATACCATTCAGACAGGGTCCATATTGCGATTAACACTTCTTGGAACAGATATGGGACCGAAATATCCCCGTGAGGCCTACGACGTTGATTGGGAGAGGTGAGCAACTTGATTCAGATTTCAGAGGCAAGTAGGGCAGTGCTCATTTTTATATGGCCCCAATCACACTTCCCGCAATTCATCGTTGCTCACTGGCCAGCGACATCATTCCGAGGCTCTCGCAGCAACAAAGGTACTACATTCCCTTCTTCTTGAAGAATAAAGCGAGTTCACACCCAGGTTGATGACTGTCAGTGATTAGACTTGCCGTAGTGACTTGAGTTGACAAGAACTAGAACAATCTGTTCTCGCCCTAGTGTACGTCTAAACACGAAACCAATTCAATTGAAGGTCTACCACTGGTCCAAAGGAGCTGAGATTTTCGGGTCTCAACTACTGGTCGCAGTTACTGATTTTGAAGGTGTTCATATCTTCCTTCTCAATTCTAGCGGGGGGGTGGAGATAGTATAAGAGTTAGCTAGCTACACGCACAGGCCCCCTGAATATCACCTGACTTGTCCAGACCAGACAGTCTAACAAGTAGGCGCTTATCACTTCGCCCTGACACATCAAAAGGACGTCGCTCAATATTTCTGATTATAGTATTGCTTGTCTATTGTTGACGTCCCGACATTGTTCCCGTCTAGGAGCGTCCTTTCATCCTAGTGACATGGTTTCCTCCACCAGATCGGCTGTATTCTCTCTTCTCCAGAGCATGCGATCCCTTAACTTGAGCCACAAACTCAGGGCCTTCATATTGCGCTGTTTAATCTTTTGGCCGCGTATCTTACGCAACTTAAGGAAGTTCTGGTTTTGGTTCTTCCAGACGAGCTCCAGGGACGGAAAGGAAGCAGAAGGGAGCACCAGGCGGCCTTCTTCCTCGAGAGCGTTGCGGAATCAAGAAGGGTACAATGTGATTTGCGCGAGCCGGGCGTTTTTTGATGGGGGGGATAAACAGAGTATGGGGCGTTCATTATCGAGGCACAGCGACGCAGAAGAGTCCATCCAACTAAGAACCGTTGTCGGGAGGTCCCCTGGTGTGTCCCATAGTCCTTCATCATCTCATCCACCTTCGCCGCAAGACTCCCCGATCCATCCAGTCAATCCACTCAGCACGGGCGATGTCAACAATTCTTCAAGCTCACTACAGCCCGAAAGGCCACTTACCACCGTGGAATTGACTATTCATCGGTCGTCCACTCCTGTCTCCTGGACTCAACCCCGTGCGACCTCGAGACAATTCACGGGGGCATCATCACGTAGTCGTTCTCGACGCCGGTCCCCGTCTCCGTCCCCATCTCGATTCCGTCTCCATTTCTCCAGACCTGGTACGCCGTTAAGACATGATATAGAAGACCCACCACGTCCGACCGTGGTCCAGGGTTCGCTGAATTCTCATGGGGATTCGGCTCATTCACCCACCGGGATTACTGTTCAGGTTGAGCAACCTTCTGCACCAGGGTCACCAGTTACATCCAGTTCCTCCCTATCTCGACTTTCCCCACTACAAGATCAGACGCAGAATTTTCCCACGCGTCACCAGCTCCCGTCTACCGGGTCTATTAACTCGTCAGCAGGCTCTACGAGTTCGAGGCGAAATAGCTCGTCGGTATCTGGGTCGAATAGATCCACCCACCGCAGCCAGGGGAGTATACAAGGTCGTTCATCGAGCCCATCGTTGAACCAATCTCCCCATCAATCCGCAATTGCATTTCCGGAGCCAATTGTATTTCCGCAGCCCTCAGTCTCGCGCGTATCGATACAAGTCTCCCCGACGGTTGTATCAACTACTCAAGTTGGGTCAGGATCGCGCAAGATGAAGCCCATGCACTCTGAACAAGTGTCACGCTACATGAAGAAAGGTGACGTGTGAGTACTTTCTGCGATACAGGTCAGTTGCTTGTATCGTGACATGCGCTCAGGCCAAAGACGGACAGCAAGTTTTCGTTAGCGCCGACGGAAGTTGATCTGTAATTCATTCCCACTAATGCCACATGTTCTGTGGGCTCATAGATCCGTCCCTTGTCAGCTCATATCGGTACCGCGGTTCGGGCGAGTGGGTTTCCGTTACCCACCCTAGCGGTGCCCTTTACTTCTATCATAAAAGATTGGTAAGTCAGCAACTCTTCCATTTGCCTGTGTCCCACATCCAAAATTTAAGAGGATTTTCACCGACGTATACATGCACGACCCCAATCTAAGGAAGGAAGTTCTCAAGTCTGCTGAGCAACTCGAGAATGGGCTCAGGTGCAAGGGGATGCACCTCCCAACAACTTACTATGATCTTGTTTTAGATATGCACGAGACAAATGACAAGACGATTATCTGGACGTATTATTATGTTGATCATTGCAAGAAGACTTTGTTCTGGCTGGAACCTTATGACATGGCTCGGGGACGTCTCCTTGAAATACGTGGTGTAGAGGAACCCGGTCATATCAGTGAGTGATCCTTGTTTAACACTCCTGTCCACATCAATATTTCTCATTAAACTAGAGCTTCGTCTGGAATCCCTTTACTGGTGAGAATTATATCTTATAGCTGTTCCCATCGTGATATTGACAATTTCTGTCCTCAATCCGAAGGGTACATTGGTCATTGTATCCTATTGGCTACGCAGGACGCAACTTCCCAGATGACGCATTCGAAGACGTATCGGGAGTTCTATTGAGTAGCAGCATTGGTAAATTTTACGTTTCTTCCATGACTCCGATGAACCGACGGCCCACAGATTCCTTGACTTCCAAATTATCGACGGCACCATATAGCGTAGCTGACATGCAGACGATGCGTGACCTCGTAAAAGAAGCTGAGGGTACCTCATATTTTGTGGTTCTTTGGATTGGGTTACTTATAGCGGACAACAGAACTTGGTATAAAAAACGCTCACGCTATAAGCTCAGTAGGTAATGAAGATATAATTTGACCTAGGAACGCTGAAATACTTAACACCCCTTTTCCCAAGCCCGCTTGCTCTCTATTTGTGGTATGTCAATCCTTCAACGTTGGCCCCTCTATCTGAACGTCGGAGTTTCAGTCCAGTGGAAGTTTATACATTTCCATGGACAGAAGACCCCTCGCCTGGATAGGACCAAGAGCATTTATGAGGGCGATTGTCATAAGCGTACGATACCTTTTTGGCTGCTTTCTCTGATCTTGTTCTTCGCCCCGGATGTCCATTTGCGGGATCTCTCAAAGGTGTGGGCGGACGAGCTAGTCCTCGAGGAGGTTTGGAAGAATTTCATGGATAAGCTCGTCTCGGAATGGGTCGAATTGGTTCTATACGTGAGTCATACTGGTCCACTGTGTCTTGAGATCCGAAAATGTGCGCCACATTGACACAAAAAAATGACAGTCGACCGTGATGCTCGCCGCGAATGTCGGTTTTCTTGCCATTCAAGGCGTCATCGTCGTCCCAAATCAAGGCGGCGGATGGATCGACCCATGTCCGGCGCAGATTGCAAGTTCCATGTCATTGGTGTTCAGCATTGGAAGCATTGTGACGGGTCTGTTGCTAATCCGCCGCAATCGCACAATGGCGACGCAAAACACCAAAACGATAGTGCGTTTGTCATTTCTCTTTTGTGTCCTTCTAGCTCATTGGCTTCCAGTGGGACTACCTAAATGGCATGAAGAAGCCTTACTTTCATCTCGAGCCCCTAGCAATTATATTCAGTCTAACATATGCTCTGCTAATGTGGTCGTGCGTCCCTTATTTTATGTTCCCAAGACAGTGATGATGACCAATCTGCAGCGTCTTGGCGTTTTTTGTGGCTCTATTGCTGTTCTCCCTCCGGAGAATGACGAGGTCGATTCGTATCTCCGTGGGGATTGCGGCTGGTATTGTCATTGCCCTTACGTTCTGGTGTATCATCAATTCATGGGACTCGGGCGACGGTGACTCAGAAGATGATGAACTCATAGATGACGATGACTAGCGGAATACAACTTGATGGGTATTATCTTTACATTTGACTTATACTGTACTACGACTGTTCTACTACGCCTAGTCTTCGTTCAGAAGAGAAGATGCTTTGTATTTACGGTGGACGCCTGGCTGTCCACTATTACCACTGTAGTACTGTACCCACTGGCATCTGTTCCCGATTTGCGACTGTATTATGATAAGATAACAATGATCCGACTCCGACTCGAAGGCTTCCCTATCCAATCGATAAATTGGTCAAAGAGCACGGAGTGGTGGAAGTCTCACACCCCTCCCCTTTCTCACTAACACCATGGCCTCTGCGTTCTTTTATGGGACCCTGATGCATCCCAAGATCCTGAAGCGAGTCCTGCACAACGATGCCAGCCATCTGCAGATCTGCCCTGCGATCCTAACGGTCAGTCCTCTCCCATCATGCTTCATGAGCAGTTAACATATCCGGGAAAAAATCGCAACGCAGGACTTCACGCGACACAAAGTCAAAGTACGTTGAACCCCCATAAAACGCGGACATCCGAGTCCTCCGGCTTCGGCGAGTGCGAGTGCCCGCCGGCCGTATGACTCGGACTGTCGCGCCGCGGCGGCGAAACTCTTACCGTGACTCACAACGAATAAACGCGTTTCTCGTTTAGTTTGCGGATTACCCCGCTATCATTCCGGGCGTGCGGAGCGAGAAGCTTCTGGGACGCGAGCTCACCACGGAGGAGAACAGCATCCGTGGCACGTTGGTCACGGGCCTCACAGCAGAGGACATCCAGTTCCTCGACGTGTTCGAAGGCAATGCACGTATCTAAGCTCCTTTCACTTATTTCTTTCACATAAGCACGAGCTGCATCGTTATTTATGACGCTAACCGGGACCACAGATGTACGACCGTTTGCGTGTGGAGGTCCATCCACTGGGCCCGTTGACGCCCCTTCCCGCGGATACCGCGGCATCTTCCCAGGGCAATCTCATCCCGACCACTATTACCCCGCTCACAACGATCGGTGAGCTGGCGCAGCCAATCCGAGCGCAGACATACGTGTGGTGCAAAGAGGACAAATGGCTGGAGAACGAGCCGTGGTCCTTCGATGAATTCGTCAGAAAGAACGCGTGGAAGTGGATAGGCAGCAGAACTCGGGAAAATGAGAATCGCGAGGAGGTGGACGTGGTGAGGGACAGGTTAAACGGAAATACAGATCCTAATGGAGCATAACACCGACACGAGGGAGTTGAATTGGTTTGTCCCGCGCTGAGCGTGGTAGAGTTATATAAATTTACCTGTAGAGCCATCGTGGTGATCGTACTGGGTACAAAGCATAGATAAAATAGAGGATATCAGCACTCGTTAAACTTGACATGGATGAGTAGAACACCACAACTTGAAGGGATAGATTTTATCTTCAGTTGACTCATGCTGGCATGATCCCCCCTTCCTTTTTAAAGTTGTTTACAGCACTAATTCCCGTTTTGGTTAATGAGCTCTGATTGTGTTATCATGTTTACCAGTCAGTGTGACTCAGAAAGCAATACAGTACCCCTTGATCACCAGTTAAAAGGTCGAACCTCGCGCTACCTTTCTCCATCACTGATACCATGGCCTCTGCTTTCTTCTATGGGACTCTGATGCACCCCAAAATCCTGAAGCGGGTCCTGAACAACGATGCCAACCATCTCCAGATCTGCCCGGCGATCCTAACGGTCAGTACCACACTCCCACAATGCGCTCCACGAACAGCTGACATATCCGACCGAACCGCATCACAGGACTATACACGACACAAAGTCAAAGTATGTTAAGCCCTTACAACTTGAAGGCGACGTCATCCGGCGAGCGATACACAGTAGTAGCACAGCCGACCGCGGGCCGTGCGTCGTGGGCGAGAATCATAACTCACAACGAATGAACGTGTTTTTCATTTTTAGTTTGCGGATTACCCCGCCATCATTCCGGGAGAACGGAGCAAGAAGCTCCTCGGACGCGAGCTCACCGCGGAAGAAAACAGCATCCGCGGCACGATGGTCAAGGGACTCACGGCTGAGGACATCACGTATCTCGACGTGTTCGAAGGCGGTGTATGTATATATGTCCATATCTCTGCTTTGTGGAAAACTTTGCTTACAATTTTGCTTTGTTCCGCGGCGGTGCTGGTCGGACAAACACAGATGTACGAGCGTCTGCATGTGCTCGTACATCCGCTTGGCCCGTTCATGTCCGTTCCCGCTGACACCACGGGAAGTTCCGAGGCGGGAGAAGACAGCCTCATCCCGACTGACCCTACGCCGCTTGCAACAACGATCAGTGAGCTGGCGCAGCCCATCGAAGCGCAGACGTACGTCTGGTGCCTGAAAGACAGCGATCTGGAGACGGAGCTGTGGTCCTTCGATGAGTTTATCAGAGAGAGCGCATGGCGATGGATAGGCAGCGGGGCGGAGGATAATGAAGATTACGCGGAGGTGGACGAAGCGAGGGAAAGATGGTACATCGACGAGGAGACGGCTTCAGATGAAGCATAACTTGGGATAGGGAGTGCTGTCTTCTCCAACGCACTGAACATGCGTTGTAGACACAATCACACGGTGACGTCCAGTGTTAGAACTACAGTATTTGTCGCGGTACAGGATACAACGCGTTGTCGGAATAGAGGTTATCAGTATTCGCCAAACTTGACATGCCCCGTCTCGGACGCGTGCGCGCGCGCCTCCTTCTCGCCCTTAAGCCCCTGCCCGCACACCTGGTACCAACAAACGTCCATTCGTCAACCAAAAAAATGCCCAAGCACACGAACAAATAAGAAAAATGCCACTCACCTCGCACTTCAGATCGAACGTGGCAGTGTTCGTAAACGCGCGTTTAGCCCGCAGCTTCGTCGCAAGCGTACGCAACGCGCCAAGCACGCGCTCGCCCTCAGCGCCGATCGCCGGAACGACGCTCGCGCAGAACTCCTGTGGCGCGTCGGGCTCCGGAGCGAGCACCGCGGCGTCGTAGTGGATGCCGGAATAGACGAGCAGCGCGCGGCTCTCGCTCGCGCCGTCGCTGGGGCCGAACGTGTCGATCCGTCCGGTCTCGACGTCGATGCTCGCTATCTCGGTTCCGTAGTGAGCTGCGAGTATGGTGAGCTCGATGGCGCCGCCCCAGGAGTTCGGAGAGAGGATGGTGCGGATGTATTCGTCGCGCGGGCGCCTTTTCGAAAAAAAAGAAGCAACGACGCGCAATACGCCGGAAAATGAGAATGTGCGTGGGCTGCGCCAGAGAAAGATGCGATCATACCCTAAGATGGCGTCACTCCAGGCTTCTGAGTCCATCCGAATCGTTTCTGCGACGACTACCAGACAGTAAGAGTGAGAAGGTATGACCGGATCACCATGTGATAACATACTTTGTCGGATTGCGGGTGCCTTTCGCATGTCCTGCTCAAAGACGAGCGCAACAGAGGAAAACATACACGAATTATCGTCTGGCACGATCTAAAGAGCAAAGTGCTCTCAGTTAGATACATCTCGCAAGAGACCAGTCGATGACGCGTACACGGTGGACCAGATAACTTCCGTCGACCTCAACATGATCGGGGCCACTGTTCCTTGCCGTCGAAGGCGCCGGGGCTGCCCGCGCTGCATTCGACGGTGGCGTAGAACGTGAGGCCGAAGGGTTGACGATGGCGCGTGGATTTGTGGGCAATGATTGCGCCGTCGATGTGACGCCCGTCGGAGGCGCCGCGGAGCCAGACTTTTGGTTAACAATCAGTTGATCGCCAGGCGCCAGGCCAAGACTGGAGAGCGGGAGCTCGGGGATGACCGCTGTGAGAGATCGCGGTGGGTATCCTGCTTTAACTGCGAAAGAGTGTGAGAAGGGTGAGACGAGCCGAGGCAGGATTGTCTGTGAGCGCACGGTCTTGGGCAGAAGGAGGGATGTCGGATACGGAGTATATTGCTTGGAGGAGGTCCTGCACCGTCGCAGTCTCCAAGTCGAGTTGTACTGTTGAGACGCCTTTTGGATGTCGTATGCGAAAGGGAGCCATCTTCAACCTTGACTCCAACGTTCAAGTCAAACGTGATTATAAGGACCCACAACCAGATTTCCTTTTTGGGTGTTCTCCACAAAAGTTTGGATATTTGGACGATGTGAACCAAAACCATATTAGACCCCAGTCAGACTTTTTACAAGTCATGTATGGAGCACAGAATTGGGTCATGGAATTTGCATGCAAGACGTCTAAGCAGAGAGTCGCGCTGTTCAGGCTTACGCCTTACCATCTGCATGATTATAACCTCCACTCTCGTCCTCCTCTTCCTCGTCTGCATTAAAGACCATAGCACCATCTCCAATAACAATCGCCAGATTCTCATCTCCATCCTCGTCCTCCATCTTCACCAATCGAAGCCTAGGCCCCCACATAAACCAGTATCCGATCGTGCCAAGGACAGCCAGACCGATCCAACGCCACCGCATGCGCTCAAACCGCTTCTCCTCTTTGCTTTTCGGTGCGCGCGGCTCGTCCCACCATGCGCGGAAGCTTGGGTACGGCAGAAGCGCGCTTAGTCTGTATCGCTCTGGCGGGAGCACGGGTGCGTTGGGCATCCCGTCGCTGAGCACGCGACGCGCGTGCGAGATGAGCGTGGGGTAAGACGAGCTGAGAAGCGACGAAAGCAGCGTGTCGGGGAGCGGCGCGTGGATGAGGAGCAGAACATGCGCGGCTAGCGATAAATCCAACATCGTCGGCCTGCGAAGTTCCTGTCAGTCTGGGGAGCGCGCGCCTCACTGCCATCGCGCACCTATCATAGAAGAAAAAGCGCTTGTCACCTAGCAGCCTCACGTAGAGATCGAATGCTGCGCGCGACTTTTCTAAGACCTGTTTCGACCAAATCAACCGGGCTGCGTTTAGAGTACTACAGTGTTCGAGTGACCCACCCGCTCGCGCTGGAATGCCGTCTTAAATGTTTGCTTTGGGTCGTCCTTTTGTTTCTCCTCTGCCCCGAACCGCTTCGGCTTCTCGACCTCAGACTCTTCCGCAGGGGTAGTGCATAACCCGGTGGCCTCAAGACGGGTCTGATACGACTTGCGTATGCGGCTAGGGACGTAATACGATTGTGGGGGGCTGTAAAAGGAAAATAGAGTGGGTTGTGTGACGGCAGCATAGTTCGCGGGAATGTAGTAGAAAGCATGGGCCTGCAATAAATCTCATATTACTACCAAATGGAATGGGTATTGGCAATGGGTAACGCACCACAAGGTCGCCGAGGGCCGATTCCATGTGAGCAATCCAGGCTGTACGCTGTGCTCGCTCGGAGACGCTGAGCAGTGCGTCAACATCAGCAGAAAACGCGGGCTCTGACGCGTCACCCTCCATGACCGGGGGTACGGACGTGGGAGTGAGAGCCGCAACATATTTCACGATGGAAGACAAAGGCGCGACAGAGTGGTGGCCATGAGTTAGATACGGTAGCTGGCCTAGTGAAAGAAAAAAAAGAAACGTTTCAGCGCACAAGGCGGAACTGTCTCAGCCGACACTGACCTACCACTGGGGGACGCGTCTGGGTTGGTGCATTCTTGGATGGAGAAGCGACCTGGAAGCGCGAGCTGGAGGTAGAACGCGGCGACAATACAGGAGGGTTCAATAGAGGGAAGGTCCCACTTTGAAGGCCATATATGCAATGTCAGCCCTTGCACCGAGGGACTCATGCCAGAGGGGGACTGAGTGGGACAACGGGACAACGGGCAGCGACTCCGAGAATCCGAAGGATCGACGACATGCGTGACACATGTCTTTAGGGATTGAAAGGAAGAGAGTATCAAGACACTATGGCCGAGTGGTTAAGGCGACAGATTCGAATTTCGCACGCTATCTGTTTCCCTCTGGGAGCGCAGGTTCAAATCCTGCTGGTGTCGTCTTTTTCCTTATTTTGCTCAGTGTCACTTCCGTCTCACAACAGCCCTTAAGCGACCAGGGGAGGGAGTATTACTCATCCTCTGTAATATAAAAAGGTGCCTTCGTTCTTTTCGAACTGGTCGTGTTGGACATTTTGCATCCTGTAATAAGTTACGCTTTATTCATGACCCTTTTTTGCCGCAAGCCGCAGCACTGAACAAGGCTCAGCTTTCGTACTCATGGCACACACGGGCTTGAGGAGCACCGCAGTTAGATGGTCACACAGAGATGTGCAGATTGCGACACGACCCTGTTCAGGGTCACTAATTCATTTCTGTATTGCACCGAGAGAGGGCCAGAATGTTACTATGATACATTGCACACTGGTATGCTTTATGCTTTAAAATGCCAATGTTTCCAAGATAGCGTCCAAAATGCGAATATTATCTGGTATGATGAACTTTTCAAATTGCAGCCCGACTGGTGTGCTGAGCGAGAACCCATCAGCATTTCAAATTTCATCATCGAAGGAAAAGATAAACACGCTTACTCCCAACCGGTGACACGCCGCACGGGGGCGTGAAGCTTAAGGAACGCCTTGGACTGAATCTCAGCCGCGATCTCGGCGCCGACGCCCGCGGTGCGACTCGCCTCGTGCACGATGACGAGTCGACCGGTGCGCTGGACGCTCTCGACGATGGTCTCGATGTCCCAGGGGAGGACGGTGCGCAAGTCGATGAGCTCGACCCTCGCGCGACGCGCCGATTCCGGCACGAGCGACGCGAGCGACGCGGGTGGGTCCGCAAGCAGCGAGAGAGCCGCCTCGCAGTGATATACGGGCGTGCCCCATGTGAGCAGCGTCAGATCGGCGCCGGGCACGAGGACCTCTGCGCGCCCGAGGGGAAGCTCAAAGTCGTCGATCGGGACCTGCTCGATCGCGGAGCGGTAGAGGATCTTGGGCTCCATGAAGATGACGGGATTTGGGTCGCGTATCGAGGCGAGGAGTAAGCCTTTGGCTTGGAGGGGCGAGCGCGGGATGACGATCTGTTGTGTTTTCGGCTCACGTCAGCTGTCCAGCCGTCAGCGGGCACGGACGTACCTTCAGCCCCGACGCGCCCATGAAAAAGCCCTCTGGGCTTTGTGAATGATAGAGTCCTCCGTGGCCAACGGTCATTGTTGGTGTCCGCACGGTGAGGCGTCCGACGTTGAACTGACCCCCACTGCGGTACCTGAATTTGGCGGCTTCGTTCACGAGCTATGGGTCATTGTCCAGCCTGAGCATTGACAGTGAAAGATGATACTGCGTACTTGGTCAAAGGCAGGGAATATGTAGTCGGAGAACTGGATCTCTGCGATAGCAGTTTGACCCATAGATGCCACACCAATTCCGAACCCTGCGATACCCTGCTCTGATAAAGGTGTATTGAAAACGCGCTCCCGACCTGCAATAAGGGTTTGGTTATCAAAGCCGCCTATATCTGATTTAGCAGCCTACCAAACTCTTCTGCTAGGCCCTACGGAGACAAATTAGGTGGTGGTATTCGGAAAGAGGTGGGAGGACTTACCATTGTACACCTGAAAACACCACCAAACGCGACGTCCTCGCCAAAGACGATGGCTGTATCATCCTTCGCCATGGCAATTCTGACGAAAAATAAGTCAGTCACGACGTGGTAGCTGGGCTTGAACGTACCCCATTGCATCCCTGACAGCCTGATACAAGTTCATTTTACGCGTTTCGCGACCGCCAATCGTGTTTCGCAAAGGTGAGCCTCCATCTTCGTCTAGCCACTTTATACCAGGAGTACGGAGGGCCGCCTCGCGTGTGCTAAGAAGGATTTTGGAGGTGGCGACGGATGGAAGGTGACCACCGGCAGGCGGAGGGTCCGCTCCGGTCGCGGTCGATTCCCAGCGTCGTGGGGTGCCAAATCTGGAGCACTGTTCGATGATGTTTGAAAAGGAGTGCGTGACGATGGGTTCATAAATGAAAGCAAAGTGAACTTCATGACACGTACGGGAAAAGGACTCAAGCGTCTGGCTGCGCGGACAGCTGGGGCGATGGAGGCGATGGTCATGGTTGTTATGTGTGTGGAGGGGATAAGATCCGGTGAATGGCGACATTTGACCCGCACTGGTCGTACGTGGGTTAGCTCTTCAACCCGTCGAAGCTCCGGACCTCATCACAACACCGCCTCGCCCGCCAGTTCCTCAGACACATCGACGAAGACAGCTTCCTCTGGCCTGCCATCCCTCTCAAGAGTTCGCCATCACGTCACCACAGATTCTACTATGCTACTGGCGGCGATGAAGGGTACCAGTGTGGAAACCGTAGAGCGGAAAGGTCACTCACGAACCTTCTTTTTTTAAATTTGACCTTGCTTTCGACGCTATATTTATCATCCTCATCCTTCCATCCATCCATCTCCTTCGCACTTTTTTGGACATTGCAAACCACGTTCATATACTTATTGACAATACTCACTCATGGGACAAGTTATAATACGTTTCTCCTCATCTTCATCGTCTTCACCTTGCAACCGCGCCTACGTCACGAATCCAGCGGTCAGGTGTGGAATGCCACCCACTAGCGTGTGCGTCCCATCTCATTTTAATTATTATGTCATTTTCTTTCCACAGTTCCATGCACTGAAAAGTAACCGCATAATATCACGAAATCCGCCTCTTTGATGCTCTCAGGAACCGAGTCAACCCCTATACCATGGGTCCTGGACTTTCATAACCACCCCTTGCTCAACGGTTCTCCTAGCAATTTCCACGTATCCGACGCAGTGTCGTGGTGCGTGGTCCAGGAGGGCAGTGGTGGCGTCCTCTTCGATGACAAAGCCGTGTCAAAGAGCGCTGGGGCGATTCTCCAGTTCTCATACATAACATCGGTCCGTTGGTGAGTAGCACATACTGCACACTGCAAGAGCGTGAAATTAGCCATCATGATATCAGGGAAAGAAACCTGGTACGAAGCACTACTGCACTAAAGAAATCGTTCTGTGTGATCTGTCCCTGGGCCTCCTTACCAATCTGCATGACCCTTTGCGAATACGTCCCAAGTGCACGAGTGCTCCACGAGTGCAGAGGGTGTCACCCATGCGGTGGCATCATACGGTCCCTTCAAAGTGTACCTACTGTCAACAAACCATCCATAGAGAAGGAGAAGGGAAGGGAAGGAAGAGGGAAGAATAACACATACCAAGTCGCCTGTCATCTGTGATGAGCATATCGCTTGCCCCTTGATCGCAATGCCGAGGCCATTCATGCAGAGTTCCACCACATCAGCAATGAGCACCAGAATATACGTAATATGATGACGACCGCCACAAGTCAAGTGATCGCAGACTTGGGACAGGCACTTGTATTTTTTCACTTGTAAATGTCCGTTCTGGTTCCGGTGCTGGCCTATTGTGTGACGCTGCTAGCCTGCCGCCAGCGGTGAGGTATGCAAGTATGCAAGACTCTCGTGAGGTATCACACGAGTCCGAGTCTGGGGTCGTGGTCTGACTCGTCTGAGTCACGAGGTAGCGTAGTTTTTGGCTGCTTATAATTACCTGAGCTGTATTACATAGCGAAGTTGGTAGTACGTAGGTCTTCTTGGACTAAATACATGTGCGTATTGTGAGATATAACGGGGCTGAAGTTGAAGTACTGTACGACTGTCACTGAGGTACTATAGTAGTGCATGTCCATGAATAGCTTGAGGCTGACATAATCGAACCGGCTACTACTCCTCAACTGCACCCCCACCACCTAACGCGCACCAGGAATAACGCCCGCAAAACCGATATGTCCGATACAACCCACGAAATTTGGTGTCTTGCTGAAGGAGACAATATCCCCTTTCCCGTCGTCTCCTCATCCACTACATCCATTGGCGTGTTGAAACAGAAAATCAAAGCAGAGACGTCCCTTCCTCGAGAGGTACTTGCGAAACACCTCACTCTCTGGAAGGTGCATTTTTTCTAGTGACTTGTTCTGACATTATGGGTGACACCACTTTAGCCTAGGGAGATCATACCCGTCAGGCCAATCGACACACTCCCTCAGCGCGTTAGGGCGCTAGGGTCGGATTTTTCGCAGTTCGCCCAAGTGTTGGATCCAGTTGATCCAGCTGCGGAGGCCTTCCAAACACCAACTCCTTTCTCTCCTCTTCTTGCTGTTATTGTTCAAATTCCTGCCTCGGGTCCTCTTTCCACAGCTACGGATCAACGTGAGCCGGATTCTTCTTTCTGCCTCCTGGTGACAAACTAATCACGCTTGCAGTTGAGGCTGTGTGTCGCGAGGATCTTGGACGTTTTCTGCATTCCTGTCGAGGTGTCGTCATCGAGATAGCTAATATGGATGATAAGTTCACCGTGGACGATGTCAAAACGAATGGATTCGAAGAGAACAGGGAC
>Ga0307510_10000752_pt1 | contig 33369 bp, 49 predicted proteins | sample 12_EM_MG_FD_207224 | JGI IMG/M metagenome (GOLD analysis project Ga0307510, IMG submission 207224) | Populus trichocarpa ectomycorrhiza microbial communities from riparian zone in the Pacific Northwest, United States - 12_EM | ecosystem: Host-associated > Plants > Roots > Unclassified | place... | reverse complement strand
GGTCACATTCGCCCATTCAACGATGAAGGCAGTGCTTTGAGGCGTAGGATCGGATGCGCTACAATTTGGCCCTCGAGAACTAATGAAGGAAGTGTTTCCAAAGAGTGCATTCCCTTGAACAGTGAAGTTTTGAGCCGATGTAATAGCAATGCCATATCCAAAGGCGCCTGTGAATCGATTGTTCAGGACGCTTCCTGAGGCGCTGACGTTGGCACCAAAACGGTCCCTAAACCACGTCTGAGGCCCGATGGCTATGCCGATTCTGTGCAGTTCGTAAGAAGACGTGACGTGCTCGCTGAGAAACAACAGACTTGATAATAACGTGATCCACATTCTCACCGTGTGTCTGAGAGGCCGACTTTGAGTCCGTGGCAAAGCCACCAATGATGGTGTTGTTCTGTACGACTGTGCCAGTATAATTACCACCCCACGGTACTACATCAACCATGTTTATACCACCAAGTAATGTTTTCTGGCTAGATGATAAGTCCCCGTGAGGATGAGATCATTAAAGTCGTGGCCCACATTTACAACTCAAATGGTGTTATTTTCCACAAGCGTGCCAGGGGAACCGAACAGGACGATACCGCCAGCTGTCGGGTTGTTCACCATGTTGTTACGGACAACTGCGGAACGGCAGCTGACGCTGATACCATCGGCTCCTTGCTGATAGACATCTGACCCACAGGGGCCAACGTCGTTGTTCTGAACGACGATGTTATTACAGGAGAGACCTCCCTCCACAACGTGAAGGCAGGACCAACTACGCGGGTCATAAGAGTGCACGTGTTCGATCAATTGGTTCGAATTTGGGCCACCCATTTCAATGTTTGCCCCACCTGAGATTGGAGGAGCTCCTGCACGAGTTCCATTGATCTAAGGATGATATAAACGAGGTTGCCGACAACTACCCTAGGCCATGAAGATACTCGCCTGGATGTTCCGCAATATAACGCCACCACAATTTGCGCAAGTACCATCCACAGCTGTGGCGTGACCCTGGCCATTTTCGATTGGACCACTGACAACGAGGGTCGCCCTAGAATCATCAGTAGGGTAACCCGAGGTACTGATCTCCTGATTGGGTGCGGCGAATAAAACGGGTCCCTGAATCATGTATTGTGCACTGGGACAAAGTTGCAGGACAAATCCAGGGCCAGAGGAGTTGAGGGCAAGGTTCAGACGATCGGTGACAGTGTTAGCTGGGTCTGGGGGGATACACGCTGGGCTATCCGCTCTACGGGACTGAGCAGGACTAAGAGCCGAGTTAGCCACCATAATGGACGGTACGAGCAGTCATACTTGCAGGAAAGGAACATTGGCATGACCTCTCTGGGCGAGATGGTCAAGCTTCGACGGGAAAGCTAACGCAGGGAAAGTCGATGTTGCGATTACTAGAGCTGGAAGAATATGATGAAGGAACATGGCCGAGTGTAGGGACGAAAAGAGAGTAGCCAAAGTAGAGATGGGATTGAATGGAAACGAGAATGATGGTCGTGAACGGCCCGGGCCCAATGCGGATTCTGATTGTGGAAGAGTAAATGACGGTGAGGCGGTGAATGAGCAGGACGATTCCTGCGCTAGAGGGTGTGTAGAAGGCGTGTGGGGGTCATGTTTAACTATATATAGTATGTATTGTATATGGTAGGGTACTCCAAAGATAGCAGCAGGCACATTTGACCTTCATCAACGTCTTTGGTTATCCCGATCGTTCCCTCGAGTGCGGCCATCGTTCCAGTCACGCGAACGTCGGTGAGGAGACCTTGACCTTGACCTCGACCTCGACCTGTCACGTCGTCCAGGGCGTTCCTCTCGGCCGCCTCCACGTTGATCCAGGGTTTTGAGTAGTGCCTCCACCCCCTTCAGACCTTCAGATTTACGCACTTCTCGCCTTGCCCTTTTCTCTTTCTTACGCTCCTTCCTCTCCCGTCTCTCTTCTGACGTTTCATCTTTGCGTTTCCCCTTCGACTTGGATTTCTTCGCTTTCTTCGTCGCTCGTTCTTCCCGCCACTTTTCCAGCAAATAGTCGTGCATTGGGTCATCCGGATCGATATTGGGGGGTGCTGACGAGGCTGAAGACTCCGATCCTGGGTCATCTGAAAAGACGCATCAGGAATGAAGAATATGAGGTCGTGCAGGAAATTCACCAATCATCTCGGGCTTCGCGTTCAGACTTTGTCCTTCACTTTCTTTCCATTCGCCATCCTCACCCTTGACTCTCGATTGTTTGTACTTCTTCACATGATCGACACGTAGCGTTCTATCCAGTACTGTTGCGCCATTGAGATTATCCACGGCGAGTACGGTAGACCGCTGATCTTCATACATGAGGAAGCCAAAGCCTTTGGTCTTCCCTGTTTCTTTGTCACGGGGAAGATTGACGTCAACGACCTCGCCATATCTGAAATAATGATTGAGATGGTCGAAAAAAACATACAGTAATTGGCTCACTGGGAGAAAATGGTGATAACGTCCCCTTCAGTCAGGTCATAATGAAGGCCCCCGACGAATATGTAGGCTGAATCTGATGAATTGTGAGTCTTGGGACGATGATCGCGGTTGTCCTAGACCAACCTTTATATTCATCATGCCAAGAGGCTGCACCTACGCCGAGCTCAAGCTCACGTTCGTTGATTTTGTTTATTTCCCGAACAACGCTACAGTAGATGAATGAGATGAGCGATGCGTTTGAGGCTTAGTTTTCAAGCCAATAAGACCTACTTCATGACCGTTGCAAAGACGTGCTCAGACCAAGTTCACACGCCACACACGCGCGATGATCTTGCCCTTGTCCTGAGATTTTTTTTCTCTTCGGATGACACATCTGGACGATGGCTTCTTTCTCACTACCTCCAATTCATGATAATCCAGATGGTAGTTGGGGGCCCTCGTCCTCAAACCTGCCGCAGACATTCAAGTTTAAGGACATTCCCTATGCTCCTTACTCAAAGTCGGATAAACTTGGTCGCTTTGCAGACTGGAATGATATCTCTGGAGATAATCGACAGGCGGCACCAGGCGCTGGTGTAAACCCCAGAACTGGTCCCCGTGGTCGCAGGGACGGGACTCAGACTTTTGGGAGCGGCATGCCGAGTGCCTTCTCCTTCCAAGTTGAGGACGAATCGAGCTTCTCTCTTGTCGACAACAAGACTGGCGCACCTCGCCGCGGTGGTGGATTTACGAGGGGCAGGGGTACCAACCGGGGCACCAGTAACTACGGGTCCCGTGGCTTTCAAAGAAATCCCCGTGGTGGGTTTACTGCCAATCGTGGATCGGGGCAGCGGGGTGCGAGGAGAGGATGGCGGGATTGGGAGAAGGTCAGCCTTGTCCGTGTTGCTTTCCAAATACGTTGTTCAATCCCATCCAAGAGCAACCGCACACGCGAATCATCAGTGGCCATTGATCCCAGCTGGCAGATGTTAGAAGAGATCGAATTTCATCGCCTCGCGAAGCTACGCCTTGAGGTCGATGAACCCGAGGACCTGTAACCTTCTTTTATTTGATACATCTTTCACCGAACTGATCCCTGCCAGCGAGTCATACGGTCGTCTTTATCCATACAATAAGGCGTATGATCGCATCACCACCAAAACGGAGCGTCCACTTCAACCCGTTGAGCGAATCAAATATAACACAACCACATCCGATGATCCTGTCATCCAACAAGTATAGATGGCCAGTTTTCTCATAACGTTATATCTGTACTTACGGTTATATATTTTGCCAGCTTGCGTCGAGGGGCACAGCGGCGATTTACGCAACGGATGTCATCCTTAGCGTCCTGATGTGTGCACCGCGCTCGGTCTATCCTTGGGATATCGTTATTGTCCGTGAAGGTGACAAAGTATTCTTCGACAAGAGGGATGGTGGTCCGTTTGACACGGTCACCGTTAATGAAAATGCGGCGGATCCCCCCCAAGACACCGCTGCGCCCAATCCGGGAAATCCCAATGAAAAGGCCCCCGAAGCACCTTCTATAAACACCGCGACGTCCCTTGCCATGGAGGCGACCTACATCAATCAGAACTTCGGTTCCCAAACTGTCACTGAGACTGCCCCTCCCCCCGCGGTCGACTTTGACAAGCCCAACCCATTCTATGGCCCTGACGAAACAGAACCTCTAGCCTCATGCGGATATAGGTATCGTGTTTTTGACCTCGGCATCTCTGAGGAAGAAGATATCAAGATTTGCGTTCGGACTGAGGTCGACGCTTATTTGCCCGGTCAGGGCAACCCACTGCAAGGCCAAGGTCTGACAACCATTCGTGCGTTGAATGAATTCGATCCCCGTGCGTCGGGAGCCGGAGGCGCGCCCGATTGGCGCTCGAAGCTGGATTCTCAGCGCGGGGCGGTCGTTGCCACCGAGATGAAAAATAACAGTTGTAAGCTCGCGAAATGGGCTGTCCAGAGCATTCTGGCAGGGGCAGAACAAATGAAAATCGGGTAAGGAAATTTCCAGAAAACTTTTCTTGTTATTTTTGTTTAGCACAGACCGTCGTGTCCTCACTACCTGGTCATAGCTACGTCTCACGAGCGAACCCTCGAGACAACACCCGACATGTCGTACTTACCACGGCGTCCATGCGCCCTATGGACTTCGCCGCTCAACTCAACGTTTCCTTAGCGAACGGCTGGGGGATAGTCAGGACCGTAGCCGACTTGTGCTTGAAGATGCCCGAGGGCAAGTACGTCCTGGTAAAAGATCCGAACAAAGTACGTTCCCAACCCTCTGTCCCTCCCCACCTGCTTTTTGGGCTGTTTCGCGGTGCTGGCGCACATCGAAGAGACACGTGCGAGACTTCGGGCCTAACCCCGATGGAGCACCCGCTGACCGTGCCGATGCTGGGCCCATTCCGTCGCTCACGTTGGTCTCTGTTTTGTAGCCGGTCATCCGATTGTATGCCGTGTCACTCTCGGCATTTACCGGAGAAGAAGAAGAGGAAGAAGGCGCGGCCTCCGAGGAAGAAGTGGAGCCCTGACCTTACACGTGTTCAGGACCGTTGTAGTGTTCACAGCCTCATCGTACCGTATGACTGTATGGGGACTGCGGCAAACGTTTTTCATGCAGTGACAGTAATACAGCAATTACATGTCGTAAACAATCGGAGATTATTCGCAGAACTGCAATCCCTGGGTAGCCAGGGTGTCGTACTGTATTGTATGCACAATGACAAACGTGCTCAGGATGCGCTGAGGAGCGTCTCTACCGCCCCTTCGATGTTGGCGCTGTTCTGGTCGTCATGCATCATGATTTCAAGGACGTAACAATGACTCACCTGCGCTGCAGAGCTGCAACAATCACGTCCCTTTGCAGGTCGGGAAAGATGCCCAGGAGTTGAGATATTTCAGCTTCCGTAGGAACTCGGATGCCCGTAGAAGCGCGGTCTACTCTGCCGGTGAGCTCGTTGACCCATTCTCGCATGACTGATGGCCCGGCTTGCTCAGCAGCTCCGCGTGGGTCGTCAGTAGTCGGGCGGGCGGAACGTTCCGTGCGGGGCGTAGGGGCTGTTGTGATCACTTCATCTTCCAGTCGAGGCGTTGTCTCAGATACCTCGGTTGTGGGTAGAGCGCGAGTGGTGCGTCGGACAGCTCGTGTCTCACCGATGAGTGAAGACAAGTAGCGGGAAGTCAGCCGGACAAACCAAGGAGGTAGCCGGTAGCTTTTGAGACTAGCAATGTCGGCTTGGTATAGGGAGCCAGCGGAAAACCCTAGCGCGGCTGCGAGCGTGGTGGACCATGGCTGACTGAGGGCAAGCTGAACGGAAAACAAACAAACGTAAGTGCTTGTTTCGCTAAAGGTTTAGCGACAGCTTATTTACCTGCGACGCTAGCGCGTAGAGAAACGCTTTGTTTGAAAGGGCGACCCCGAAAACACGAAAATGATACGTGGTAGGCACGAGCCTGAAATATTGGTACACTAAACTGAAGGCTAGACCAATCGGACCGGATGGTATGGCGTTGAAACTGTAACCAAATTGATGGAGCACTAGAAGCGATAGAAGCTCCAGCGCTGTGACCAATAGGGTGGACACCACGAGGAAGGACTGAGATGTGCATGAGAAAAAACTCAAAGACTCACAATGAACCTAAAGGCTTACGGCGTACTTCACCCCCCCAAATTGCCGCTCAATGTTGACGCCAATGTTGTAAAGGATGAGCTCCCAGAGAAAGAGCTCACTCGAGTTCGAAAAAGCGGTGTGATGTGCAATGAGCCGCCAGTACTGCACGAGAACGTACGGCTAAGGACCACAATTAACGAACAGCTTGTTCTTACCTGATGGTCCCTCGAGATGTGTGGGACAAGCTGAGGCACGGCATCGGCATCGGTGTCGGAGAATCGGAGCGAAACAGTGAGATGCGTACCTGTAAGTGAAAATTGTACTTCACATCAAAAATGGCGACAACGACTGACGAGACGGCAAGGGCCATCATGATACCTACGACGCATCAACTGATCAGATTAAGTGCACCACGGTCCTTTGAATGAGGCGACCTTTTGTGACAGGCGCATGCTGGAACGACATGGGAGATGGGATGGGAAGACGTGGAAGAGTTTGGAATTTGAGTTGAGTTGGTGACAAACGGCGTAAACGCTCAAAAACACGTGACAACGGATGGTGGACAAGGGTGGGCTCAGGTGTTGCACCTGCTGCTCAGAACTTGTCTTGGAACATACCAACAACTACCTCGTCTACTTCATCTCACGCCAATTTTCGATAACGCTTTGCGCCGATGGCATCCACTATCGCTTTTCCCTCTACCGATCCCCGTTTGCAACTCAAGTCCGATGCTTCCCTCGTCTCACGACACACGACGGCAGTCGAAGTGTGCAACCTCGTATACGGTCACGCCGACCCCAAGTCCTGGGAGACATTATTTATGCTCTACGAGGCAGATGCAGGTAGGTCATCGTTTATGGAATTATTGCAGTCTAGTTATTTATATGCCCCCCAACAGTGTAAGCCTTTATATCTCCATTTCGTCCAGACCCTGACTTGAGTCTGGCTTTCGAGTTATGAGAATCCAGTCATCACCGCAACGTCTCGTGATTCAATCGGGGACATCCATTCTTTTTCACAGTATTTATCCGAACTAGACGCGCCGAAACCTACATCGCTGCTGAGTAGCCTCCTCGGTTTGGCTCGCATCCCGGTGGAACGAGAATCATGGTTTCAGATTTCCCGGATGTGGACAGAGGTCGACGACGTGTGCGAAAACGAGAGCTTTGGTGAGTCAGCATTCGTCACCCGTTTGGCATCTCGCCGTTTGCATTTCTCAATTCGTTCTCGTCAGATGGGCATAAGCGATGCATCGTGGAACATACAGTTAATATTCTCCTCCTTCCCGGGATTCACGCCGAACGCTATTTGGGCCACATGAACGCCGCTCATCCATATGCGCTCACGTCAGAGGCACAGCGCAACACGCCCAGCCGCTCACTGCATGTGTCCTTTTCTAGTGCTGGCGGACCGCAGCAGCCGACTTTGCCGACATCATTGACGGTGCCAGGAATCGGGGTCTCCCTCCCAAGTCCCTTCCACCTACAGCTCCACGTGTTTACTCGCTTGTCCTTCAACGAGCAGGGCAAAATCATTCATCACCGGGACGTTTGGGATTTGAAGGACCTAGTTTGTCTATTCCCCGGTGGAATGCTTACCCAGTGGGTCGCTTCTCGACTAGCGGCACGAGCGCTCTCGGCAATTTCCTGCCTTGGGGCGTGGGGATCGGACGACCGTGGAGAGGTAGTTGGGTCGAGAAGAAAGCGGGGTGGATCCCAGTGAGCAAATGGTTCATGCCATGCCCCTGTACTCCTCGGATCGGCCCTTTTTGGATGTACAATTGGTTTCTAGTTGCAGCCAGTACAGGTCGGAAACGAGTCAGGGACACCGCTACCCGGAAAGAAGGAGGCAGTGAGACGAGCGGAGATATCCTCCAGACCCTCTACCACATTGGTCGATTGGATCCGGGTCTGGTTTTGTCCAATTTGACTGTAGTTTTGCGCACTAGGCCCGAAGTCTGTACCCCCCTCGTGATACCTCTTTTGACTGTGTTCATCATGGCACGCTTGGGACACAGCCTCCTTCGACACGTTTTGTTGTGGTGGTTATCCAGCGGAGGAGGCAGGCCGCTAATCAAGTTAACGAGTTTTGGCCAAACTTAATAAAAGTAAGACGGTTTCCCATGAGGGTCTGGTGGATTGGGTTGGGGGGTTCGGGAACGAGTTTCAAGTTTATGCGGTTCGCGATCGGGTCCAGGATCTGAAGACGCCTACGGTGTGGGTAAAAAATTGGACTTTGTCAGATACAGCGGTGGTCCGCGGATTGTGGAGAATTTCTCGGAGGTTGGGAGTGGCTGTTTTGCCTGTTTGGTGCGTGCGACAGCACCGCCCTGGAGACAGACACCATGAGCACATGCGCACGCGCGCGTCGTTCGTGTTCCCGATCAAGGTTCTGGGAAGTAGCCTGGGAAAAACTGAATGCGCCCGAGATGACGGCGTCATAATTCAACCTCCGCTGAAAAGGCTGTGCGTAACGGGGAACCGCAATAATGCCTTTGTTTGTTTGTGGCGTCTCGTAAAAAAAGATAGGTCAGTCCCCGGCCAATTGCGGTCCCTGACCTTGAACCCTAAACGAGGGTGCTGGAGAGGGTCAAGAGACTCCGAGTCGGGGGCCGATTTGAAGGGAGTAGGAGGTCACCAGTGAGGGGCAAGTGTAAAGTAAAAGGTGATAAAGGCCAATGATCTTTGTGCCCAAGGCTGTAGCGAGACTGCTCGGCCTTCTCTTTCAACTCCGGCACCATGGCGGTGGTGAGAGGGAGGAAGTTCTCCCTTTTGTTAAGTTAAAATTAAGAAAACTAAAATAAAACCAGTTGGGCGCTGTCCGCCTGCTTGCATCGCATCGCCAAATAATTCGAGCTTGGCGGAGTCGGATTGCGGATTGGGCGCGCGCCCGATTGAGGGTTTTGTCACGCGTGTCATCCATGCCACCCTCGCACTCTTTTGGGTGGTGTGCGGGAGGGGAAGGGGGGGCCCTACAACGAAGTGTGTCTTCTTTTTGGCCCGGCAGGCACACGCTTCGAAGCACCGGCAGGACGTCATCCCACCCCCCCTTTGTACACATTGACCGTCTCGGCGATTCGAACGCAAGCCCACTTTTCACAAACGTATGCCATGCCGTATTGTGTCCCAACCGTAGACCTGCGCCGGCTGCCGTCCGGGGCTTTTCCCCCGTTGCGGTACGACCAATCAACGTGGACCATGCGTTTGTGTCAATGGCGCCGCAGAGGCTGGGCACATCCAAATATCACTAAGCATTGGACTGGCGCTATCTGGTTACGGCAGCGCTGTGCCCCCCTATGGCGGATGGTCCATTTCACTGGTGTTTCATCACAGCCCAAAGGGACGCCCCCGCGATAACCGTCCAGCTTCGTACACAGTGCATTCAATCAATTCGTGAAGCAAGTCCCTCCATCTCCAGCCCCTGGGACGGCATCGTCGCTTCCTTTCCACTTCACGGCATAATTGCGCAATGAGCCTACTCTTTTGGCCACCACGGCGCAAGCTCGTTAACTGCATCGCAATGTGACACAGTCGGGGAATACCGAAACCCTAAGGATAATATTCCTCGGACTGCATACCGTTTCATTTACTTCATCGATGTTCGTTATTTTCTACCTAAAGATTACATTACACGACTGTAAAGAGACCGGCTGTAACGTCCCAAGCAAGCAGAGAGCAACGCAAGAAATAAATTTAGTCAAACGCAAGAGTCGATCGGGGAAAATAATACGCCATGGAGTTAGGAATGGATACAATGTCGATGAGTACAGTGATGAAGCGACCAGCCACAGGCAGACAACGCTCCGAATGACATGCGGATATGCTGGCAATCAGTGAGCAACTAAAAGGCCATTTTGCGAGAAAAAAGAAAATAAATATATAGATAAAGCGTATATCTCACAGCAACAATGGGGGAACACAAGAAGGAGCCAAGCGTAAAAAACAGTTCACGCGGCAACTGCCTTTCGCAGAGCACTCGGCTTCGTTGACTTGTTTGGTGGCGAGCTAGCCATTGGCACTGCTTGCCAACCCGTAATTTCCGGCACCTCAACCGAAGGTGCCTTTGGGATGTCGACGGGAAGCGACGTCCGGCGAGCGTAATAATCTCCTTGGATGGCGGGACCCAAACTATAATCGGGTGACGTTGCGGCCTTGCGCGGTGACCCAGGTACAGACTGAAGGGATGCAATGTCTGACAAAGGAGTATTGGGGAGGCGAATTCCACCATCACGAGAGCCAAGTGGCGGTGATTGCGAAGAACGCTCCAGTGGTAGGGAGAAACTAGTTACGGCGGGGGAGTTGAAAGACGAGGTAGGTGCCGAACCAGAAGAATAAACGGACACTGTAAGGGGGGTTAATACCATCATATATCGACATAAAATTGACGGCGTCGAACCTGAATCATCCCAATCACTGCTACTGTGCACCGAAGACGAAGATGAGGACACAGAAGCACGACGAGACATGGCCTGCGTCTCAACCTCCTTCTTGATCAGCTTGGACGCTGGAGAGCCAGAAATGCTCTTGGACTGCTTGCGCGACTTGTTCCCAGTTCGGAGCTCATCAAATCGGAGGGGTCGCGGGCGTAAATGAGTACGTTCGTACAGGCCGCACTTGTTGCAGACAATCTTGCCTGGATTCAGTGTGGACCGTCTCCAGCTTGGTGGCTCTGTCTGGGAACAATTGAAGCATCGACGACGAAGATACTGCGTTTCCTTGGAGGCGGCATCATCAGTGTGCTGAACGGGGAGACCGGCATGAGGGGGAAGATAGGACATGGGATGCATGGCACCCGATGAGGGTGGGCGATAGAGGCATGTCTGCGAAGGCACAATGACGGGGGCAGACTCTTCTAGTTTTACATTATGCTCGAGGTTATCGAACTCCATGTAAGAGGATGCGGGGGATGAGGAAACCGACATGTCATAGTGTCCGTGATGGAAGGAATGGTTGTCCGGGCCAAACGAGATGAGCTGAGGGGAATTGTCCATGAGAGGGAGAGGCTCTCCGTAGAGGGTATCCGCGCGAGGGAACTGACCATGGATGGGTTCGCAGTCTTGGGGCATGAATGGTGCTTGGGAATAAGGTGCCGAGGCATCACGATCATGACGAACGTAGGGATAGGTAGCCCTGCGCATGGCTGCCAGGTCCTGTGAGGAGGGATGAGGAACTTGGCGAGAGAGTTGCGAGTGCCATTCCCCAGCGTCATTGGGTTGGTCGTAAATATTAGGGGATTGATCAACGGGAAGATCATGATCGTAAAGCTCTCCAAGAAGGGAGCCGCGTGAGCCGTTAAAGGGTAGGGACTGATGGGATAAACCCTGCCAGAGAGATTGGCCCTCGGGAGGCACTGCGTGATCATCGACCATTTGATCGGAGAAGATATTGCAGACGGGTTCGAGCTCCACTTTGAAGTGAGCCGGTGAGGGTGCTTCGTCAGAAGAGATGGATGTGCGAGGGGAAGGTGTGCGAGGTTGAGATGAGCCGGAGTATGGGGATGAGGTGTAAGAGTCGAATTGGAGAGAGTCCATCGAACGTGGCTAAGGAGAAGGTATGGGATAGAAGGGAGGGTGAGGAGGGAAAAGCGATGAGCTTTTTGAAGATGAAGGGGAGTGGAGAAGGGCGAAGCGAAAGGACGTACGAGAAAGAAAGACAATAAAATTAAGAAATAGAGGGAAAGAGGACGGGTGAGAGTGAGAGGACGTGGGGGTCGAAGGGACGCGCTTCCTGGAAGGTCACCTTGTCATCACGCCGCTGGGTTTTGTACCGATTCGGGTTGCCTCATCCTGTGCTTACCTTTTTCGGTTTAGACCATAACACTCTGTCACAGTCACGCTTCTTCTTTTTCCAGCCATGCTGTCGGTTTTTCGCTTTTGCCGAGGCTCTGGCCACCTGTGACCTGCTCCTTGATATCTTCCATGCACCTGCGCTCCCCCCCTTTTTTCCCATGGGAATTCGAACCTTTCAGAGGATCTCTCCCAATCTAGCTTTCTCTCCCCGACACCCCCCACTCTTACGCCGCCCTCAATCGGTACATGCGTCCCGCCCTCTGAATCGTCTATTCCCTCCCTGTCCTTCCTTTCGCGCTCTCTCTCCCTCTTCTTCGTCCCCTCTCCTCCTTCAGTCCCCTCCCATGACCCCGCTCGCCTGTTTATGACCCACTCCGTATCGCTTCTCAATTATCTTTCCTCCCTTCTTTTGGAATGCGCTCTCCCCTTCTCGATCTCCGGCCCCGCAGTGTCCGCGCTCGGGGATCCTCCGGCTTCGCAACAGCCCCCCACTTAATTTCTCCCATCCACATACCCTTTCTCATGTGCTTCCCCTATATGGTACCTTTCCGCAGACGTTTCGGCGCTCAACCCTTTTACTGACTCCTTCATTGTCGGTGCTATTTACCGTCCCCGAGTCTTACATTGTACAGTAATCATTCCTCGTTACCGAGCGTTCTATCTGTCTTATGTGGGCGATTAGGACGTCATCCAGCTCACCTCATCGGCGGACGTCCAAATCGGTCACCCCCATTATTCGTCCAGTGCCACCGCTGGATGTTTCAGCCTGTTGACATCTACTGCTGCCCTTCCCTCTATAGTGAATAATGTGAATGTAATAAGAACCGTTTCACGCTTCCTTGGATGTCTTTCCCTACAACACAGCACCGTGGCCACTGTCTCGAAAAGGGATAGCTTCCTTGATTGGCAAGGCAAGATCACACCAACCAATGAGAGCCAACTGGCTCTTGTGCCCAGGTACTGAAAGGGTCATAAGACGTTACATATATAGACATGGCTATTAGACGGGATAGGAAAATCTTACAATCGGAAAGGAGCAACATACTTGTAGAGATGAAGAGGGGTCTTCACGCGGAAGAAACACTGTAAAGCAATGTATGGATGAGAGGAAGCAAAGGTACTGTATAGCAAGGGTACGCAAAGGCGCTGTAAATTCCTTCACCCGACGGGATCGGAGCGTGGATATCAATCGAGAGATCTTGTACCACAGTACAATGGCGGCGTTCGTCCAATCAAATACTCGAGTCGATCATGAAATTTCTAACACCACCTCGGCTATCTTCTTCCGTTTGGACTATCGCATATTACTTTGCTAAAAATATGGCCTCTTGTCTGTTCATTATCACTTGCACCCCCTCCTCCCGACAGTTTGGCCGGATTGAACCTCCTCGTGGCTACGTGTACGTTGATGTGTACGTGTTGGTAAGACGTGCATCGGAACGTAGGGTCAGTCCAGACAGGTATCCCCTTTGGTAGGTCACGGGAAAGTCACCATGCATTTTACCGATCGGCTCGGCTATAACGATTACTTACCCCGTGATTGACACTACTTCGATCTATCTACCCTCTCGAGTTTACTGTACCTTTCGTGGCGTGTTTGTCGATTCGATTGGATAGCTCAACTCTTTGCAGACACCATATGACCGGAAACCTGTTCCACCGGCGGTCATTCCGCTCTCTTGCAATCGCGCTTCTCCACCGGAATTAACAAACCATGGCTCATGACGCATGATCGCTAACCACTAGTCATGAGAAGGCATATGACCCCCATGACGCGCCATAGGGCGTGGACGTCCGGCGAAACGCGACCGTCATTCGTATCGCATGTGTAACCTTATGTGATGAGTGCAGGACCCGCAAAACGCGATACCCAACACGTACTCACTATGGTACACCGAGCCATTGTGCCTCAATATGTGGTGCGGCGAGTATTCAGTGGTGGGCCCTGACCTTGCGGTACTGCGCGTTCCTACATGTATACAATATTGGATGGTGTCAAGTTGGCGTTATGTCTGTGTCTTCTTTCCTTAGCGAACCCTGAAAAACGATTTAAATAACCGATCGGAGCCCCCCGAAACATTCATGCAGTTAATTAACGTGTTTGCGATCAGATCATTAAACGACTATTTTTTTACTGTGCTGTGATAAATGGGCCAAAGGAAAGCGGAGTAACACATACGAGACAACTTGTGATGATAGAACCCTCCCCCCCCAAAAAAAAAAAAAATCATGCCAGGGCGAGGCTTGTAAAAGTCGCTACTGCTCCTGCCACGGCTCCACCAGCGATTGCACGGATGCTACTTTGGTGAACAACTCCATCTCCCGATAATCTGGCATGCAAATCTTTAACGGCCCCCAAATCTCTCCCGAGTATCAACAGTCCTTCCTCTCCAGAACCTGTCATGGGAGGTACGATGCCAGTGTGAAACCCGAGCCTCGATGCAGATTCGGCGATCTGTTGGAGTTCGTACGCGTGAATGGCATACACGCTAGCTGGCGGTCCCCGAGATAGCCCTGAAAGTCCATCCAGGAAAGCCGTCCTTTCCTCCATGCTCATGGAGCGAGCAAGTGGAGGAGCAGCGACACCAGGTGGCGGCATGATGACGGTGGCCTTGGTATCCAAGTGCGCGTTGCACGGGGGCATGTCCTCTGAGGGAGGCACGTCCGTCAAAAAGCTTGGACGCGGTGTGAGGAGAGTCCCCGGCATGACTTTGCCATCTTTGAAAGGCGGCCTTGAAGAGCGGCTTGTATTCACATCCCTGTTCAGGAATGAGAAGGGATCACGCGTGTTTTCGGGTTCGAGGAGTTTATTTAGGATATCACTGGACTCTGTGGAGAGTGATGCAAGCGTCATGTCTTGGGTGGGTGGACGCCGTCGGCGTTCGCTGGTTTTGGATTTTGATGGGGATAGGGCAAGCGAATCCATTGATGCGGTGATGTCCAGATGGTTTGAATGCGGTCGCACACGTGAATTCGGGGATTCGGTGTAAGGACACCCTTGGCGAGGGTGGCCCGCTCGAGGGCGTTGGCATTTGGTGCAGTGTGGAACTTTACGAGGTGACTTGGTTGGGGTTGTTTCAACGCCGGTCCGGCCGTGCGTGGTAGGGCTTGAACGTAAAACAGGTGGCATGGAGAGATTGATCGCCGTTGCAAAGAGGGAGAGTGTTAATCAAGAAGAAAGGTGAGTCTTACTTTGGATCACAGTCAACGGAGATTGCAACTATAATAAGGTGGGTCAGCCGCTCAAACGCGCACGCGCACGCGACTTGAATACACAAACTGTACACAACCACACGCATCTGGGGTCACACTTTACCACAATAGGAACGCGTATCCACCGGGCCTAATCGATATCCCTCTCCCGGATTTGGAGCACCACATGGGTAAAGGCTCCCAATTATCACAACTCAAGTCGGCGTTGTCGCAAGCCGGTCTTTCAAGGCAATCTCAACCCGGGCGGAAACGAAAACGCGCCCGGAGTGAGGAAAAGGATAACGCAAAACGCGCCGCTAGACTCCGCGAGATCCAGCAAAAGTTAAACCCGTTTGATGTCAAGTTCACCAAACTCAAACACGATGTCGGCGGAAGGAAGCTAAAAGGTGTTTCCGGAAAGCCAGCGCAGAGTAAACAAGCGGGTATTGAAGCGGTGAGTCGAGTCCACGCTGTCTTGCCATCATGCTCCTCACATTTTTTCGTCTCATCTAAGCGAAAAAAAACGCTTCTCAAAGAGTTCGAGGAGAAGGACCGCGCAGGCGGAATCCTTGATAGGCGATTCGGTGAAAATGATCCAACTCTCACACCAGAAGAACGTATGCTCGAGCGATTCACGCGGGAGAGGCAGCGCGCCTCCAAGGGTGCTGCATTCAATCTCGAGGACGAAGTCGAGTTGACCCACTATGGACAAAGTCTGTCCAAACTGGACGACTTCACTGATGCAGGGCTGGAACTCGAGAGTGATGAGGAGGCGAAGGGTTCGTTCCTCGCCCCCGAGAGTCCCGCTGTACTGACTTTGTTCAGGCCAGATTGACGGTGAGACCGTCAAGCAGTCACACTTCGGAGGATTCGAAAGCGAGAGTGTAGATGAGGATGAGGATGAGGATGAGGTAAAATCGCGCATTACTCTGACTTTCTCCCCAGATGACCGATTATTTACCAGCCTGCACGCAAAAAAACTAAGGCAGAAGTAATGGCCGAGGTTATGGCGAAGAGCAAGGAGCACAAAGTATGGACGGCAGTCTCTACTCGTATACCAGTGACACTCAGTCTCCCCCTTTTTCAGGTGCTAAGACAGAAACAACGGGAAGAAGCTGACGATGTCCGTCATCAGCTGGATCAAGAACTTGACAACATTCGTGGCCTGCTTTCAGGTCCAGATCCTCTGTCGGAGTCTCTTGAAATGAAACCTGGCTCGCAACCTGGCGTAGCCGGAGAGGATCGCGACCGGCAGTATGACCAATTTGTACGCGAGCTGGTCTTTGATCAACGGTCCAAACCGAAAGATCGAACTAAAACGGAAGAGGAACTGGCCTTGGAATCCAAGCTAGCACTGGAAAAGGCAGAGCGTCAACGAATCAGGCGAATGAACGGAGAGGATGACGCCGAAAGTGGTGGAGAAGAGAGGAGACCGGTGAAGCGAAGGCGTTTGATTGGTGGTGATGACCTTGAAGACGACTTTGGTGATGATGCTGATGACTGGGACGGGCTGGGCAGGGGCTTGATATCAAACTCGGACAATAGTGAAAAAGGCGACTTCGTGGATGATGACAGCAAGGAGGCATCCGCATCAGTGGATGAAACAGAAGCGGATCACGATTCCGAACCTCTTTGGTATGGCCTTGACAGTCCGAATGTCCCGAAACCATCTGGTGTGGAGAGAAAGGCGCCCCAGGGTCCCACGAGTTCTGACGAACTTCCTTACACGTTCCCTTGCCCCTCGTCTCACGAAGAATTTCTCGATATCCTCGAAGGGGTTGTGGATCAGGACGTGCCAACTGTTGTTGAACGCATCCGTGCTTTACATCATCCCAGCCTTGGCGCCGAAAATGCTTCGAAGCTGCAGGTGAGTATCGATGCTGTCGTTGCGTATATCTTACTGCGTGTCTCAAAGAAAGCCTACAGGTGTTTGCAGGTGTTCTCATTGACCATATTCTCCACGTAGCATCGCCCTCAAATCCGAGGATATCTGTTGTCTCTGGCGTGCTTCCGCACATTCGCGCCCTGACCAAAACATATCCTAGACAGACCGCGGAACATTTTATTGCAAAGCTGGTTCTGATGCACAAAAACCTTAAGCGGGGTTTGAGCCACGGTGCCGCAGGTGACGACGCAAAAACGTGGCCTGGTCTCCCTGAACTGGTCTTTTTACGGGTCCTGGGAGTACTATGGCCAACCAGCGACATGCGACATGCGGTGGTGTCTCCGGTCCGCCTTCTGATGGGATCATATCTTGCTTTGTGCAAGATAAGGTCTCTAGCTGATGCCGCCAGTGGTTTATTCCTCTGCACGCTCTTTCTGCAGTACGAGAATCGCTCCAGAAGGTTCGTACCTGAGGCCATCAACTTCTTGACCGACGTTATTCGTACTCTCTCCCCTCCGAAAGATGTCTCCCCTGAATCGGAACGATGCCCTTCTGTATCCCAAAGACGTAATTTTGGGCGGCTGTGTCTTCTTGATAGGGGCAAGACGAGGACGTTGTCCGTGAGCCGGCCGAATCTCGTTGCCATCATTAGCGACAAGCGGATCAATTCTCAAACGAATGCGGATCTCCTAGGACTTGCCGTTGATCTCCTTGCCCAATTTTCTCAATCTCACAAGACCCTCGAAGGATTCATTGAATTGTACGAACCTGTATTGCAAATGCTTCGCGATGTCGATTTGGAAGTCCTCAGTCCCTTGCTTCAGGTGAGGCTTCCCATTCATTTCCGTTGCTTAGCTGTTCCTAACTCTATTCAAGGATCAAATATCTCGGACCATAGACACTATCCAGAGGCTCATGAGGTTCTCTCACGAGGCCCGCCGGCCTTTATGCCTCCAGGCACACAAACCTATACCAATTCCATCGTACACCCCGAAGTTTGAGAGCACTTCCTCATCCTACCTTCGCACGCGGGATCCCGATCACGAACGTCAAGAGGCTTCCAAGCTTCGCAGGCAGTATAAAGAAGAGAGGAAGGGTGCTATCCGGGAGTTACGGAAAGACTCCCGGTTCCTGGCCGGAGTGGAGCAAGAAAAGCAGCGTGAGAAGGATAGGTCCTATAATGAACATATGAAAAGGGTCTTTGGGAGTATCGAGGTGGAAAGGGCGGAAGAGAAGGCACTGGAACGGGAGAAAGTTAGAGAAAAGCGGAGGGCAGGTCGCAAGTGATGTAGTACAGTACAGTACCTACCGCCGCACACGCAGCACACTCAGGCTAATTCAAGTTTATCATGCTCATGCTACACTACCAATCTGTCACGCGACGCGTTACGTCACACGACCTTTGACAACAGACGCGAACTGCAGATTCGCGACGTGCTATGGAGACACCTTCTTCTACGCCATTTCCGTTGTTAACATTTCAAAGTTCCACGTCTACGGACTCGCCGGCCGCATTGCGAGATTTCCTTCTGCAGACCATAGCAGACAACCAGTCCAACCTCTCCTACAGGATCAAGCACCCCCACCTCGAAACCTGGATCCCCATCTTGTCCGGACTCTCCGACTATGTTCTGTCCTCCTTCCCTTCCATTAGCACAGGGACGTGGGACATTCTCCATGAAAAGGCCGTTCTAGTATGCGCGACTGTCAATGTCTTTCACCTCTTCGTTCAAAGATTCTCCAACCTATTTGATACTTCCTCTGACCTCGCGCGTAAGGTGCTAGTCCGGTTGATGATCCTTTGCCATCTGCTCGATTGTCGCAATGATGGCGACGTATCCGTTAAAGATGACGTTCCTTCGCCCAAGCAATTGCGAGAGAAGTGTCTGACCGTAGCGAAAGAGGTCATACGATACTTGGGCGATAGCCTGGGCACTGGTGGTGTAGAAAACCCTTTATGGGAAGCTTTTCAAAGTGTCTATGTTGGTTGCTTGGATGTCGGTGAAGGTGAGCTTTACTACAACCCATTCTTACTCTTATTCATTATGTCAGCCGTGCTGCTGGGCATTACTACATTGACATTCCCACTGGAACTGTCACCGCTTCAACAACCACACGCGAAGGAGGTGACTTCCATACCTGACAAGGTATGTGGGTCCCATAGCGATTCGGTTACATACCCTGACAGCCTATTGCGAGTGCAGCCGAATATACAAGATCTGCCCTCTTTCTTCGTCCGAAGCCCGATCGAGGCTGTCAATTTGCTTTGCGTCTTTTTCGATATATTGACTCAGACAGCGTCACCACCACTCACCTCGCAGTCACTCCATACAGGCCTCGTACTCCGTTTGACGAAGCTGATGCAGTCCGTGTTCGACTCATGCATCTCTGGGACTTGGCCCCTCCCCTCGGCGTCACTGGCAACTTGTCTTATTCGAATCTGTTCCGCAGAGAAACGACTTCTAGAGTCAAAAAATGCTTATATGCAGAAGATCATTTTCGCAGACATGGTATCTCGCTTGATGCTTCATCGGTTATGCAATCGTTGTACTCTTGCTGAGGATGAGATGATACGCGAACTGCTGAGCGAATGTCCAGACCTCCACGAACATTCTGAAAGCGGGAGCAGTCTCGCGGTCCTGTCTTCGATGAGCCAATTGCGAAGCGAAGATGAGAGCGGTTTCGTGAGTACGAGTACACTGCTTTTAGAATGTACCCTGTTTGCTCATTCTTGCAAAAAAGAGCTTGGCTATGACGTATCTCTCTCAGAGAATTTCCTCATTCAATACGGGTACCTTGAACGTTGTCAAATCGATTTTGTCTTCAAGCTCTTTTAGTGACAGCGCATGCAACGAGTTGGCCATTATAGACCGTCGGCTAGCTGAGCTGGCTTCTGATACTATCGATGTACCCAACGCAAGCATCCCCTCAGCATGGAACCTAGAACGATTACGAGCACTTTTAATATCTATTTTCCCGGAGCCAGAAGAAGCGAGGCGGATTGAGTCACTGCTTGTCCACGGTGCTAGCCTCTCTGGAGAGACCGTCTCTCAGTTTATTCGAGAAACATGTTCGCAGTGAGTGGACAACAATTCATTTGGGTGCATCGTCATAATCCCAATCTAGGAAGTCTTTCAACGGTTATGATGCTGGACGGAGGGTTTCAGTTGCTAAAGCCCTTTCAGAGTTGGCCTGTCTACTTGCGCATGGTGAAAGCCCGTGCTCCAGGCCCACCGGGAAAGATCTATTACTCCTTTCATCGTACACCACGGCAATACGACAGCTCCTACAGGGCAGAGCAGACGAGGTCACGCCCGCCGTTCATAAATCGGGGAATCAGGCTCTGTGTCTTGCTGTGCGACACCACTCAATCGAGCTTGGGCTGAAAGAAGTAGACGACCTCGTCATCGAGCTGTATCGGTCTCTGGTTCACAAGGACAGAGCAGTCAGACTCAGTGCTGGGTTGGTGTTCGCATTCAATCGCGTTTACCTCTCACTTACCATGTTCGAGGGCATACCAGCCAAGTCCTCGTGGAGGTCATATCATTTTATAATCATGTCGGACAAGTTTCGTGGGTTCGTGCAGAGAGGATCTTTGACAAGTTTTATGAACTTCTTGGGGATGCGCGGGACCCAGTGAAAGAAACTGTTCTCATCACTGTTGGTCGAATTGGAAGGTCAGGCATTTGACCTGGCGATCTTAACAACGGGCTCAATATTTCTCAGAGTTACAACGACTAACTTCCTTGGCGTCGCAATTAGTTGCCTGATATCTCGACTCGCCGATCCTAATCCCGCGCTCAAAGGCATCGCATATATGCAAGTAGGTGCTAAATAAATATTTTCACCCCAGCGCTATCGGCTGATCACTAGAGCGATAGCTATTGTCGCTGGCAAGATTTTACGGAAAGACTCCTTACAAGCTGCTCGACCCTTACATCGGAGAAATAGCTCGTTATCTTATTGCCCATTGGCCTCACCAGCCAGCATTGCTTCTGGAAACTTGTCGTCTTGTTTCCCAAGAACCAACTGAGTTCATATCTGGAACTTTGTTTCATACACTCCCTTTACTCTTTGCGAACCGTAACAAGGCCGTGATAGAAAAGATTGCCCAGAATTTGGGATCCACACCATCAACTCTCTTTTTAGATTTCTCAAAGGATATCCTCACTCAAGTTTTCCTTCTTCCCGACCAAGCGCAAACGGATGGAGCGCTTGACTTTATACTGCAACTCATGCCAACACCCAGCGGGGGTAGTATCAATGCCCAGACCTTGGCCCGAAGTTGTATTGTAGAATTGTTAGGCACTTTCGTCTTCATGCTCGGGTCTGAGGAGTCCAAGAAAGTACAAGAGGTACGTCTCTTGTGTCACCTTCGTATCAGCAAGTTAGTGACACAGGACCAGGCCATGCGGGCTTTGAGTAGGCTTGAGAATATTCTTCCCTCTACCAAGGGTCGGAAGAAAATGCCCGCCTCAGATGGTGTCGGAAAGTTCTTGAAATCACATATCCTAGGTCTCATCTCATACCTTGTCGATAAATTACAAGGGGTCCAGGGAAGAGAAACAATGGCATCTAAACAGCAGACCTTACGTGGCTTAGGTGCTTTAATAAGTCATGTTGGGTTGGAAATAGGTATTGTCGCACCTCAGGTATGTTGAAGGCGTTATCGAGAAGATCCCTTATTCTCAATAATCGTAGATAATGGCCACCCTTCAAGTGACACTTGGCGCCCCCGAGTTGTCAGATGTGACGCTTGACAGCTGGTTCACCTTCCTCAAGACTCTGGACCGGAGAGACGCTTTATCACACGCAGGACCGACAAGCGCCTCATTGGTCTCATATTGGCAATCGCTATCCCCCCATGGACAAGACGTCTCCGGAAAAATAATGCGCTACCTAGTCTTGGACATTGGAAACGGTGTTGACGCCGAGGGCCTTGATGACGTCGTCGATGTGTCGTCCATAGGGGAGCTCTCAGACGTACAAACTAGGCTGCATGCCATACGTCGAAGCTGGTCCGTCGAAGATAGGCTCAACAGATTGTTGGACCGCATCTCCAGTGATAGCTTGACGGTGACACTCCAGGCTCTAAACGAGGTCAGGTCACTTCTTGATGAACAGAGGAACTTCTTCCAGTGTCTCGCCTCCGGGGACTTCTTTGACCCTCTTATTGGCCGCACTCTCCGGATCTTGTCTTCAGTTGCAGCCCGAGATGTCGATGGGATGGAAGACGTCCGCTTAGTGGCATTCGAATGCATCGGCGCGATTGGTGCCCTTGATCCAGATAGACTTGACTTCGGCATGGGCGACTCAAGACCGATCGTCCTCAAAGACTTCACTAATGAGGACGAGTCGATGCTCTTTGCTATGCACCTCATAAGGGATGTTCTTGTAAGCGCATTCCGATCCACCAGCGACATGGGATACCAAACCAACCTGGCATATGCTATCCAAGAATTGCTCAAGTTTTGCCAGTTCAATGTGTCACTTATGTCTTCGGGTAGGTTCACCACTTCGGCTTCGGTCAAAGCTCGAACACGATGGAACAGCCTACCGAAACATGTACTGGAGATAATTACCCCGCTGCTTGAAAGCCGCTACACGATGAAAGAGAAACCTCTGCCTACGTTCGAACTTCCCATATATCCTCAACACGGGACCTACCGCGAATGGCTTCAACAATGGACCACCTGGTTAATTTCTGAGGCTAAGGGAGAAGCCCAAAAGATTTTCCAGCCCTTTCGGTCTGTTGTCCGGAATAAGGACGTCGGCGTGGCACACCATTTGCTGCCGCACTTGGTTCTACACACCCTTGTCTCCGGCGATGAAGCGAAGATTTGGAGTATTCGGTCCGAAATCCTCGCCGTCCTTCAAGATGAGGTAAACGAGAAGTCCCCTTCTTCAGAAGATAAGAAGTTGCTGAGCGCTCAAGTATGGCCTTTCTCTCTCTTAAGACCTTTGCTGATGGATTCGTCCTTAGGTCGTCTTTATGTTGTTGGACCATCTTAGCAAATGGGCGCGCCTTACACGAAAAGACTTAGGCGACAAGAGGAACGATGCAAAGCGTGCCCGAGGGAGCCGTCCTGGTGCCAGCGAGCAACTCACAAGGGTTGATTCAGTGTTGTCAAGCATCGACCAAGACCTCATGGCAAAAGCCGCTTTTCAATGTAAAGCATATGCGAGGTCGCTAATGAGCTTCGAGCGACATCTTGTTTCTCTTCAAGAGCGGAACGCGAATAACATGGAGATCCAGTCCTGCTACGAGCGGCTCCACGAGATCTATTGTAATCTGGACGAACCGGATGGCATGGAAGGCATCTCGACTCTCATTCTCTCCCCTACTCTGGAGCATCAAATACGTCAGCATGAAAGCACCGGAAGATGGACCTCAGCCCAGAGCTGCTGGGAGCTCCGCTTGCAGCAATCCCCAGACAATTTGGATTATCATATCGGTCTGTTGCGCTGCTTGCGCAATTTGGGCCACTACGGCGAGTGGTTTGTACCTTTGCGACGAACTTCCACTGACATGTGAGCAGATACGCTACGAACACATGTCAAAGGTGTACTTACTCGCAACCCTGACTGGAAGCCGTCACTCCTCGGATTCGAAGTCGAGAGTGCTTGGATAATTGGAGACTGGAACGACGTTCATGACTTGGTGGATGAGTCTGACGTGTCAACGCCACCTGCTGTTATGGCCCGTCTTCTTCTTGCAATTCGCGAAGGGGATTCGGATAATATCGCCCATGCGCTTTCTCGGGCGCGTATGGCCTTGGGGGATCCTATTGTGGCATCTGGTGGTAGAGAATACAGACATGCGTATGAAGCGGTCCTGAATCTTCACCTAGTTCATGAAGTAGAATTGGTCCATCGACTCTCCTCTGAACAAATGCAAACTGATAGACCTCGCCGTAACGAAGCTCAAGATGAGCTAATCAAATTTTTGAACGTCCGTTTGAACTCAACACTACCTTCCTTCAGGACAAGGGAGCCGATCTTGAGTTTGCGCAGAACAGCGTATGGTATCAGGTTAGTCGTTTCAGTTAGGCCGAAGTTATTCTAGGATAGTTCTGACACCATTTGTTAGTCGACAGCGTTTTGGTGTTCTTTCAGGGGAACTTGGTCGCTCCTGGCTAGTCACCGCAAAAATAGCACGAAAAGCCGGGCATTGGCAAACAGCCTACAGCGCTATATTGCAGGCCCAGGAGTCACGAACGGCGTTCTCATTGATGCAGAAAGTGAGGCTTATTAGAGCAACTGGCGAGCCGCTGCGTGCCCTGCAAGAATTGGAGCACTACCTGCAGACCACCCGCAGTCACGGTCACTCAGCGGATGGAGATGTAATCGATCTTACCGAAGATGAAAGTGAGCTGAAGCCGCTGAAAGCTAAAGTGAGCTAGGTACTTCGATGCGGTAACCCTAACTTACACCTTCGCAATAGGCCGAGCTCCTTCGGGCGCGCTGGATGGATGAATCAGACCGCTACGAAATGTCAGAGGTGCACAAGGTCTTCCAACAAGCAACGGAACTGTGGCAAAAGTCAGTCTCGTTAATTTGGTCTTTCACCCATTCTAACATCCTAACAGATGGGAAAGTGGGATGTTTTACTATGGGAAGTACCAAGACCGTTGTTTCGACAGCATACCACAGACCGACCCCAAGATTCGGTGTGTACATTGTGATTTCTGGCTTCCTTTAAAATTTCACGATGGGTAGGGGATTGCGAATGCGGCTGGCGACCGTACGTTGCTTCACGAAGGCGATGAAGTACGGGAGCAAGTTCATATATCAAACAGTTCCGCGTCTATTAACTATCTGGTTGGACATGGGAGAAGACCCGACTGTCCGTTCGGATGAATGCTACACAAAGATCACCGCTGAAATTTCCCGGGCCATTGTTGGTGTGCCAGCTTTCAAGGTCAGACGCTGAAACAACGTTTGCCACCTTTATCTAAACTCCTCTCAGTGGTACACTGCGTTTCCCCAAATCGCTTCCCGTGTTGGCCATGAGTACCCTCCAGTCTCGGATGTCTTGGCGTGTCTTATATCGACTGTGATCAAGGAGTTCCCTCAACAGACCCTCTGGTTGTTTGCATCTGTCGTGAAGTCGCGCAACGGGACTAGGGCATCGCGCGGAAGATCCATTCTTGAGAGGCTCAAGGTCGGGTTTTCGTACATGTCTGTGTTTCATGCGTGCTTACTTGAGAAGAGCTCTTGCATCACTGAATCGACACATGTTTCAAGCCTCATCAATGCCTCTCTTGCCATGGTAAACGGACTTGTCGCTCTTTGTGATTTTCCATCTCCGGAACCCCCGAAGAATGCTGGTCCCGATGCGCGAATTACATTATCGATGAAAAGGGATATACCGCAACTGGTGAAGCTTATGCCATCCCCGTTGATTGTGCCCCTCCAAGAATCGTTGACGGCTACACTTCCCCCGACATCTTCGACAATCAATTCCTATCATCAGCCATTTCCCTTGAACCTTCCGACGTTCGATCGTAACCCGTTCTTCCTCTGTTCATTCTTCCAGGATTTCTCACAATCGACATATTACAGATTTCTCAGATGACATTGACGTCATGAGGTCTCTTGCAAGGCCTCGGAAAGTCACAATTCATGGTAGCGATGGCCAAAAATATGCATTTTTGGGCAAGCCAAAAGACGACTCGAGGAAAGATGCCAGGCTCATGGACTTCAACTCCATCATCAACAAAATCCTCAACATGAATTCCGACTCTCGCCGACGCCAACTCCGTATGTCTCATATGGTACGCGACAACGAGATGACTTCTGATAGCTCGATACCGCACAGATATTCGCACTTATGGCATTGTCACCCTCAATGAGGAGTGCGGCTTTATTCAGTGGGTCCCAGACACGGTTGCTATGCGCCATGTCCTCCTCCCCTTATACGAGGCAAGGGGCCAAAGGGGCTGGGTATGTAGGTATCAAGGTAATTGAACGTTAATCTCACGCTGCAGGAACAGAGCGCGGAGTTGCAAGCCGTATTTGAAAGGATTAAGAAGGCAAAGGATCATGAGGTTGGCAAGATATTTGCGAAGGAAGTTCTGCCAATGTAAGCTCGATACATCCGCCCCTGGGTGTTATTGATCTTTGGATTCGCAGGTTTACTCCAGTATTCCATGAGTGGTTTTTAGAAATCTTTCCGGAGCCGTCGACATGGCTTGCCAGTCGCCTTGTGTATACCAGGAGTGCGGCTGTCATGTCCATGATTGGCTTCATCTTGGGGTACGAAGCCACTCACTACTTTTCGGGTACCAGTTCTAAATGGAACACTGTAGACTCGGGGATAGGCATTGCGAGAATATCTTGCTGGACTCTAATACCGGAAGTGTCGTTCATGTTGACTTTAACTGCTTGTTTGAAAAGGTATGTCTCTTCGTCCGTGCTTAGCTGTGGAGCTCAGCCGAGGCAGGGAAAAACGCTGGACGTTCCAGAGAGGGTGCCATTCCGGCTCACGCAGAATATCCTAGACGGTTTTGGCATAACTGGAGCAGAAGGTTCGTCAGAGTGCTCTAAGAATGTGCGTCGCTCCTGCTTACGACTAACCTCAGGCGTGTTCCGCATCGCCTGCGAGATCACTATGGGCTTGTTGCGGGAAAATAAGGACACGTTGATGACGGTGCTGGACCCGTTCATTCACGATCCACTAGTCGAATGGGAGGACGAGAAGCGGAAAATCGTGAGCTCAGTGTAAAAGTCAGATTTAACAAACTCACATCCCGGACTATCCAGGAGCGACAAGTCAATCGACGTAATGCTCACAACAGATCTCAAATCGACTTGCGCATGCTCGCCAAGACCGCCCTGAGCTCTATCGAAAAGAAGCTGAGAGGGATCCACAGAACCAGCAAAGATCGGGTTGAGAAAGAAGTCTCGACAAGCAATCTCGTACAGATGCTCATCCAAGAGGCGACGGACAATGCGAATCTTGCAAGTCGCGGCCTGCTTCGACTGATTTATGTTGTTTCTGACTTTCTGACAACTTGCAGGGGAAAATGTATCCCGGTTGGGCACCTTGGATGTGAACTGGCTCTGATGGATCGCTAGTCGTCACACCAGTAGACAGCAGAAGTAGGAGCGATGCAGACGAGTTGTAAATATACACATTATACAACAGCGATCAGACCTCATGCCTCGCCCAGCTCTCTCTTGAGGGCCTCTAGCTCCTTTTCTTTTTCGGCGAGACTAACGCGGAGCTTTTCTTGCTCTGCGATAACCGTTTTCTTTGCCTCTTCTAGTCGCTGAATCTCATCCTTCTCCATCACTGCGGTGAATTCGGGCACCCCTCCCTTGCTCGCCTCAAGAGATCCGGGGTTTGCGGAATGGAACGGAACTGGTCTGCGACGAGCCTTGGGGAGAGGCGTGGGTGGATGTGCGGTGAGTATGTTGAGAAATTGCTGGAAGGGGTCGGTGAAAACGATCTCATCGTATTGCCAAGAGTGGACGGGTCCGAGCTGGGCGGCAACTTCGGCAGGCGGGGGCGCGTCCACGTCCCCACCAGTTGCCGTCCAGGGATGTAATTTGAGGTGGTGATATAGCATAATAGGCTTCTCAGCGGCCTCCGGGATAAAGGTGATTCTTATTTGAATCTCAAACTCGCCCCATCTATCAGACAGACCATGGTCAACAGCTGAGAGGGGGAAAAAGGAATGGCAGGGAGCGTACCCCGTTTCCGTGACTTCAAACGGAGGCTTGTCTATGTCTGCGCAACTGACGTGAAGTTGGCCGTAGCGGGGTAAATGCTGTCACTCACTCCGTGAAGGATTGGGGTACGTTTCGTGAAGCTTGAACGTCACACGGCGAATGAAGTAAGCGAGGTCATCAGCGCCCCCAACAATGTCTGAATCCTCTGCGGTTGCAGCGCTGCGGACGGCAACGGTCCAACGATGGGTGTGTTCGCGCGAGGGGTGGGCCTCACGTTCTTCGGGGGTCAGGACGACGGCAGTGTTCCCATATATGATGGGTCTGTAGATAGTAAGGCCCTAGAAAATGGGAGAAGAAGTGAGAGACGAGTGGTTTGATGAGGGATGCACATACCTTTACGCGGACGCGCTCGGTGGACATGACCCAAAGCCAGTTGAGCTGGCGGGTGGCCCGTTCCGCCATCGGGTCTCGGGAGTTGCCGCCTCCTCCGGCGTTTGCTGACAGTCCTCTTGTCAGTCCCACCTTCTATACCGCAGGCCAACCGCCAAATCGTAAACAATGCTCGACGCGCTCACTTACAGTTCGTTGTCGCTTTTTACCACTGCCAGAGCCTATAACTCATCAACTTTCTCTGCAGAGAAAAACTTGGTTCCTGAAAGGCAGAAGTTGTATCAGGTTCGTTTGATTCGTTGGCTTCTTCCCGTGTTCTATATTCACCAGGTCTGTTTGTTGCAGCACTCCCACAAGCCCATTTACTACCGCCCTCCCCGCTCACGCCTCTATCTCGGTATCCATAGGCTTTTTTGATGCAGTAGCAGAAAAATATTAACGATGTGCCAGGTCTTTACAAGACCGGGTTTACGCTCGGCGTTGCCGGGATTGCCTATAGTGCATACTCACTTGTCAAGGTATGTGAATAATGCCATGGACATTTTTCCGCGATTTCGCTGAGCCCACACCATAGGGGAAGAATTAAACAGCATCGTTCCGGCGTTAGAATTTGTCCAGTGAACAGTGAAAGAGCGCATAATCATATTCTGGTACTATGAGATTTGAGCTTTGAGCTCGGTTTGAACGATCATGCCTGCTGAGTCTCTGTCTGCGGTCTGACCTGTCGTGTATGTCATACACCGTGGATCAATGACCTGGAATTGGGTCATAGCCTCAGTGAGAACTGGTGACCACCGAATGTGGAATATAAAATGTATTCCCACGGTCAGCATCAACCGGACCGAAATCCGTCGTGGCACACAGCCAATCAACAACCTCTACGACTCCAGAGACACCCTCTGAGGAACTTTACCTTTACTTACTTTCCTTCACCATGAGTGACTCGCAGTATATCGATCGGAGGACTGCGGCAAGAAGTTATCGCCCAAGTGGCTACGTAAGTGTGTTTATTCATATTCTCCGTCCAAGTTCACAAGGGTTATACTACTCAGATGTCCGCAGGATTGGCGCGAGCACGACAACCCTACAGGGTGAAAAATATGCTCACTGGCTTTGCCACCGGCTCATTTGTTGTCGGAATATGGTTATACTCGATGAGCGCCGTCAAGCAAGACAATTTCGCTGATGTAGACGAAGAGGCACGTGCAATGGTGAGGGCCGGAGTGAGGGTTGTGGAGGACAAAACCTCGGAGCGGAACATCGAGACGAACTCGCCTTCAACAACAACGGCTTCACCAAATGTGACCAGCGGAGAGGAGGCCAAGGCTCAGGGGCTGCTTGCGCCACTCGACGGAAATTTTCCTCGACTTCTAGACCCGAAAGGGAAGACGATGGTGTGGGGCGCGCCACCTATAGACCGCATCGGACGAATGTTGGAAGATAGAGATGGGGATGAACATGAGCGGAGACGAGGGAGGTGAGATTTCTTGTGGGAGAGAAGGACGGGACAGGAGAGGGATGACATCATATGTTGAGATGCTCTTACTGTAAAGGGACATGGCCGCTTGTATGCGCAGCAGTCAAGAATGCGCGCAGTTTGACTGCGCATCTCGAGAACACCATGTCTCTTTCTCTCTCCAGCTCTTCTTCTTCCACTAGAGTTAATCCAGGTACTACTCCCTCATTGTACATAATTATCATCCAAATTAGTCTTCTAATGGGCCACCATCAGAGCCACTCTACCAAGTTAAACTCCTCTCTGCTCTCCGAACTGGTAAATAATCACCCTCCCTTGTTTTTCCCATCGGCACCGTAAATCAAAAAACCCAATTTTAGGTGACCCTGCCCTCATCCACCCATTTCTGGCTGGGCTTGGCAAAGATCGTAATTCAACCCACAATGAGACCGACCTTGGTGCTGCAGCACTTCACCTAGCTATCCGTTGTGCATCTGGTGCGCCCTTAGTTTCACTGCTACTCACCCTCTCCTCATTCCACCGTCGTAGTCGAAACGGTCTCGCTCCTGCTCTCCCACAGGTCCATCTCACCGAATGCTGTTCACCCTCCAGCGTCAGGAACAACCGCGCTTCATCTGGCTGCCTCACTTGGTCGAGCTGATGTCACAAATTTGCTTCTCGATCAAGAGGGTATTGACGACACGCTACGGGACAGCAATGGGAAGACATGTATAGATGTGGCCAGAGGCAAGGACGTTCTATCTGTCATCAACGGTCCGTCTTCGTCCCTCTCGTCCCAACGCCATTCTATTTGCTCACTTTGTAGTTCCTCGGGGCCAGATTCTCGATCACTTTTAACTGCATCTTATAGATCTCTACTACGCACCTACGTTCTGTCTCCGCGCAATGACCCACCGTCACAGGCGCTCCTTACCCTCCTATCCTCCCCTCGCGTAAGGTTAATCGACCTCTCCTGCCTTGACGATGCTTCTGGCACAACTCTACTCCACGAGGCCACTAGACGAAAGGATCTTCGACTTATCGAGTTGGCCGTGCGTGCTGGCGCGGATGTGTTCATCCGGGACCGCAAGGGTCGTCCTGTACAAGAGGTTGCTGGCAAAGACGACAAGATGCGCGTATTTTTGCGACAGTGTGAGTACAGCCCTTTGTTTATGTCTTCCTGTGTACTCATCCACTGCAGTTGCGAATAACGATACTACACTTATAAACGATAGCCACTTAACTGGCCCCCCCACCCTGAGAGGGTACCTTAACAAATATACGAATGTTGCTCGGGGATACAGCACGCGCTGGTTTGTACTCAAGGATGGTGTCCTTTCCTGTACGCTGTTGTGCTTTTCTCGAACGACATTGCGTTCATTCACTGAAAACCATTAGATTATCGTCACCAGGAGGACGAACAAGTTGCAAGTCGTGGTTCCATCTCGATGAAAACTGCAGTTTTACGTCCTCCATCTGGCGCTGAGAAGCATCGTTTTGAGGTTCATTCTACCCCTTCGCGGGGACGTACGCATGTGCAGAAATGGTACATGAAGGCCAACCACCCTGTCGAAGCTTCTCGGTGGACACAAGCCATATCCAGGGCTATTGAACACGCAAAACAATGCCACAAGGCCTGCGAAAGTGACACCTCGTCCATTTCCCGGTACTCTATTCGAGGCACCGTTAACTCGACGATCTCCATTCAAAAGAAGGATCGAGATACCGACTCTGTCAGTAGCTCCCTGTTACACACAGACGATGAAGGCGGCGAAAGTCTAGTTCGAGAGGGCCCCTCTTCACGGGAACGGGAAATCGACGAGAAGAATGACGCGTCTTCGGCGGACGACAGCACAGACCGCGTTTACGACACCGACGCTCCCCCTCACGAAGCCTTTGAGCTATACGGAAATTCAACAGCTGCCCAGCTTGAACTCACAATGCAGCTTTTGTCCGACATGTCGTCCTCCTCCACCATCGCCACTCGTGCTGTCGACTTGAATAGTGCCCTCAAGGGATCTCTTGGGACAGTGCAGAGCATGTTGAATGAATACCTTCACATGGTTAAAGAACGCGATGATTGGTGGAGAGCCCGGCTCACGCGTGAACAGCGGCGTCAGACAGTGTGGGAGCAGAGCTTGCAGTCTGTTGTTCAAGAGGGGGAGGCTCTAGAGCGCGAACTTCGTAGGCACTCACGAAGACACATTCGCATCGATTCAAGTACGTCCGGTGGTGAGGGCCTGGGAACGGTTAAGGCGCGGCCATCCGCACTTCCGTTGTCACCTCCGATCGAAGAAGCCGAATTCGGGTTTCAACACACTCCGAGTACAGCGGTCCCAATCCCTTTAACAGGACAACGACAGTCCTCGCTTGACCCACCAAGTGCGAGTACTAGTCTGAGTATGGCCCTTACTCGCGCTTTATCCACTACCCCCTCTGTTGCCCGCCGTATGTCCATGCCCCGGCCGTCCTCTGTTGGATTGGCGGGTATTACTCGGCCGAGCGAGGAGGATGCCGTTGACACGGACGAAGAAGACGAATTCTTTGACGCGATAGAATCAAACGCCTTACCGAACCTCGTCGTGAACGAGGCACTCACCGGACTCTCGGAATCTCTCCTTCCTAAGGACATTGGCAAGATTCAATATGAGGGGTACCAAGTCGTGCGTAGGGAGCTCGATCTTCAGAGCGACAATCGGCCACCGACAAGTCTTTGGAGCGTCCTCAAGCATAGCATTGGCAAGGACCTGACGAAGATAAGTTTTCCAGTCTTCTTTAACGAGCCTACCAGCATGTTGCAGCGCATGGTATGAACCCCATTTGGTCTCGTAGACACTGTAAGCTAAGACTGACTATTCCAGGCGGAAGACATGGAATTTTCGGAGTGTCGTGAGTGAACCCCTTGACCCCGCTCGCACTTGGAATGACGGAGACTGCGTTTATTCCAGTTGATGCAGCTTTCGGAGAGCGCGACCCTTTACGTCGTATAGCGTTCGTGGCAGCTTTTGCGATGTCGAACTACTCGTCGACAATCGGTCGCATTGCGAAGCCTTTCAACCCTATGCTTGTAAGCTTCATTCTCCTTATTCTTCTATCATATTTATCTCGTGTCCGTAGAGCGAGACATTTGAATACGCTCGGCTGGACAAAGAGTATCGCTATTTCTCCGAGCAAGTGAGCCACCATCCCCCAATATCGGCGTGTTGGGCTGAGAGCCCCAGATGGAGATACTACGGCGAGGAATGCCCCACTCATTACTGTCATGGATGGTTATGGTGACTCTCTTTTACAGGTTGACGCCCAGAACAAGTTTACAGGCAAATCCTTCGAGATTCGTCCAACGGGCGTGGCCAATGCTGAAATCCTTCTTCCTACTGAATGGGCACCCACATATCCAAAGTACAAGAAGGAGTATGTGGACGAACGGGCGGTCGAGCACTACAGCTGGAAGAAGGTTACCACAAACATTTCCGGCTTCATTCTTGGATCACCGACGATCGACCACTATGGTGACATGATTGTGCGTCTATCCAATATTTCAACCGGTGACGGATGTTGAGGGTTGATTCCACAAGGTCACTAATCACCGCACAAAAGACCAGTGCGTACTCACGTTCAAGCCAAGAGGTTGGCGTGGAAAAGACGCGTTCGAGATCTCTGGCTATGTCGCAGACGCTGAGGGAAATGTTGCTTATGAGATTGCTGGGCGGTGGAACAGCCAGCTCATCATGCGATCGGTCGGCGCTGGCTCAGGGACGCTGAATCCAGACGAGGCTGTCCGCGGACCAAATTCGCCTTCGCCGACGTCCGAATTTATACTTCTATGGCGTAATTCTGAAAAGCCCCTCGCGCCATTCAACTTGACGCCGTTCGCCATCTCGCTAAACAATCTTCCCGAAGATACTCTGCAGCCCTACCTCCC
>Ga0307510_10000751_pt1 | contig 33372 bp, 44 predicted proteins | sample 12_EM_MG_FD_207224 | JGI IMG/M metagenome (GOLD analysis project Ga0307510, IMG submission 207224) | Populus trichocarpa ectomycorrhiza microbial communities from riparian zone in the Pacific Northwest, United States - 12_EM | ecosystem: Host-associated > Plants > Roots > Unclassified | place... | reverse complement strand
CAAGCTACTCTACTCTGGTGCTTACAGACGCATGGTCTCTCTGCCTGTCAACCAACCCAACCCAAGAATAGGTACGTTGGCGTTCGTGTTGCTTCGCCTTTCGACGACACTTCGCTAAGTCACCGCACAGTAAACCACCTCGCCATCTATACCCTCCATATCACCTGTCACATACTGACACTATGTGTCGACTCGGAGGCACGATCCAAGGACAACCTGATACCAGCACAGTAGTGTTAGTAGTTAGTACATGAGCTGGTAGTTGTGGCGCCCCCACCTGTGTGAACACTACTGCACAGGAGTATGAACCCATCTGTATATATTCAGCTCTGTAGCGTATGCAATTACATTGGTCGATTTCCCTCTACCCCCTAGTGTACGCGAATACTGAGCTCACAAACAAAAGATCGATCTACTCTCATCTCATTCAATCGCTCTCATCTCTTTATCTTTCTGTGCTTATCACACCAAACACCTCTCCAACTACTATGACAATCCCTGACGCCCGGGCCACATCGAATGCCCAGCCCGAAGCGATGGCTGACCAAGGAATCCCTCTACCTACACGTGCTCTTCCACTTAACCCTAACACCATGGGCTCAGCACCTTCCAAGCCAGCTCTGCGTGTTAAGGCGGAGAGCGTCGACGACGAGGTCGTCCACGAGAAAGGGAACAGGACTTCCCTCCCGTCTGTTTGCTGTGCCCCGGTTTCAGCTGACGGATCGCTGTCTCTGAACAGTGTCTCCAACTGGGAGGCTGCAGCCGCAGCTTCCGCAAAGACGCGACTCGCGCGCGCGATTCTCTCCCATTCGGACATCAACACCGCCCTCGTTCGTCGCGAGCCGTTCATTGCGGATGTGCACGTCTTCAACACAGAGCTCGACTTCAAGACGGGCCCTATCACCAATCAGAAGAGTAGCGGCCGTTGTTGGCTCTTCGCAACGACTAACATCCTCCGGTACGAGGTCATGAAGACGCTCAACCTAAAGGAGTTCCAGCTATCGCAGGCACGCTCAACCGCATATATCTAGTCACCCTGACGATACTGAGGATAACCTTGCAGTCTTACCTATTTTTCTGGGATAAGCTGAACAAGGCCAATTACTATCTTGAGCTGTCCATTCAGGAAGCTGGACGTCCATTTGAGGATCGCCTCATTAATCACCTCGCGAGTGACTTGATCAGTGATGGCGGACAGTGGGACATGGTCGTTAACTTGCTTGAGGTGACAAATCATGCTACCTGGGAGGTTCGTACTGATAGACTATTTGTTTTGCCATAGAACTATGGCGTGGTCCCACAACCTGTTTACCCTGAGTCTACTCACTCATCGCTATCTGGACCCTTGAACAAGCTACTCAAGACAAAGCTCCGAGAGCACGCCCTCGTCTTACGCAACCTCTCTGCCTCGTTGCGTGATGCAGGGAAGCTATCCGATGGTGATATCCTTGCTGCGCTTCGTTCCAAGAAAGAAGAGCTTCTGGGCGAAGTTTATAGCGTGATGAGCGCGACCCTGGGTGTTCCCCTTCAACCAGATGATAAATTCGTTTGGGATTACTATGACAAAGATGGGAAAGCAGGGCGATGGGAGGGGAGCGCAAAGCAGTTCTATTCGGTTCGTGGCAAGTGTTATCAGCCTGATGAGGAATTATCATTGTTCTCCATTTAGGCATTCTCCAACAAGAATTACCCCGCATCGGACTCGTTCTCTCTGATCAATGATCCCCGCAATCCTTACTCGAAGCTGTATACAGTCGACAAACTTGGTAATGTCTGGGGTGGAAGACCTGTCCTCTGTTCGTCAAAGATCTATTATCCGTCGTTGTCACTGCTTACAAAACGTAGACGTTAACACCGAAATCGAGAATCTGAAGAATGCTGTGGTAAAGGTATGCATCATGTCGCTGTTACGTTACATAACCTACAACTACGAGTCCGCTGATCAATTTACACTAGTCGCTGAAAGCAGGCCAGCCAGTCTTCTTCGGCTGCGATGTTGGTCAGTTTTCGGAAAGCAGTTCTGGAATCATGGATACGGAGTTATTCGAATATGAGGTAGGTGTCCGCTCGGTACCTGTAGACTTGCTGACAGTAATCGCCGACTGTCTTGAAGAACGCTTTTGACATATCACTCTCGCTCTCTAAAGCCGATCGTTTGCGCACCAATGACTCTGCGATGACGCACGCAATGGTCATCTCTGGCGTCCACATCGATACCCAAAGCGGCAAGCCAGTACGTTATAAGGTCGAGAATTCGTGGGGAGAGAACAGCGGGGATAAGGGCTTTTATGTGATGACTGATCGGTGGTTTGACCAGTAACGTCTATCCATGTTTCCTTGGTGATACCCTCCAACCCCCGTTCCGTCCACAGGTTTGTGTACCAGGTGGTGATTTCCAAGACTTTGGCACCAAAGGAACTTGTGAAGGTTTTCGAGAGTGACGAAAGGATCGTCCTTCCCCCTTGGGATCCCATGGTAAGCAGTGAAGTTCATCCCGTGTGCCATCTCCCTTAGATGCGTATGATTTGTAGGGTTCGCTTGCTGGAGGTGCTGCCATCTTGTGAATGATAAATGGTGTCTTAGAGTGCCGAAGGTGTTGTGCAGGCTGTTGAACGGCTTTTTTTTTTCTTACGAGCTACAGTAGAAGGGAATTTTCTATAGCTGTCAGATTTGTTCAGTCCATTTGACTGCGCCGATTGAAACTTGCGTTGGCATGATACCGTCGTGAAATTGAACGTTTTAGTGCCGCTTACCGGATACGTCGCATAAATGATGATGGAAGATTTACGGCATTTCAAAAGCTCCTTGACGGCCGCCTCAACTACCGTAAACGAACAAACTCATGTCTCATAGGTTTATTTAAATTTTCCCAGACTTTTTGATTTTAGGGCGGAACTGCGGGCTTCGGCTCTTCTAGTGTACGATATTTGGCGATGAAATCTGCCGTCAGTTCTCGGGAAGCTCTCCTTCCCTTCAAAGGCTTCAATCACACTGTGCAGACTCTGAGGGAGTGTTGAGCACCCTTATCCCTTCACTCTCGACGACAGTCACCTCACCTCCTCCTCTCTTCCTGCTCCATTTCTGCAATATCGCACGGCACAGCCCGCGCCTAGTCGTTGGCCTGGTAACTTGCTGTTCCTGTCCACTTGTTTTGTTCTTATAAGTATTTTTTTTCGCAGAGAATTCCGGCACCGTTGCTTCTTAGTTGGCGCTCCCTGGCATCGAACCTTTCTGTGCCCATCAGGGGAGACTTCCTCCTGCTAAACTATGTCATATTTGGGGCGTAGCAACGAGAACATGGATGAACGTGGGGACGTCATTTCTCTGCTGTGAGTCCTTGAAAAATGCGATTGTGCCACTTGCGCCGTTTTGTCTGACGTGGACATTCGTTGAACACAGCTCCGACAGCTCTGTCCCGGAGGATTTGCTCGCGAAGCTCCACGACTTCCCTCACGTCCCTAGCGAAATCTCCCTCCACGCAGAGATGTTCCCGCCGGATATGTACCGTCCTGAAGACCGCTTCTCCCGCAGAGATAGTCCCAGCGTTACGTCCCTTGTAATCGACACCGCTCCTGAGACGGTGCTTGAGGAGCTGCCATCAAAAAGGGGCGACGCCGCTGATGCCTGCCTCCACGTTTCTCGAATCCTACGCGGGTGCGTACTTTGTCCGTGGGTTTTAGGCATTTTGGATTTGACATGTTTTTTCCTATTTCCAATTGCAGCCACCCTGGTTTGGTAATGGAGCATTACGACCCCACGACCAGCGTTCACACATTCAAAATCACCTACCCACGACGTTCACCAGACGAGTACCATCCATTCTCCTCTCCCGCTACACCAAGTCTCAGCAACAGCAGCAGGTGAATTTTATGCCTTTTTTTTTGGTGCCTTTGAGGTTTCTTACCAATGAAAAACAAAACAGTAGCTCGTCTCCTCGCAGCCCTTCCATGCAAACGCCGCCATCTGTTCCCTTCCATAGGCTCAGGTCCGCGTCTTTGCTGTCGCGTGAGCCTTCCACCTCCGGGAGCTTACATCGTGTAGCAAGTTCAATGTCATCACCGGCATCAGACTCCCTGAATTCGATGCTTCGACACCCCCCTCTTCGTCGAACTGCAAGCGAACTTTCAGAGCGCCCGCCATCCTCGACGTCTCGGTACACCGCACTTCAACCCAATCAACCCGTCTTGTCCCCTACTCCTCCGCCATCACACCCCTCTTCTGCTTCTGAACGACTAGCGCGTAGGTTCGGGCATCATGTCGCAGGAGCTTCCCCTGAGCCAGGGGAGGCACCTTATCCCACTTTGTATTCTCGTTTGGCAGATTCCCCGGCCCCGAGATCACGTGACGACACCTTCATGTCTCCGGCTGAACTGTTGGCTTTCCGGGAGTTCCTGGCTCGGCGCGCAGAAGACGTCTTCTCTGAGACACGCAACCTTACTATCTCCCCTGATCCAGACCAGCATTCTTATGATTTCGGCGACTTTTCAGAACATGGGGACTCTATTCCGTCCGATCACCGGTATAGTCCTCATGGGTTTAACAAGATCAGAGGTGGTTCCGGCCAACCTGGTTACCATCTTCCCCACCTTGAAACAACCTCGGTAACTACTACATCTTTGGAACCTCTGGATGGCAGGTACTCGAAATCGGACCTCTTGCATGCGCTCAGTATCATTCGCGCTGAGAGAGCGCGAGTCTCTTCTGATGAGGCTTCTTTGCTGGCAAGCGGAGACACGCTCTTCGACTTGTATGCTCGCTCGCCTTCATCCATGTCCCAACGTCAACCATCGCCATCCCTTTACGTCAATCCACATGCCGCATATCCCGAACCACACGCTGGTCTACGCTCCAGACTGACCGACCCTCGAAATCCGGTGACTACTACTGCCTCCGCTTGCATGGAGGAGATACAGGATTTCCTTCCCGATTTCCTCGACCTTCGTCCCGACCTTTATCCTGGAGAGTCAGCAACCAATGAACTGTCGTCGTCAGACAGCGACAGTTCGCCCTTCTTGGTGCGCGATGAGCGCCTTGCATCCGTCCCGGAGGGTTCAGCCGCTGACCCTTCGCGACAGCGCAATCCAATGCGAGTCGAGGACGATCTGGGGGACTCTGTGCCTGCGAAGCTGCCTCCAGTGAACCACCTTGGCCCACGGAAATCACACAGTGCGACTGAACTCGATTCTGGCCGTTCTCAACACGCACACCACCTTCCAAGCCAAAGTTATTCTCAGACATGGAACATTCCCAGTGATCTACTGCACGACAGCCTTCAGCACCAAGCAACACCAATTCGTGCAACGGTCAGCGCGTCGACGACCGGAGGCGATGAAGCCCGTCGTGGATATGACAGCGGGACTAGCTCGCTGGCAGAGTTTGCTGAGTTGGCGTATAGTCAGAGCATAACCGAGCCTTACAATAGGCCACGTGGGGAATCCTACACAAGGCGCATGGAGGACAAACGAACGAGAGATGGTCAGAATCGCAGGCCTGGATTGCATATAGCGGTTGATTCCATTTCGCCACGCGAGTCCCTGTCCCGCGATGTTGGCCCGGTGTTGCAACGGCAGCGGGCGATGACGCTTCAGGAGACCACGGCGTCTGACTCGCTCACCCAAGGTCAGCTGCACAGATCGGCCTCTGTGACTGCGTCTATATCGTCGAAGTCATCCTACACGGGGGGTCGATTCCGGACATTGAGTGACAGGGCATACCGTCATCCGGACGTACCTTATTCTCCACTCGTCTCTGATATGGATCCCCCAATGTTACCAACGGGTGCACCTCGCACCGCACCACCAGCCAGGGAGCCGTACAGCAGGCGCGACATGGATGACCTCCAGGTCTCGTCCACTGAGACAAGAAGCGCCCCCGTCGTTCACTCTGGTGGACATTCTCCGGGAGAGGCGTACTCACGCAATGCAAGTCCTCGACCCTTTAGATTGTCTCCTCATATGCCCCCCAGTCACGGTAGGAAGGACTCGTACCCTATACGCCAACGGCCTACACAAGCTCCCATGCGCCGGACTGGGTCGACACCAGATTTACGTCAACCCCCGTCCTTCACGCCCGGCCTCCCTTCTTCCACCCAGGGCGTGGGGCTCTCACTCGTTGATAACGGAGCCTTCGAAGCACCACGACCAGCTCCGGAGCCGCGCCCTCCCCAAACCCTTGACAGAGCGGGCATTCTTGCGCGTATGGTGCAGCGAGGGGCCCAAGCGGCTCCCAAACAGTCTGCAGCAGATGACGACGCGTCGCCCGACTCGCATCTTACCATTGACATGACGCCGACAGGCTTTCCCGCGCTTTCATTTCGCCGTCCTGTATGGTCGAAAAAACAGAAGCAAGAGCCACGATCCGATGGCACTGCTGGTGGTCAACGTTCAACTGGCAGCTCCGAGTCAGGCTGGAAATCGTCATTCATCAATATCGGTGATGGTGATTTCAAACCACAAAGGAAGAGCCTGTTCAAGAAGAAGATATGAATTATTCAAGGTCTGCGACCATGTGTAATATATTACACTATTTATGACTTGACGTCAAATCCCTCGCCTACTATAGCGTTCCTTCTTGTCTCTGCGAGAAATATTCGTGATAGCATCAATCTTGTAATGTTCGTACCAGCACTCCTTCCCTCTCTACCACCATCATGGCGCCAGGCGACCTTACTTGTACCTCCGTACCCCCATCATTCATTCGATTAATTGGATACATTTTCAGTAGATGCTGTAACTCAAGTACCATATGTGTTGGCCGTGCACGCCGCAACCCCTGGTTGTCAGGACTCTTTTCCGGCGGCACGCCACGGGGTGAGGTCGGCTTGGACTTTTTCACTAATAGCAGCAACTGAATAAATCCATCACTAAGCTCAATGCAAATTCGGTACAATATCGCATGCGCATTGACCCCTGCAGGTCCTCCACGCACGCCAATCACTGGCAAGAATTGTGCCGTAGCTAGCACCCCTGGACGGCTTGGGTGCAACTAATGTCGTCAATGATCGATGTGGAACGGAGACGGTATCCTCATCACGTGATCGCGCTGGTGGCGGTTTTCAGTCACCGACTCAGAAGATCAAATCGATCAAAAACGGGAAAAAATAAATAAATCTGTTTTTGTTTTTTTCTCTATTCACTCACTCAGCTGGATGTTTCATTGACATTACGAGGGTGATGCATCAAACGAAGCTGCATGATTATTTTTCCCCCTCGCAACCGTACTGTTCGTTCCTCGCATGTTTCGGGCTTCGCGGTGAGAGTGATTTCACAACGATGAACCTTGCCAGTGGGATATGTTCCAATATGAGTTTAGCGCATAGTATCATATGGCACGCATATTAGCGAACATCAGGTGGAGTAATTTCCAACGGAATGTGAATGACATCGAGATACAGTACAAAATATCTTCATGTCGCTTCGGCTGGGACGTACGGTGTCACTATCATTGGACACTGACTTCCCTCCTTGAACTTCTGTGCAAGATAAGGTCTCGTGAGCACCCTGTCAAGCATCTTCAGTGCGACACGTCTCAACGAAAAAAGGTAAAGCGACATACACGTTTGCCTTGACGACCTTCTCGTCTGTCTCAGAGAAGACAAAGTTCGTGATCAGGACGTAAAGGAATGTCTTCAGTTCAATCAGTGAGAATCGCTGGCCTACGCAGGCCTACAATGGGAAATGCGTTTGTCAGGCGCTCCCCACAGCCACGTAAAGTGGGAGGAAAACGTACGCGGGGACCGGCGGAGAACGTCAATGTGTTGGAATAGAGGCCTGGTAGAGACGTAACAGCCTCCGGAAGGTTGTCCCACCGATCCGGGCTGCACGGCGCCGGGTCAACAAAGAGCGTCCTCCAAGAGCCATGGGGATAATTCAGACTGCACCTACACGAATGCCCACCCATCCTTTCCCCATATCTCACGGTCCAAGTTCATCGCTTCTATAGGTATATGCACGAGCGTGTCCTTACGGATGTGGATACCTTCACCGTTTGACACTGGAAGCACATCGTCTCGTGTGGCAACGCGGAGCGACGAGTGCACGGGTGGCACGATTCGAAGCGATTCGCGACAAACTTTGTCAAGCAGTGGCAAAACGGCAAGTTCTTGATAGTGCGCCAAGACTGCCTCATCATCAAGGTTTTCTGGCCGGGCCAAACCTCGCAGCTCCGCACGCAACTGGTCTTGAATCTGAGGGTGTTTTGCCAGCAGGAGTAGCGTCCACGTGACGGCCAAGGAGGTTGTATCAGAACCAGCAAACATGAAGGTATTGATGTTATGAAGAATGTCGTCATCGGATATACGCTGTTCGGGCGGGAGATTGGTCGCGGCATTCGATTTGACTATCGGCAGTCAAAAAAAAGGCCCACTGGGAATAGGGCCGAAAAACATACGGAGGAGCGTCAACAGGTCCCGGCCTTCGTACGGTTTCCCACTATCTTCGCACTCTTGGATTCTCTGTTTTTTCTCTTGGATGAGTTGCATCGCTACACGATTGATCGTCTCTTGACCCTTACGCACGACATGCGTCGCCTTGTCCGGCTACTGCTGGGTCAGCGACGTATGACTGGGCCGAGAACAATCCTTACGAAGAAATGCTCATATATTGGAAAGTATGAAATGATTGCCTTTCTCAAACTCTGAGACTGGGAAACCGCTAACTCAAACATATTTTTGTAGGCGGCAAACAGCTCGTTATCTTCGTTTTGAATGGCATTGAAGTGGTAGTCGAATCCTGAACACAACACAAGAAGCGGGGCCGTAAGCTGATGGACGATACGAGTAACGACAGAAACCGACCAGCTAGTCCTATAACATCGAATGTTGCACGGCTCACCCAGTGGCATACGTCCAGGCGGATTCCGGTAGGATTTTTCTGTGAATCATCGATTGCTTGTTCTTGGATGAGCCCCATCCACCTGTCCTTCAGTTCCTCCCCCCTATTGAAGACAAGGGGGACGAGCGCGCGCATGTTTTGGACCGAAAATGCCGGAGTCGCTACGCGGCGTTGACGTTTGTGGACAAGACCCTCTGCCGCAAGCATACCACGACCGATGAGCCCTTCTATGATCCTCCGGGACTGTGCGGGCTTCTCATAGATTGTCGAGTTTTTCAAGACGTGAGCTACCGTGACAGGGTCGAGTGGAAGCAGACGGGGTTCCCACTTAGAGGACAATCGGTCACTCACTGAGCTGCAGACGAGGATATACACATACCGGATGAAGCCCTCTTATTCGTATACTCCTACCCAGCTCTCGGACGTATCTCTCGTGAAGGTGGGGGGAGCGAGAAGCACTGAAACACTGATCAAGACAAGGAGTCACTCGGAGAACAGCTCGGCGACCTACTCGATAACGGAGAATACGTGGCCACCAAACAAGCGTGCTCCTGAAGGAACTGGTAACTTCATTATTGGGTCGGGGTAGAGCCATGTGTGGGCATTGTACAGAAACACGAGAAGGCAGAATGTCGCCACAAAAGGGTGGGATTGGAACCAGTAGAAGGCAGAAAGGTGAACGTCTGTGAGCCAAGTCATTTCCATGAACTCCTCGTTCCGCTGCCGAAACCAACAAGTAAGAGTACAGGAAAGGGTAGGAAGACCACAGATACGTTTTATTTTCACATAATGGACATCGAAAGACAATAAAGATCAAGACCACGGGAAGACAGCGGTTATCAAACAAACAACCAACAAACAATAATGCTATCAAGCGCACGTGATGTATGCACTCAAAGGGTCCACCGACACCGACACAAGACTAGTTTGAAGGGATCCCTACGGTGGGTATCATCTAAATAGCACGTGCGCACCCGGACGCGTGATCTATGAATGACGTTCAAGTTGGATGCATACGAGGGCGGATGCCAGTGCTCGTTAGCAAGTGATGCAGTGATGTATTGTTGTCCGGTTTTAAATAATTTTGCCGGATCTCCGAACTAGGTGATTCGTATCTACACCGCTGTTAGAATGTAATGTTTCGGCGTGTGGCTGTTGTAGCAACGCGATCGCCAAGAGTTGTAGTCCTTATGATAGTATGATTGCTGTTTACATTACTGTTGGTGATGAAGAGGTGGTGTATTTAGTCTGAAAGTTCAGCCTGGAACTGCTCTGGGCAATGGTACAGTAACTGGATACTGTCAGTCTGACAATTCCTTGTCTCACATCACAGGGTCGAATCGACAAGTCAAACAAATGTTGCCCGCAACCTTCACCTTAGCACGTCAGCTGTGGTGCTGAAGATGCCCTGCGCCCTGTCATCCCTAAATTCCTGCCGATTACCGGTCCTAACTAACGAATCTTCAATCTCGGATATCAGAGACGTCGATGTACTAGTCAATGTGTCACTGATAAATGGCGGTCGAGGGAAATCGCCGAGGTCTATTGTCGTTTCGCTCCTTCCAGAGGCACGGTTTGTGCGCGATGAGAGCACTTCCGAAGCGACAGACGAGCTCGCCGAGATCACCACACGGGGAAGACTGTAAAGATCCAGAGGTGGTATTTTGTCTTCGTCGTAATCCATGTCTGGCAAAATCTCAAGTGATAACACGATACCACGTTCGAAGTCCATGCCGCGTGTTTCCACCCTTTGAAGTTCGTAATAGTCTTCCTCAGTACCGCTGCTTTTTATGGAGAGTCCGCATGCCGCCGAGTCCGACCCAGGCGACCCTGTGATTGTAAACTCCGTTTCTTCGATCGCATCATCCGCTTCACTGGCGCGTCGTGCCAGCGCGGCAGCAAGCTGAGGTGATGCAAGCGTACTAAATTCGGCGCTGTCGTCACACTCGGTAGCCAGACCGAGCGCGTTCGGTGTCTCCGACGTCTCGTGTGTGGGGCGGCAGTGTGTTTTGGAGTAAGGGCCAAGGTCTTCGGTGAGAACCACGTCGCTGGGTACCTGTCCATCAGTTCCAACGACAGCAATTAACACCTTGCACAAGCCACTTTCTGCCCCCTTGAGACGGAGAGGAGATTGGGAACGATTGGTACCGGGTAACGTTTCGACCACAGGGGGAGAGGGAATCTCCCTCGTCACTTCCTTGGACGGCGTACCCCATGTTGAGTCATCATACTGGATAAACACAAAACCCAAGTCATCCTCCGCTTGGCGGTGCCGTCGAAGGCACTGAAACAGTCGACGGTAGGCGAGGCGACCCATCATTGTGCACACCGCGAGTCCCACAACAACGCAAACAGCAATGAGCGCCGCGGTGGTGACAGTAGCACGATTCCGCGCGGCTTGTAGTTGTAGCAACGCCGATTCGGACAAAGTGGGGTCAGATGCCACGGTAGAAATCGCGAGCGCAGTGGTTGACGAGAAAGCGGAGGTTCGTGGGTCGGCAGTGGGTTTATACGGCAGTGGCGGGTTGTCAGCCTCGAGAACAGGAGCGATGGGGGGTGAGTTGTCTGGATATTGCCGGTGACGAAAGCGACGCTTGTGGGAGAGTGATGTATGGCGAAATATACTGCGATGTGACTGCCTCTCAGCTGGGAGAGGTGCCGGTAAGAGAGAGCGTGTCAATTGAGAGCTGTAAGATATGTGGTGAATCTCATGATAGGATATTGTGGGTGCCATAGCCTGGTCCAGGGAATAGTTGTGGGCGCAAGAGCTGAACAAAGTGTGCGGTGGAATACATAACCTCCGATATAGAAAAAGGTGGGAAAGGCAGGCGTATACTTGAACTTGAACAGACCGACATTGACGGAAAAAGACGAACTGCATAGTGCTTATCCAGGGTCGGAGCGAGAGGACTCCCAAGTGGTGGCACTCCGAGTCGGTAAGTACATAGTGGCCTCACAACAACGTTTTCGTGATTGCACACGCGCAACGCGCCACCACTGCAACCCCACCTCGCTGCTATTTACCCCTATCTTAGGGGTCTGAAACTCACTTTCACCTTACTTGCAGTGGCCCGTGATTGCTGCGATGCCTCCGCGTCGCACGCTCCTTGACGATGACGAAGACTTCCCCATGGCAGGCGCGCCCGCTGGATCTGCGACCGCATCAGGTCCCATCGCACTAGACTTAGGCGCACCGCGCGAGACACTCTTCCAACAGCTCGTGCGGCATTGGCTCAACGAACGGCACGCGCCGGACATACTCCCCGTGCAGGCAGAGATTCTCGGGTCCCTCCTCGACCACATCCGCAGGCAGGTGCGCCGAGTTTGTTTTCTCCCTGTGTGGGAAGCAGCGAGAGAGCAATCTTGCATTGTCGTCTTTCTCTAGATGGATACCGTCCAGGCGCTCCGTGGGGATCCCGACTCGTCCGAGGCAGAACACGCGCGGATCATGCTCGTGCAGACCGAGGTCGAGCGCGTCAAGTTTGTCGTGCGTTCTTATATCCGTACGCGGTTGTACAAGGTACATACATCCCCCTTTCATCCCAGCGCCACCTTTGAGCTCCTGACGGACGATTCACAGATCGAAAAGTACGCACGGTATGTTGTGTCCACACCTGAGGTGCAGGAGAAGTTGTCGCAGGCAGAACTGGACCATGCAAAACGGTGCGCGCTGGACCGTTTGCCTCTCCCCTGCGCAGTTGGACTAACGTAACGCGCCGTGGTTTCCACGGGTGGGTTGATAAATTCAGATTCTCTCGGTTGACCGAGAACCACCTTCGCGTCTCAGTATTACAGGCGTTACCGCCCCATCAGCAGGGCTTGGATGATAATACGCCATTCACGCCGCCGATGAGTACGTGACCCTACTACGTTGCGCTTAGCATCCCTCATTGTCGTGTCTGATCCGTGCATCGGCGCAGTACCGGAGCCGGATAAATCACGCGCTGTCTTTGTGCATGCATTAGACGAATGCCCACCAGTGCGACTTCCAGAGTACGTTCCCTCACGAATTGGTCTTGCATCATCGATAACGGGCTGATTGCGCCCATATCGCGCATAGTGGGACGACAATGCAGATGCAGAAAGGCCAGATTGTGTTAACTCCATACGCGGTGGTCGAACAGCTCCTTGGCATGGGTCATGTCGAACTTATCTGACGCCGGCTCGGTCGGATTTTCCCATACTGAGCACACAGATGCCCTCCGTGTCTATATCTGAGTGCATTTTGCGCCAAGCAGTATGCGCAGTCCGATCTGGCCACCGTAACCCGGAGAACCGACACGGAGTACAGTAGCTGTCATATATCATACATTAACGCGTCGCGTATTCTCGCCGTACCCGCCACCCTCAACATCTGGATTCCAGCCCTCATCCCTTCTTTTTTGGCGCAATATCGCACATTAACGTCTCTATCCCGCCCGAGACATCGTTACCCACTTCACCTCCCTTTTTTGCAATCTTTCCTCTCTGCCCCTCGTCGTAGGGCACGCCGACCTTGTTCATCTCTACAATTGGCAGCAGTGGAAATAGCCTCCTTATGGTTGTGGCGGGTTCGCCGTCGCTTAGAAGGTCTTACAGGATGGTGTCCTCTGTAGATGGGTGGTATGCCTTCGACGACAGGTTCTACAGTCGTCTAGGTTGGATATTCCGAAGAAAATGGTAAAAGCGTGTAGATCAGGCATGTATAGACATGTTCACCTGAGCTCCGGCGGAATAGAACGGCACTGGTAGACTCGACTTAGAATGTCATGTGGTCGCGATGTGAGCTCGTGAGATGCTAAGCTAAGAGGGTAACAATATTAATGAGTTATGGAGAAAAAGCTTGAAATAGATTTGACTCGAACCGGGATAAGTTACAACACTGTTACAACATATAGTGTTAAAGTCAAACATGTAGCGTAGGGTTAGGGTCTAGGCAAGCCCTCGATCGGCTTAACCAAACGTACAGACTTGGTAGCGGACTACACCGACGGCGCAGAAGAAACCAAAAGATGTCGTTCTCGCTCTCGCACCCAGTAAATACCGCTCTGCTCCTCTACATTCTCTACCTCCTGCAGCGCATTCTCGTCCCCTCCACCACAATCCCGCGCACGCCCCCATCAGAATTCAAAGCTGGCTACTCGTGGATGCCACGTACCCACGCCCCCACGTTGCTCTACACGACTTATACCCCGCGCACTCTCACAAAGCTCAGTGGTCACGACGGCGGGAGGATTTTGCTTGCCATCGCCGGGACCGTGTTTGATGTTACCGCGGGCAGGGCGTTCTACGGCCCAGGTGAGTTCTCGGTGTTCCCTCGCTTTGGGAGTAGCGAACGTGGCTGACGATTTTCAAGATGGGATGTACGGAAACTTTGCGGGGCGAGATGCGTCACGGGGTATGGCAAAACAGTCGTTTGAACTTGGTATGCATCCTTTACTCACTGAGATGTGCCAAGTGCTGACTCCATTGCGATGGAACAGAGATGTTAACACCGGTAGACCAGCCACTTGACAAGCTGGAGGATCTCACTCCTGAAGAGATGTTAGTATCTCCCCCTCCCTTTCTCCAGTGACTGCTGACGCAGGTGTGATTCGGTTCCTCTCTCAAGTGATAACATGAAGGGCTGGATTGAGCACTTCTCGAACAAGTATATAATCTGCGGGCGGCTAGTTGAAAACGATGCTGGAGAATCGTGAGTGGAGGACAGTCGTGACAAAACCCTTTATTAGGGTAGATCTGTTGTATCATTTCGAAGACGGTATTGAACCCCTAGGACGCTCGTCTCAACCTAGCAGATGAAAAGCGGAAGGATGAGGCCGCACTCTATATGCACGTTTAATAAGGATCGAAGAAGCGGCGAGAAATACGGCACTATGATGGCCTCAATAACTGTGGGCCCGTTTGATGGGAGTACCTACATGCGACACGAAACTATCCAGGTTGCGTTGCGAAGCCAGCCGTTCCGTGATTACGCGATCGTGGGCCCTTGCTGAAACTGAAAAGTGGTCTGTGGGATAAGACATCCAGCACCTCTTATGGTTTAACTACTTGTTCCATTCAGCCCAGAAAGAGGCTACCACCTCATGAATGCACGTGGGAATACAGTAACTTACTGTGTTCTCGGCGTCTATCGGGCGGGGCCAGTTCACACTCGCTCGACCCCTCTACTAATACCACATCGTGCGTCTCCAGAGAATACGCCTCTCAGCTCGTATATCTTCGGCCTGTAATATGAGTGATCCATCTACTGCATCCCACCTTCGAGACTCTGCCCTCCAAGATTACGAAAGTTTGACAGGGACTAAACTAGTTGAACATCCTCTTTCCAAGCAACCTGAACTCGAAACATGTGACTCCGTGGAATTGTGCGGTCTCCATTATCTTTACACTTTCCAACAGCACCGCCCTTGGTGAAGCGATCGGTGTGATGCGCTCAGCTGGAAGTCGTTGATGGGTATACCTCGTCCGTTATGCTTATAATTATAGCCGTTTCCACCTGCGAAAGCGATATTTGCAGGCCTTGCTATACTCGCGGTCTGTTCCTTTCTCAATTCCTACGGTTGTATCCTTGTGACATTCAAAGGGTTTCAGGCGAACAATGATGTTAGCGCGAGTTTCGATGCGCTCGTAGTAGACATGCTCAAATCCATCGTGAATTTTCTCAATCGTCTTCATGTTTATACCATGATCCCGCCTACAACAGCAATGACGGAAGTGGTCGCGAAGATATGATTTCCACGCTCACCCTCATGACCAAGCAAGTGAAACAGGACGATCGGGTGACGGAAAACGACGGTGTCCTAAACCTTTAAATTTCACTTGGACTGAAATTCTGTAGCGGGTGAAGGGAAGAACGTCCTTTGGTGTGTTGAGCGTCTTATAATTGCATGAAATACTTATATTAGCCAGTTGCACCATTATCGAGGACACTGACAAGATGCGGAAATGTCACGGTGGGCTGGCATCTCTTGCATTTTTCTACTGCAACTTCAGGTACCATCGAAAGAAGGACCGCTGTGGATTGCTTTCATCTTTCTTTGTCCGCTTTTGTGAACGGTCTGACTCCTATTGTGACATTCTTTCCAATTTCTATCTGGAAACCGTCGGGGTTAGCAAGATCCCAGTGTAAGGTGTGGCCCACCGTTGGCCGTGAAACCACCACATATTAGCTGACGCTGAGTTGATCCCCGCGAGCGCCGAACCACGTCCCTTGTGCACCCTTGTCTCCTGCCGGTTTGTCTAGATCTCTCTCCCTTTCATGTCGCGTCCGTTCTCCTGTGGTCACCACCTCCACCCCGTCAACACTCTCACCACTCGATCCTCGCTCCGCGTGCATCGCCTCGCCCCATCTCCCATTGTGCTCCCACCCTCGTCCACTCTCTTCGCCATTGCTCCTGTCAAGGTTCCCAACTCCGACAAAGCCCTTCCCCTCGTTTTCGGTGCCTCGTGAGCACTTCCGTGGCCTTGCTTGCGCCCTCGCCTCGCCTCCGCGCGAGCCGTTCTCTTGTGTATACCTCCGGTCTCGTCGTTTCCATGTTGTTCCACTTTTCTGGCAATTTTACTATACTATCTTAGAATTCCGTTTATCCTAAGTTCTCGGATCTCATGCCTGCATCCACTCGTCCTGTGCTCCCCTCGCGTGCCGTTGTCCTTTAATCTCTCGCCTCTTCCTTCTGCTTTGTGTCCTGTACTACTCCTTCGCCCGGTCTGCTTGCACGTTTCCATTTCGTTTCGATGTTCTCGGTTCTTCCCTTTCGTAGTTTACAGATGTCTGGCATGCATATAACCTGGCTTGCGGTCTGTCCGCGAACATAGATTCCCCCTCGCGTTTCTCCTCACTTTTGCGTGCCATCTCAGTTTCCGCCTTCTCTTCCTCCTTGTCGACTGTCTTCGCCGCTGTGACTGAGCCGCCGAAGCCGATGATTCAGGCAGAGAGATTAGCGGCCCGGCCCGAGGACCCGGGACCTCTCCATCGTTGTCAAAGCGTCAAAACGGTAAAGTGAACTCCCAGCAAGTCATCGAATTTTCGCATTTCTCGTGAAGGAGTACCTGATGTCAGCCCGTCTTTCCAACCCAAAAGCCATTATTTACCGTTACCACATATTTCTGACACCTGCTCACACCTGTCTTTGGTTTCTATTCCACGGGTACGGTCCCACCCACCGTATACAGCTCCCAGGGACTATTTCTAATAGCGATCATGATGACGAATTATTTGTACTTGTACAAGGCATATTTGTAAATCAGTCTTTGTAGAATACCACCGGTGGATAGTTGTGTTAAATGCGTTTTCGCGTTCGTCAGTTCCCACTTGGTTTTCATGGTGTGCCACATGACCGTCACAAACAACCAAGTCTTTGTCGCGCTCCTCCCCAACCCTCTCGTTATCCTGTTGCCATGACCTCTCAAGCCACCGATACTTCTAATTCTCAACATTTTCTCAATGCCAGTCAGGATGACAAACCGACATTAATGCCAAAGCAAGAAACAGCTTCACCAGAACTCGCGTCTTCAGTTTCAGGTTCATCGCTTCCCCCAAAGTCACCACGACTTTGACCAAAGCTGATACCGCTTCCAAAACAGAACACAGACGAGACGCCCCACTAACCCCGCGGGCCTCTCTAAACACCCTGAAAATTGCGTCTGAGGTGTCATCCAGGCAGGATTCTGAACGGGACGAGGACCCGCTCCCTGATGGAAAAGCTCGAGAATCCGAGGTGTCGGAGAGGCAGCCGATGAAGGACTCAACACTTGGCATGCCTTCGCAACCTGTGAGTCTACCTTATCCACCCGTTAGCTCCCTCGCCAACCCAGCAAAATGCCTGAAGGATCAACGCGCTTCTTCCCTCGATGATCTTCTTTCACCGACAACAACACCACTCCCTCAGGCACTGTCCTTCCCGCGCGACTCAGTTGCAGGATCTGACTTTGGAGAGGTCCGCCTTGATGATGACGGACGCTTCTCTACCGTCTCTCTCGATGCCGCCGCGACACGCGACAGCACTGTTGCGATCAAGTCTCCCATCGATGAGGGAGCAGCAAAGCCGTGGGCGGATGAAGAGCCCCCGCCCGCCCCTTCGGAGGTGTCTGGTACAGCTGTGCGCGCATCGTTCTTACTGCAAATGCTTGAAAAGGACAGCACACCGGGGAAAGGAAAGAGTCTGGATGGACAACATAAATTGCAGGCGGTTTTTGAACGTGCTCAACGGGATAGCAGTGATCTAGAAGGGGACGCGGCCAACGTCGACTGGGGTGAGTATTCTTCCGGCCGCATATACTATTCTGCTCATGTGTGTGTAGCGTTCTGGGGTGCGGTCGTGTCAGGTACGTGTGTTCAACGCGTCACCTACTTTATTCTAACACTGGGCCGGTAAGATTATCAAGGGTTTGCTTCAGAGAACTCAGAACGCCTCGCGCGGGCGATCGAAAAAGGGATACCGAGCAAGCTTCGCGTGATGGTGTGGCAGCTTATGTGATTGATATTCGCTCTTATTCGCTCCGCGTCTTATACCCCCGGGCAGGTCGGCATCAAAGGACTCACAAATGGAGGCAACGTACTTGAAGTTGCTGAAGGAAACGAGCCCCCATGAGAAGGGGATTACACGTGACCTTGGGAGGTGAGCCAATTACCCACCTGCATTTGAAGCCCTGCTGAGCAAACCAGGACCTTCCCACAGCATGAGTTCTTCACCGACGGACATGGTATTGGGCAGGAAAATCTATTCAACGTGCTGAAGGCATACTCGATGTTCGTCGTCGCTTTTTGCGGGAATGTTTCATTGCTGCACCTGATTAGGAAGATATGATCCACAAGTAGGATACTGTCAAGGTCTACCGTTCGTTGTTGCGGTCTTGCTGCTCAATGTACGTGATGCCAATATCTTCATTAGCTGCCGTTCACAACGTTGCTGAACCTCTCTAGATGCCCGACGAAGAAGCATTTTGTCTGCTCGTCCGACTTATGCACTCTTATGACCTACGAGGTCACTTCTTACCCGAGATGCCCAAGTTACAATTGCGCCTTGTGAGACTTGTCCGCTTATTTACTAAACTGGGTACTGACGAACTCGGCATGGTCTTAAGTTCCAAGTGAGGACGCCCGTCTTAGAATGTCTTATTTTTATTCAAGGGACCTTCCCATACAGTTCGACCGACTAATAGAAGAATTACTTCCAGTTCTCCATGTTCATTTCCTTCGGCAGGGCATTAAGTCAAGTATGTTCTGTTCACAGTGGTTCCTCACCCTCTTCTCCTACCGGTACAGTCCGCCTCATTGCGAAATTGGTTCATTCTAACGCGCGTCATAGGTTCCCCTTGGAGATCGTCTTTCGAATATTCGACAACTGTCTCGCCAGTGGGATTGAGTCAATCTTTGGGTTCGCACTTTCCCTCCTGCAGAAAAATGAGGCCAAGTTACTGTCCCTAAAGTTCGACGAGCTCGTTGCGTTCCTCAACACTGGCATTATAGACACATATAAGGTCAGCGTTACGATACTTGACCGTTGACTGCCGTCATTTGACGACTATCAAAGCAAACGTCCGTGGAAGAGGGTGGGAAAACTACCTATCGCGTTGACGATTTTGTGAACGATGCAATGTCGATGCGGATCACACCGTTCATGCTTGACTCGTATAGCCATGAGTACCAGGAGATGGTACGTGCGCGGGAGGCGTATGCTGCCGAGATGGACGCACTCCGGAATCACAACCGCCAGTTGTCTGCACAGGTGTAAGTCCGTTATATTCTTCGAGAGCCGTTACGGTCTGGAACGTTACACGTTTTTGTGATACAGTAATACGTTGGAAGCGAGTCTAGCGGCGCTCAACCAAGAGCATGTTGGCATTTTAGTGCGTGACAAACCTCGGGTATTATTGACGGCAGTACTGACGGTCTTGGGATGCTTCAATGACAGAACGAGCTCGTTCGGGCACGATTACAAAACGAGGAGCTCGAAAGTGAGCTCGTACGTTACAAACTCCTGTGCGTGCACCCTTTATCCGTGATCGTTGTTGCAGATTTTGAACGCTACATGCAGGTACGCAGAGGCAGTGCATCAGACAGAAGACGCCATGTCTTCGCATCGCTTGTCGAGTACTCCAAGTGCAAAAGGGAGCAAGCGTCCCAGCTTATCAAGTCTACTTTCGCGGTAGATTTTTTCAGGGAGTGCTGTCATTAGGATTATGGACAGTTCTGGATTGGTCCGTTAGAGTCCCATGCCCCATGCACCTAAATGTAGATTATCATGAAGCTCGCAAGACGTACAACATGTCCTCGCTGGTCTCGGGAAACATACCCTTACACACCACACTAAACGTCGTAATGAAACGACAGAACGGCAAAGCGGAAGTGATGGTAAATAACCACAAAAACGAATGTGTCCTGATAAGGGGAATATAACCACAACTACTCGAAAAGGAAAGTACGGGCTGTACGGGTTGACGCTACCGTCGTCAACGTGGTGAGTAGTCGTGATCACCAAAATGTCCATAGGAATAAAGTCTAGAGAGTACGAAAGGAAGGAGCTGCGCCCCGCACACGTGTCCTACCATCCTTGAGTTTCTCGTAAACAATAGGGCTGGCCGCGGGGCGATACTTGTGTTGCTTTGAATATCTACGGCGTCGAAAGTAAGCGCCATCCACCAAAACACGAAAAAAGACAGAAATTTCGTTGTATACACACCTCAGAGCATGTATGGTCTGTGGGTCTTCCTCTGCCCCTCTCTGCATCGACGCGCGAAGAGAGAAGTACAACCAAAACATGGAAATGATAAACAGGATGACCAGAGCACGCTTCCACCAAGCGGGAGTGGGTGGGCTGAAGCGTGGGTCCTGTGAGAGTTGAATATGCTCCGGGGTGTATCTACGACGATTGGGAGACGCCTCCTCGTCGTGGTCGTCGCTGGGGAGGGGTTGATAAGGAGCGGAGGACATGGAGGCTAAGAGTAAAAGAGTGTGAGTGTGATTATATAATAGGCGCGCCATATGTTCGTCATATAAACACAAACGAAACTCTACCATCAACCTGTGATAAACCGCTCTGGATTTGAGTCGGGTTAAGTACGCCGAATTCCTTTCGTCCTCCAGGTGCCAAAGGCCGTGTAGATTTTCCTGGTTGTGCTGCTCCCTGACCGTGAGCACAGCCACACTCGTGACGGCACCTTATTGGTGCCCTTCCCCGCGTGTTGTGCGGCACTAGAGCATCTGTTCCCAGCCTTCAACACGAGTACAGGTGCAAGCAACTTACCTCTGTCGACCTGACCAAGTAAAACCAAGCACACCCCCTCGGATACTTGCCCATCCTGTGCCATCCTCCAAATCCAGTTCACACCATTCTATTATCGTCATTATTGGTCGCGGCGACATCATTGCCCTGGAAATCGGTTCCGATATCCGTGGCCTGAGCACCGTCGCGCCCAGGGTCGTATAAAGTCCCTCGATCTTTCCGAACTTTTCGCTATGCCAGCGAGTCCGACTCAACCTTCCCCGCAACCCGCGCACGTCGAACCCACACATGACGGACTCCCTGTAGCAGCAGAAACGCCCCAACAGGCACAACCAGGGACACTCTCGGACTCTGCCATGACTACAGGATTGCAACGGTCTCCTTCCTTAGAATCCATACTCGATGCCTTGGGCGAAGGCACCATCACAGAAAATACCGTTCCCAATAACCCACCGTCACCTACTACACCGCGCGCGACCAATAACCAGGCTCAAACTGGTTCTGGTCGCCGGCACGTCCGACCAGTGTTTCCGGATCCGATCATCGCGGCACCAAATCCCCCTAGGGTGGTTGCACCGCCTAGTCCGACTGCGAACCGACAGAGACTTACTATCGCAGGACGTATCCTCGTTTTCTTCGGCTATGGCCGGAATAATAGGGCGCGCAAGGAACTCGTATCTGTTATCAGTTCAGTGGTGGTCGACCTCTCACAGGTAAGCATATGGTTGGTTTGGCTGTACAATTCAATATCCGGATTGATGGGGCGTATGGTTCGATTTGGAGAACAGATTATCGCGATCATCGCACTCCTGACCATCTCTACACACCGCAGAAGCCCTACAGATCCATCGAAAAACGAGTGGGATGCATGTGGGAAGCCGCTGGGTACATGGGACGCCCTTTGGGTCGTCCGCCTTGCCCTCGACATTTGGCTCAGTGTCTGGCGCTGGTCCCGCGAACGTACCAAGCGCCTCCAGGATGAAAGGTAGACCCAAATTCGGCCCGACGTTTAACCTCTTACACGTGGTGTGCACAGCAGTGGTCCCGCGTCCAATGATGCTGAAATTCATCCCCGTAATCGCTCGAATAGTGCGCCTCCCGGTGGAAGGACGCACGGCCGTGCCGCCCAAAGAAACACGAACGCTTCAGCCGAGGTGCAGTCTCCAGCCGCGCCCGTGCCATACCCGAGGATCTATGCCAGGTTTGTTTGCCAATTTCCTTACATTTGCACCTCTAAGTGTGCGTACTACACATTGCACACGCCCTGTGATTGTGTTTAGGTTATCGTTGATGGGCTCGACCTTTACGCTGGTTTGGTTCGTGCTAGTCCAAATTCTGCTATATAGCTCAGCAAATACGTGCCGACCATCCTCCCCGCATCTCTGGTGGATAACTTTTGGAGTGCTCAGCGTGATGTATGTCATGATTCTTGAGGTAGTAGTGGTCGCGATCTTGGTCTTCGTCGTCGGACCAATTCTATTCGTGCGTTATAACAACTTTGTGTTCCTTGGCTTAGGCTGACCCTGCGCAGCTATTCTGGAGCATTCTGTTACTTTGTCTCGGTAGACACCCATCCCAAAACCCGCATCATTTCACACCTGACATCGGGCAAGTTCCACGGGCCGTCGTTGACAAACTCCCTCTAGTACTTTACATCCCTCCACCACCCGACCAGCCATCGAAACCGGTCACACTTCCATCAGACTTGCACACATACCCCCCCAAACCCCCTACCTCGCGCCGCCGCCTCCGTTTCTTACCTTTTCGGCGGAGGGCTACGTCCGTTGGTGATACAGTAAGGAGTGGTACGGGAAAGGAAAAGCAGGACCCAAATCGACCTCTCACGTGGGAAGATAATTGGGAGAAAGGCGAGTATCCATTCGTACAGCTCGACAGTCACCGCGCCTCGTGTGCGATTTGCCTGCTTGATTTTCAAGAACCGAAGCGTGTGGGCGTCAGTGATCAGGAGTCGGATGACACAAACGCACCAGCGCAGACCCAGGCGCCTGAGGAAATGACGGAGAATCAGTCGACAGGCGAACCAGTGGCTCAGCAGGAGGACAGAACCAACGTTACTGGGCATACAGCCTTGCCAAGCGATGACTTATCTCTGCGGCTGCAAGATGCTGGCCAGGGGGCACAGCCGTTACGGTTACTGAAATGTGGCCACGTCTTTCATGTCGGTACCATTCTTGCCTGCGGCAGATTGATGCTGACGACCTTAACCACCGCTGTCTTACAGAAAACGTGCGTGGACCCATGGCTGCTCGATGTATCAGGTCGCTGTCCTGTATGTCAGCGACCTGTTCGCGAGCAGCCAGACGCGACGAGTATGGAGCAGGAGGCGCGCCCAGCGCGCAGGCGGTGGTTCCGAAGAAGTAGGCGGAGAGGATCCGTGTGACCGTGACCTGGCTGGATTGGATGGATTGGGTTTACGTTCATGCATGCTTTATTTTTGGACCCGATTCATTGGTTGTCTGCTATGTACAGTGTACAAGTACAGTATGTGTAAATATGAAATCGGGATACCGCCGACGTGTTCTCATGTCACGTCAACTGGTCTATTAAATTATCATTATCGGTTGCAATTGATGGGCCAAGGCGCAACGTTTAAGGGCCGACGTTGCGCATCAATTTTTGGTGGCGGCGCAACCGTGATATATCCTTTCCAAGTACCCCACTATGCGCAGCACGGGTTTGCGCCTGGGATTGTGCCACTAGGACTGGTACTGGGAAGCCCTTGGCTTTGGCGTCGAAACGACCGAAAGGATGGCCACGCCCCAAGATAAGCAACTTTGAACTTTGTTCCAAGAGTTGCAACAGCTGCACGTGCGTTCAATTGTTCCCGTCGCTCAATGGAGTTTCTCTGCGCGCTAGGTTAATCTTTTGGGCGGGCCTGGTGATCTGCTGATCCTCTGGCACAGTTGATTCGCTTACTAATGACTCACCGTTGATAAGACCAAGTAAACCCGGTATTACAGTAATTGAACTGCAGTACCTTCAATTAATGCAAACCTTGATATTACGTAAGGATGTATGCACTGACGCAATTCCCTTATTACGGTCCGGGCTCTTGGGCACGACTTGCGCAACACCCAAGACCCAAGATGGTTAGACGCCCAGACCCTGAGGGGCAGGGCACAGCCCTGGCGGGTACAGTATCTTTCAGGTCCCACTGACTGTTGTTGGAGAGGGTGTCAACGCTCCCGCAAACGGTCCCCTTTGAGAAAAGCCGCTGAATTTTGTTCGAACTTCCACGCCTCAAATGGACTTATAATTATCCCTCCCTCACGCATTTTCCTTCCGCTCCGTGTCTGGATTTCCAAACCGGCCTTGCCAGGCAACTTCTAGTCGTACACAACGCACTCTCCGGCTGTCTTCAGCAGAACTTCTGGCCTGCGCCCCAGGGCTACCTCTGTTCTGTGCGCGGTGGGATCCCACCCGCGTCCAACAATTCCTTTCTGGGTTTGGCTGCAGATCATCTGTCACTTCCCGTGATGGCGACAGACCAAAAGTTGCCCCTCCGATCTCGATCTCGCTCTCATTCCCCGGTCAAGTCACCCAACCAAGCTGGAGGTGACGCTGGATTATCCTCTTCGAAACATACGGCGACCGAGCAACAACCTTTACCATGGTTCACCGAGAGCTATTTTACAAGCGAGCCCGCGACCGCCGCGGCGCGGAAAATCTACATCATGATCCTCGCTTCGAGAGGCGTGATCATCATCATCTTTCTCCTCTCCGTGCTCTCCATATACTGGGGCGCCCTCTGGAAAACCCCGGTGCATGTTCATAATCTCAATTGTTGGGTTGTGGTGAGTTTCATATCTCATAGTTCAAGAGACGTACCAGCTGTGACGTTAATGTATGCGATGATTATGCCGCTTCCGTTACAGGACTTTGACGGAGGGGAGGTGGGCCAGTTCGTCTCGCGCGCGGTGGTCGCACGCAGTGGGGCACCAACTACGCTTACGTGGAGCGCAGTCTCCGTAGATCTATTTCCGAATGGGGCGCCTGACCTCCAGAATGCGGTCATACAGGAGAAAGCCTGGGCCATCATAGCTGGTGCGTCTCGTCATCTCCGTTTCATCTTTGATACCGAAGTTTACGCGTCAGCCATTTAGTCAGCCAAAATGCGACGGAAACGTTGAGGGCTGCTGTCGTCGCTGCTGATGGCACCTATGTTGCCAACCGCAGCGTCAGCGTGTATGTCGCAGAGGCTCGGAGCGAGAATGCACAGTACGTTGTCTGGTTGGTGCCGTCCGATTCGAATTTATTTATCTTCGTTCTTAGCCGCGTTGTTATTCATCCGAAAGTACGCTTTTTTTCTTGGGTGTCGATCTTGTACCTGAGGTAGCACTTTCCTATAGATCGTCACGCTACTTGATGGCGTCACAGAGGGCTTCAATACGCAGTTCATTTCAGAAATTCCTGGGCTATCGCCCAATTTAACTGCTCTTCTCGTCAACGCACCGAGGCTCGTTTCGCAGCCTATATCGTACACGGTGATCGACGTACGGCCATTCGACGTACCGGTCGCTACTGCGGTTGACTTTGTTGGGCTCATCTACCTACTCATTCTTGCGGTGTGCACTCCCAACCCCAAGGATAAGATGTAAGCTGACTGGAGGGTGTCACAGTTCGTTGTGACGATGGCACATTACGCAGCTCGTGTAGACGCGACGCATCTTGAAGATCGACTTACGTTCAAATGGCTCATTATAATCCGCATCGTCAATCCCGTAATCATGTACTTTTTCATCTCAGTATGTTCAATATCCTCCTTGAAGCTTTCTCTCTGTTAAACGTTATGGACAGTGCTTCTACAGCCTGCTAAGCCTTGCCTTCCAAGTCCCTTTCAATCGATTGTAGGCTCCTTCAATGGGTTGCATACTGCCAGCACTGACTATGACTCCTCCAGCTACGGTAGTTCGGGCTTTGTAATTTATTGGATGATGTCGTGGCTGGCGATGTGCGCCCTCGGCGCTGCCGTTGAATCCGTCATAACGATTTTGACACCGCGCTTCATCTCTTTCTTCCTCCTCATTTGGATCATCGGTACGCCTCCTCGCAGTGTCACCCATATGTGCTGATGCATACGCGTTCGATCGCTGTAGTGAATGTCTCTGTGTGCGTCTTCCCGCCCGCGCTTCTCCCTGGGGTCTACAGCTATGGCTATGCCACGCCGTTCTATAACGTCCAACAAGCCGTTCGGACCATCGTTTTCGGCACTCGTGACCAGTGTGCGTTGCCTTCTTGTCTACGTACCTTCCTGTTCCTGACAGAGATGGTGTCGACTTTTGGCAGTGGGACTCAACTTTGGAGTACAGATCGCTTGGACAGTCGTCTCGTGGTGCACACTGGTTTTATTCCAGTACATCAAACGGCGTCAGGCGGTTCGTGCACACGAGACAGATAACGTTAACACCGCCCCTGAGTCGTCGTCGGACAAGCCAGGTCCATAGATATCTACGGTCGAAGAGGTGGTGAGTTATTTGGGTCTGGGATGTTGATATGGGTTACTATCAATATGTTAATATGGTCTCCATCCCATTCGCTCGAGTAAATATACATTAATACTTAAAGCTGGAAGCTGGTTGATGGAATCCCAAAAGTACGGCCCAGGTTGGGTGTGCAAAACATGTAAACGGTCACGTCCATGTGGAGTTTTCGGCCGGGATCCGCGTTCTCACGATCCAGACGCGAACCGCGAACCGACTCTGTGCCAATATAATGACGATGATACATGACGGTCTCACGTCCGACCTAGTTTTGCACGTTCACCACCGCAACACTCAGCCTTAACCATCGCCACCGCTATGGCAGCAAAATTTTCCACGTTTACGCGCACCCTCATTCGTCCATATGCGACGCTCAGCAACGCGTCTACAAGAAAGAGGTACTCTTCTTTGCTTCACAACCAATGCCTCTCACATGTCCTAGCCCAACAGGTCCGTCAATTCTTTGCCGTATCGCTTGGCTTCGGCTTCCTCACGCTATCGAGTTTAGCGGTTGTGATGCTTAACATGGGCGGTCCATCGACAGTATGTCTCTTAGCCTTGAAGGGCAGTCATTTCGTTGAAACTGTGCTACCAATCGTCCAGGTCTCAGAAACCTCCGACTTTCTTAAGAATCTCTTCTCAGATGGGGACCTCATTCCCCTCCCATTTCAATCAATCCTAGCACCGTGGATAGCCAAAAGACGAACTCCGCGTATCGAAAAGCAGTATATTGACATTGGCGGCGGTTCTCCCATTCGACGCTGGACCGAATTCCAGGGTGAAGGAATGGCGGCGTTACTCGATGAACTCCACCCAACAACAGCGCCTCACAAGAGTTACGTCGCGTTCCGCTACGCGCGTCCCATGGCAGATGAGACCGCGAGACGTCTCGCGGAGGACGGCGTGAAACGCGCGGTAGCATTTACACAATACCCTCAGTACAGCTGTAGTACTACCGGCAGCAGTCTTAATGACATTTATAGAAAGAGCAAAGCCGGTCTTTTCTCTGGTATTAGTTGGAGTGTTATTGATCGATGGGGCACACATCCTGGCTTCGTCGAGGTGGGTCTTTTCCCTTCCTCCTCAGTGTCCACTTACGTATTCTCTCTTCCACACTAGGCTATCTCCCAGAATATCGAAGCCGCTCTCCAAAAATTTCCAGAAGAGAACCGTAGCGACGTTGTGCTCCTCTTCTCTGCGCACTCGCTCCCAATGTCCGTCGTCAACCGCGGCGATCCGTATGTGCTCGAGGTTTCCGCTACCGTCGCAGCTGTGATGGATCGCCTGGGACATGCAAATCCTTACCGCCTTGTGTGGCAGTCCCAAGTTGGGCCGAGCGCCTGGATTGGCCCACAGACCAACGACGCGCTCAAGGGTCTCGCGCGTCTCGGCAAGAAGCGTGTTGTGCTTGTTCCTATCGCATTTACGAGCGATCACATAGAGACGTTATACGAACTGGATCTCGAATATGGGAAGGAGGCTCGCGAGGTGCGATCGTTCTCTCCTCTCGTCTTGTGCCGTAGAGGGGGGTTACTCATGACGCGCTAGCTCGGTATGGAGGTGCATCGCGCAGAGTCGCTTAATGGCTCACCCGTATTTGTTCGTGCGCTCGCGGACATTGTAACGCAACATTTGAAGGAGAATGATGCGGGTGCTCCCCCGACATCAGTGCAAATGGGTCTGCGCTGCCCCGGCTGTTCGAATGTGACATGTGCACAGCAGAAATCTTTCTTCGCACGAGGCGGCAACGCATAGATAGTCCCGTGCACATGCATGATCGCTGGTCTGGTCCGCACTTTCCTACTACTGGATGTAATTCCGAACTCTCTGGTTGAAATGTAATGTTTGGCTCAACTCCTACTGGTGTATTACAACAGCCTCAAAGGGTTGAAACCCGCCAGGCGATGCATCACAACCAAAGACGATGACTCCCTGTCGACATCATCCTGCGCTCATCATCTCCATCTCCCGGCCTAGTCAAGGCTCTCAAGCGCCCTACGCGAAATATGTCTCAGCAATAGGAGATCTTCGTCACTCAGATGGGCAAGAATGCGATCCGGCACGACAGAGCGTTGGAAAGTTCTAGATCTAAGAAGAAATCATTGTGTTGGCGTTGGCAGGAGAGAATTCGGAAGGGATAAGGCACTGACTGGGGAATGGCATGGTTGACATACTTCTGGCCGTAAGCCATAAGTGCAGCTACGGTACCACTGACGACTCCCGCAATCGGAGCAGTCTTTAAGATAGTCATAACTTCTGGGTCCAGGCGACGGCGGTCTAACTGGGACAGGTCAGTACGCGCATCGTGCATCTCCTGTGCTAGGGCAGGAGCGGCGAGCGCAGAGCCGACGGCCGAAGTGGCGATGAGGACTTGTGCGAGTGTCTTGTACGAAGGCATTTTCGAAGGATGTATGATTAGGCAAAGTTTTATTAGTTGGTTGAACAAGGTGAGCGTGCAGTCGTCAAGATGAATAAGAGACAAGGATTATTGTTTGGAGCGAACGAAAGAGGCTGGGATTTGATTAGCTGGTTCGCATGACGAGGATGAAGGGAAGAGCGCACGCACTATCCAGTACCCGGGGGCGTCGAGGTGAGCAAAGAGGAGCTAAACGACATAGGACCTGATGAGGGTTTTATAGTACTTGGTCGGGGCACTGGACTAAGAGACCGATGGGAATACCAAAAGCCACGAACGTGATGAATTCCTCCGATAACGTGAGGTATACGCCCTCTCAGGCTGATACCCGACAAACGTTCTAGGGCTCGGGTGCCCCTCTTGGATTCGAACATTCGTCGGGTATCGAGGTCTTCTGCACGGCATTGTCATGATGTTTAATTTAGCACTGGCACGTGCGATGGCGCATTGGGTGATGAAAATCGATTTAATATCGAGAGCTCCGAGGCTGAATATTAGCGCTGAATGATGTCAAATGATATCGAACCATATTATAATATTTGACCTGATTCGAAATTTTCCGAGGAGCATCGTCCCAACTGTCTCATAGAATATGGCTTCCATGTTGCACCCCAGGTGAAAGGAAGCCTCCCTCTTTTACTGGAGCACGTTGCCATCATGTACGAGGTTGGGGAGATCCTTGCGCTGTAAGTCTCGGTTGTTCATCATTTCTGTGACAGCGTGCCCAATGATGATGTCAGGAATTCAGCAGGTCCTTCCAAGGATTCATAGAAGCGTTCCGGCAGCGGTACAACTACGAACGCACATTGGCAGCATTGCAGCTTGTGCCAAATGGTGTTTGATTTGATCCAATTCGATAGTATCAAATGTATCATTAGTTGCTAGAATAATCGAACGTTCGCGCGTGTGCTATGTGATTCGCAATTTCATCGAAGGATAGTCCCATTTGTAAACTCATATCAAAGCGTGTGGAATATTCTATAAATTTTGATATCATTCGACCTCGACCTCGTTTCTCCGATTTCTGTGATGTGGTGATGGGCAATTTGCAAAGCAAATTACGGCCTTATATTATCTCTCCACCTCCACAACCACTCTGCCAGTGCGAGATGGCAAATTCATCACACAATGTGCCAGTCCAAACACCGTGGCAAGTCTTTGTGATGATGGCTTTTCTAATTACCCCCTTTTGTTGTGCCATATCACTCAATATCATCGTCGATAACAGGAACCTGCCGCGCAACAGGCTCAAGACGCGCTACACCACGACAGTGACCTCGCTCCTCGTACATCTGTCCTCGTGTTCGCCAGCGACAACATTGCGCGACCATGCATCACATCCCTCAATGATATAACGAAATCTAGTTCGATTCCTCTGCTCTTAAACTCTCCAGACGCCAGCTCGCTCACCGTCATCGCCGAGAACGCGAACGCGCAGGGCGAGCAGCGCAGCTAAATAGGGAACACAAAAAGGCACGTATGTCACACACCTGCCCTTTCCCTCCACACTAACGACCTTGCTAGGTGCCGATCCCATCCCGCCTTCGGGAGCAGCACTGCCAGGTCATGCCCGATCACCTTCCCGACCTGCCACAGCTTCTTTGCATGTTACTCTCTGAAATTTCGCCACAAGCCAATGCCAGTGACCTTCCCCAGCACATCACCAGTACAACTGCACCATCTCGGTCTTCCCGGAGACAGATACAGTCAGTCGACTTTATTCGCTTTTCTACACCATTTGAAACCTCTGAAGAACAGAAAACCGGCGTTAAGCAGTCGCCGCACGTGTAATAGAAGTAAGTGCTCAGGCCGAGTGGTGCCCCTCGGCTATCTGGTGATCCTCGGTCGCTCCATTGGTGCGGTTGGGTCACAGGATCACTCCCCCACCTACTCATAAACCTTACCCGTAGATAAGGCCGAGCACACCCTTGATACAGTACATCGAGAATTTATTACTGTCAAATGTCCACGGCTTCGTTCGAGATATAGAAGCGGCCAATTGAAACGGTAGCTGTTCTACAGTTGACCTAAACTACGACGTTACGTAGTAAAGGAAATGAGCATATGCAACGACCCACTGACGCAATTACTTTATTACGGCCCAGCTCTTGAGGACGATCACGACCTTTCACCCAGGGTGATTATGTGTCCAGGCCCTGAGGGCACCGCACAGCCCTGGTAGTTCCTAGGGAATGCTCTGTGTGCGTCTTCCCACCCACGCCTCTCCCTGAGCTTTACAGCTATGGCTATGCCGCACCGTTCTACAACGTCCAACGGGCCATCCCTTCGAGTCTCCTTTGTGCCCGCCTTGTCCCTCTCTTCTACATCAAAGCTGCTCTTCAAAAATTCCAGAAAAAAACCGCATCGACGTTGTGCTCCTCTCCCCTGCGCATTCACTCCCAATGTCCGTCGTCAACCGCGGCTATCCGTATGTGCTTGAGATTTCTGCCACCGTTGCAGCTGTGATAGATCGCGACACCCCACCGCCTTGTATGGCAAGTCGGGCCGAGCGCCGCCTGGATCTGCACACAGACCAGCAACAGGCTCAACTTGAAGGGTCTCGCGCATCTTGGCAACAAGTGTGTTGTGCTTGTTCCTATCACATTTACGAGCGATCCCCATAGAGACGCTATGCGAGCTCGACCTCGAATATGGAAGGGAGGCCCGCGAGGTGCCATCATCCTCTCCTCCCGTCCCGTGCTGTTGATTCGGGTTGCTGATGAGGGGGCAGTTCAGTATGGAGGTGCATCGCGCAGAGTCGTTGAATGGCTCGCCCGCATCTATTCGTCCGCTTGCGGACATCGCAGTGCAACATTTTGAAGGAGAATGACGCCGGTTCTCCCCCCCGACATCAGTGCAAATGGGCCTGCGCTGCCCTGGCTATTCGAATGTGACGTGTGCACAGCAGAAATCGTTCTTCACACGAGGCGGCAACGCATATATAGACAGTCCATGCGTGTCATAGCCACACTACATGATCGCTGGTCTGGTCCGCATCTCCCTATTACCGGATGTAACTCTGATCTCACTTGACAAGATGTGACGTTTCGCTCCTGGACATGCACGTGAACACCCACTGGTATGTTACAGCCTTAAAGAGTTGGAGTCCGCCAGGCGCCAGGCGACGCATTACAAACAAAAGAACGATGACTTAGCCTGCCCCATCATCCCGCGCTCATCATGTATTTCTCCTCGCCTAGTCAAGGCTCTCAAGTGCCTGACGCGAAATATCCCTCAGGGATAGGAGATGTTCGTCACTCAGACCGGCAAGACCGCGCGAAATAAGATCCGTCTCCTCGACGGAACGTTGGAAAGTACCATTTCTAAGATGAGATCACAAACAAGTCAGTGTTGCCATTGAGAGGAGGGGGTTCGGAAGGGTTAGGAACTCACTGGTAGTTGTAGGAGGGAGCAACGGTGTTGATGCCCTTCTGGAGCAAGCCGCCAAGGGCAGCAACGCCACCAGCGATGAGACCCATAATCGGGGCAGTCCTCCACACGGACGGAGCCTTCATCGGAGCCTTGATAGACGGAGGGTCCACAACCGTACTAGACGTGTCACTGGGGGTGTTGGGCTTGGGCTCGTCTATTATGATAGGAGCGGTGAGCGCAGAGCTGGCGACCGAAGTGGCGATGAGGATTTGTGCGAGTGTCTTGTACGAAGGCATTTTCGAAGGACGTGTGGTTAGGCAAAGTTTTATTAGTTGGTTGGACAAGGTGGGAGTGCAGTCGTCAAGATGAATAATAAAAAACGATTGACCGTTTGGAGCGAACGAAAGAGGCTGGGGTTTGATTAGCTGGTTCGGATGACGAGGATGAAGGGAAGAGCGCACGCACTATCCAGTACCTGGGGACGTCGAGGTGAGCAAAGAGGAGCTAGAGAAAATGGGACCTGACCGAGGTTTTTATACTTGCACGGGGCACTGGATAGAGGGATCGATGGGGATACAGCGCAATAGCTCGTGTGCATTAGGGCGGCCAACATTATCCGTAAATGCGAGTTACTCCACTCCACATCTTGACGGATGTCCTCGGGGTGCCAATAAATCGAATATTGGTGCTCCGAGTCGACCTGTGTAAATCTGATGTGCTTGCGGCGGGGAAACTGAGTGTTTTCGTTTCACTTTAACGTGATGAGTTCAACACGACTTCTCTCTGCACTTTCTAACAGCTTGTTCAGTGGAAAATAGGCGAAAACCTGAGAACACATGAAGCAGATGGGGACGCCAGATCTCGCTGAGCCGTTCCCGAAGCATGGCCAGCTCTGTCACATGGTTTTCGTGCCGCAAAACTTGAAAATATTTGTTGATAAAGTTTCACGATTTTCGGGTGCGTTGACAATGGAGTTTGTTAATGTCACATGATGTGCTTCAGGGTGAAAAGGTCAGCAGACTGAATCCCATATGTTCCAATAGGTC